>OOCX01001995.1_pt1 | contig 11543 bp, 9 predicted proteins | sample 1671231 | NCBI WGS metagenome assembly OOCX01 (sample SAMN06348135, study PRJEB24527) | human gut metagenome | biome: human gut; feature: ankylosing spondylitis patient; material: feces | host: Homo sapiens | place: China | collected 2015-10 | reverse complement strand
GGCAAAGCTGAAGGCTGATGCCGAAGCTTACCTGGGCGAGCCCGTTACCGAGGCTGTCATCACCGTTCCCGCTTACTTCAACGACAGCCAGCGTCAGGCAACCAAGAACGCCGGTACCATTGCTGGTCTGAACGTAAAGCGTATCATCAACGAGCCGACCGCAGCTTCTCTGGCTTACGGCATTGATAAGGAATCCGACCAGAAGATCATGGTTTACGACCTGGGCGGTGGTACGTTCGATGTTTCCATCATCGAGATGGGCGATGGCGTTACTGAAGTTCTGGCTACCAATGGTGATACCCACCTGGGTGGCGATGACTTCGACCAGCGCATCATCGACTGGATGGCTGAGGATTTCCAGAAGGAAAACAACATCGACCTGCGCAAGGATAAGATGGCTGCACAGCGCTTGAAGGAAGCTGCTGAAAAGGCAAAGATCGAGCTGTCCAGCGCCACTTCCACCAACATCAACCTGCCGTTCATCACCGCTGACGCCAACGGCCCCAAGCACTTGGATATGACCCTGACCCGCGCAAAGTTCAATGAACTGACCGCTGATCTGGTTGACCGCACCATGGCCCCTGTCCGCAAGGCTCTGGCTGATGCAGGCCTGAAGGCTTCTGACCTGGCTAAGGTCCTGATGGTCGGTGGCTCCACCCGTATCCCCGCTGTCTATGACGCTGTCAAGAAGGAACTGAACTGCGAGCCGTTCAAGGGCATCAACCCCGATGAATGTGTTGCTGTCGGCGCTTCCATCCAGGGCGGTGTTCTGCAGGGCGACGTTAAGGGTCTGCTGTTGCTGGATGTTACCCCGTTGAGCCTGGGCATTGAGACTCTGGGCGGCGTTTGCACCAAGATCATTGAGCGCAACACCACCATCCCCACCAAGAAGAGCCAGATCTTCTCCACTGCTGCTGACAACCAGCCCAGTGTTGAAGTCAACGTTCTGCAGGGCGAACGTGAGTTTGCCCGCGACAACAAGAGCCTGGGTACCTTCCACCTGGATGGCATCGCTCCGGCTCCGCGCGGCGTGCCCCAGATCGAAGTTACCTTTGATATCGATGCCAACGGCATTGTGCATGTAAGCGCTAAGGACCTTGGCACCGGCAAGGAGCAGAGCATTACCATCACTGCTTCCACCAACATGAGCAAGGATGACATCGACAAGGCCGTTAAGGATGCCGAGCAGTATGCTGCTGAGGATAAGAAGCGCCGCGAAGATGTTGATGCCCGCAACAACGCCGACCAGATGGTGTTCCAGACCGAAAAGGCTTTGGGCGAGCTGGGCGACAAGGTCTCTCCGTCCGAGAAGAGCGAGTGCGAAGCTAAGCTGAACGCCCTGAAGGAAGCCCTGAAGGGTACCGATATTGAGGCTATCAAGGCAAAGCAGGACGACCTGCAGAAGGCTTTCTACGCCATCAGCGAGAAGGTTTACCAGCAGGCTGCCCAGCAGCAGGGCCAGCAGCCGGGCGCTGACGCCCAGCAGGGCCCCACGGGCAATGCCGGTTCCGCCCCGAAGGATGACGGTGCTGTTGACGCTGACTTCCACGAGGTGTAAGATAACAGAATAAACAGGGGAACATCCCTGTAACCCAAAAGGCCGCCGCCAGGCAATTCCGGCGGCGGCCATTGTGGGGTTAAGCCCACAAAGCTGCGTCCCGTCCGTAGGGGCGCACAGCGTGTGCCCGCAGTGAAATCACGTTGCCGCTTGCAGGCACAGGCTGTACGCCCTTACGGACAAAGAACCGGCTGTTCCCATAGGGGAAAGGAATAAAAGTCAACTTACTTCAACACATAAAGGTGTGATCATATGGCAGAAAAAAGAGATTATTACGAGGTGCTGGGCATCGGCAAAAACGCCACGGATGCCGAGATCAAGAGCGCCTACCGCAAACTTGCCAAAAAGTACCACCCTGACCTGAACCCCGGCGATAAAGAAGCCGAGGAAAAGTTCAAAGAGGTCAACGAAGCCAACGATGTGCTTTCCGACCCGCAGAAACGCCAGCGCTATGATCAGTTCGGCTTTGCCGGCGTAGACCCCAACTATGCGGCTGCCAACGGCGGCGGTGCAGGCGGGTTCGGCGGTGGTTTTGGCGGCGTGGACCTGGGCGACATCTTTGGCGATATCTTTGGCGGCGGATTTGGCGGTGGATTCAGCGGCTTTGGCGGCGGTTCTTCCACCCGCACCGCCAATGCACCCCGCAAGGGCCATGATATTCAGGCCAGCGTGATCCTGACCTTTGAGGAAGCCGCCCACGGCTGCTCCAAGAAGATCACCATCAACCGCCAGGATACCTGCCCCGACTGCGGCGGCACCGGTGCGGCCAAGGGTACCAGCCCCGAAACCTGCCCGACTGCGGCGGCCGTGGTTATGTTGTAACACAGCAGCGCACCCCCTTTGGCGTAATGCAGAGCCAGCAGCCCTGCAGCCACTGCGGCGGCCGCGGCACCATTATCCGCAACCCGTGCAAGACCTGCCGCGGCACCGGCAAGACCGCCGCGCGCAAGAGCCTGGAGATCAATATCCCCGCTGGTATTGATGATGACCAGAACATTGCACTGCGCGGCCAGGGCGATGCCGGTTCCAACGGCGGCCCGGCCGGCGATGTGATCGTGCATGTTACCGTTAAGGCCGACCCGATGTTTGAGCGCGACGGGTACGATGTTACCATCCATGTGCCCATCACCTTCAGCCAGGCTGTGCTGGGCGATGACGTTGAGGTGCCCACCGTGGATGGCCGCATTGTGCAGCATATCCCCGAAGGCACCCAGAGCGGCACCAAGTTCCGCCTGCGCGGCCAGGGCATCCAGTACCTGAACGGCCGCGGCCGCGGCGACCAGTATGTGATCGTCGATGTTGAGATCCCTAAAAAGGTCACCCGCGCCCAGCGCGAAGCCCTGAAAGCTTTTGAGGACAGCATGAAAGAGGATAACTACGAAAAGCGCAAGGGCTTCTTCAAGAACCTGCGCGACCGTTTCTCGTAATGCAATAACATGCCCCCGCCTGGTAATGCAGACGGGGGTGTTTTTGTATCAGTTAATTATAGCAATATCACGACCTCTTTATGTGATTTTTACATAGATGATATCATTCTCTAGCCTAAAAGCTAGAGGGAAAATGAGAAAAGTAAAGTGCAGTAAGGCTAATATTGCACTTTCGCCAATCATCATGTATAATAAAACTGTTTGTAAGCAACCTAAAGCAGGGGAGGGCTTCATGCAAAAAATCAAAGATTTCTGCAAGCGGCACCGCCTGCTGTGGCTGACTTTGCTGGTGGCGCTGGCTGCCGCTGCTGTGGCCGCGTGGGCCGGGTTTGACCTTGGCCAGCGGGTGGATAACCAGCCGGTGTATGAAATCGTCAACGATGATTATACCCGTACCGTTGTAATTCCTGCCACGGCGGACGCTGCAACGCAGGATGACGGCACAACCGGGTTGTACCTGCCCGTTCCGCTCAAAAGCGGGCAGCGCATTTACGGGGTTCGACTGGACCTGACCACCCATAATTGGGCGTTCCGGCATGGCACCCTGTACGCTGCACTGCTGGATGCCGATGGCAACGCCGTGGCGAACGGTGAGCTGGACTGCATTACCATTAAAGATGACACCTTTGCGGCCATCACGTTTGATGCGCCCTATACCGCCCCCGGCACAGCCGATGCCGAAGCGGATTATGACCTGGCAAACCCCAACATGACCCTGCGCCTGTGGTATACCCCCGGCGATGACTGGGATGTGTATCATCTACTGGGCCTTTGGACGGATGCCGACACCAGCCAGCAGATGACCCGCCGGAATGCAAACGGCACAACGGATTCCATCGTCGGGCATCCGGCATTGCAGTATGTCGTCAATGATTCCGGCAGCTGGTCCCATGTGATCTCCCGCCTGCTGGGCGTGCTGACCTTTGCGGCGGTGGTGGCGGGCTTTATCCTGCTCACCCACCGCGCCAAGCTGTGGCAGGTGGTGCTGGTGTGCGGTGCGGTGCTGGGCGTGGCGTTTGCCTTTTTAACGCCGCCCCTTGTCGGCCCCGATGAATACACCCACCTGGCCAAATGCTACCGCCAGTCCAGCACATTGCTGGGCCAGCCGGTGGCGGACGATGATGATATGCTGTTGGTGCGCAGCTGCGATGCTCCCTATTTCAAAAATCATACCGGTGATATCGGCATTTACGCTTACAAGGAAATGCTGGAACACCTGGGAGATGTGGGCTGCAGCGGTGAAACGACGGTCAGCTCCGATACCTATGTAACGGCGGACCCCATCAACAATACGCTCTACCTGGGTCAGATTGCCGGCATTACGCTGGCGCGCATGATGGGGCTTGGCTTCCATGGCATGCTGCTGTTGGGGCGGCTGTGCAACCTGGCGCTGTACCTGGCATTGGCTGCGGCTGCGGTCAATATTGCACCCCAGCGGCTGCGCGGCATTTTTGCCGGTGTGGCACTGCTGGCCCAGCCCTTGCAGCTGGCGGGCAGCCTTTCGGCGGACGCCGCCGTGCTGGGGTATCTCTTCTGCTTTACTGCGCTCTGCCTGACCCTGCGCACCCGCCCGGCCCGCTGGCCGGAAACGGTGGCTGCTGTGGTGCTGGCGGCGCTCATCGGCCCGGCCAAGGCAATTTATCTGCCCGCCGTGCTGCTGATCTTTATGATTCCCGATGCCAACCTTGCCTTGCCCGGCAAGCGCTGGCCGGTTGGCCCCATTGCCAAAGTTCTGGCGCTGGTGCTGGCCGCTATCGGCTGGGTGCAGGTCAATATGGGCGCTGCTTTGTATGCAGCCCGCGATGTGGATACCGTGGGCATCCTGCGCGCCGGTGGTGCCGCCGCGGCTGGTGCCGCTTTGCTGGCGCTGCTGTACTGGAAGATCCGCCGCGACCCCAAAAAGAAGAAAATCTTTTTGGGTGCCATTGCCGCGGTTGTGGTGCTGGCCATCCCGGTTGGGCTGTACAAGCTGACCCACATGTGGGGCGGCTTAACGCCGGAACAGCTGGTTGGCTCCATTCAGGAAAACGGCGATTCCATCTACACCTATTCCGCCGGGTATATCTGCCGCAACCTGCCCAACACGGCCAAACTGCTGCTGCGCTCTTTCAGTGCGCAGGGGGCGCAGTGGGTGCAGGGCGTGCTGGGCACTGCCCTGGGCGAACCCATTGTGTATACCGTGGATGCCAGCTGGGTGCTGGGGGTTGGCTTTATCCTGGCTTTGCTGGCCGCGGCGCTGCCGCAGGCGGGTGAGACCGTACCTCTGGGCCGCCGCACCAAAGCGGGCGTTTGGGGTATTGTTCTCTGCGTGATTGCCCTTTCGTTCGTCACGGCGCTCAACTGGACCCCCATCAATTACACCACTATTTTTGGCCTGCAGGGGCGCTACTGGCTGCCCGTGCTGCCGCTGGTGCTGGCGCTGGTGCACCACAACCGCACCTTCGCCGTGCAAAAGTCCGCAGAGCGCAAGGCGGTATTTGCCATGCTCTGCCTGACATCGTTCGTCATTCTGCAAGGCGCGGGTTTGTACGCGACCTTCCAGATGCCGTCATAAATTATCATTTAATACGTTTTGTATCATGCAGAAAGGAACATTACCATGACTGTTACCCGTAATACCATCATTGCCGAAATCCTGCAGAACGATCCTTCCCAGGGCTGCGTGCCCATCTTTTTGAACACGGGTATGCACTGCCTGGGCTGCATGGCTGCCCATGGTGAGACCGTGGAGCAGGCCTGCATGGTCCACGGTGTGGACCCCGACGAACTGTGCGCCGAACTGAATGACTACTTTGCACACCTGTAAGCCTGTGCCGCACCTGGATGCGCGGCTGGCCGCCGCGGCTGCCTATGTGCGGCCCGGCCATATTGCCGCCGATATTGGGTGTGACCATGGAAAACTCAGTGCATGGCTGGCGGGCAGCGGTTGCTGCCCGCTTGTTTTTGCATGCGATCTGCGGGAAGGCCCGCTGCAAAAAGCCCGCATGACCTGCGCCCCCTGGGCGGATAAGATCCAGTTCCGCCTCGGTTCCGGCTTGAGTGTGCTGCAGCCGGGGGAGGCAACGGAGATCATCATTGCCGGCATGGGGGCCGAAACGGTGCTGGAAATCCTGGATGCCGCCCCCTGGGTGAGGAACGAACAGTATAACTTTGTTTTTGTACCCGCCACCAAGCACAGCGTTTTGCGCAAGGGCCTTGCCCAGCGCGGCTTTGCCTTACAAAGCGAGACACTGTGCCGTGCAGCCGGGCGGCTGTATACCGTGATCAACGCGCAGTATAACGGCCGGGCAGCGGAGCCCACCGGCCTTGCCTGCCTGTGCGGCAAAACGCAGGGCCAGCCCGAAGCCCAGGCCTACCGTGAACAGCAGCTGGTCAAACTGAAAAAATACCGCCTGGGCCTTGCACCCGGCCCGCAGGCGGATGGGGTGGATGCCCTGATACAGGAAATGGAGGATGGACTATGGCCGTAAAAGTACAGCAGGTACTGGAAATTCTGGAACAGATCGCCCCGCCGGAGCTGGCTTGCAGTTGGGATAACGTGGGCCTTTTGGTGGATGCCGGACGCCCGGTCACCTCCATTATGACGGCGCTGGATATTACCGCCGATGTGGTGCGCGATGCCGCCGAAAGCGGGTGTGAGCTGATTGTAAGCCACCACCCGGTCATCTTTGACCCACTGCGCCGCGTGACGGCGGAGGATGTGCCCGCAATGCTGCTGCAGAACGGCATTTCGGCCATCTGCATGCACACCAATCTGGATGCCGCTCCCGGCGGTGTGAACGATGTGCTGGCAGACCTGCTGCGCATTGAGAACCGCCGTGATTTCGCCGATAACTGCGGCCGCATCGGCACGCTGAACGTGCCCACCACGGCCCAACAGCTGGCCGAAACCTGCAGCCGGATGCTGCACACCCACTGCAAGTTTGTGGAAGCCGATCACCCGGTAGAAAAGCTGGCCGAAGTGAGCGGCGCCGGCGGCAGCTATTTGCAGCAGGCCATTGACGAGGGCGCAGACTGCCTGGTGACAGGCGAAGCCGCCCACCACATTGCCATTTTGGCAAAGCAGAAAGGCGTGGGCCTGGTTGTTGCCGGGCACTGGGGAACGGAACACCCGGTGGTGTTTGCCCTGGCGGATGCCCTGACCGAGCGCCTGCCCAAAGAAGTTACTGTGGCCCCCAGCCTGGCCGATGTTGACCCTTACAGCTACCTGTAACCCCTGCGGCGGCTGAACACTATGGGGTGGGATGAACCCATCCTGCCGCGTGAGAAAAATGCTGTCGTTTTCATAAAACCCTGCCCCAAAAGAAAAGGAGTACCATCATGGCATTGGATGCCGCGACCCTTGCGCTGGTCGCAAATGAACTGAACAGCACCCTGCTGGATGCCAAAATTGATAAAATTTTTGAGCCGACGCGGGATGAAGTGCTGATGACCCTGCGCACTCGCACCCAGACGTTCAAGCTGCTGCTGTCTGCCCGCAGCGGCTCGGCGCGTGTCTGCCTGACCAAAGAAAGCTTTGAAAATCCGCTCACCCCGCCGGGCTTTTGCATGCTGCTGCGCAAACACCTGACCGGCGGCCGTCTGACAGGGCTGCATATGGAACCCGGCGACCGCATTGTGTTTTTTGACTTTTTGTGCACCAATGAGATGGGCGACCTGGTAACCAATACCCTGGCTGCCGAGCTGATGGGCCGTTACTCCAACCTGGTGCTGATCCAGAGCGGCAAGATCATCGATGCCCTCAAGCGCGTGGATTTTGAGGACAGCGAGATCCGCCAGCTGCTGCCCGGACTGCCGTATACGCTGCCGCCCAAACCCAATAAGCCGGATTTTCTGGCAACCAGCGCCGCCGCCATGGTGGCCGCTGCCTGCGAAAAAGACCTGCCGGTGGCTTCTGCTTTGGGCAAAGCGGTTGGCGGTGTCGGCCCCGTTGTTGCGCGGGAGGCTGTGTGGCGTGCCTTTGGCGGCGAAACGCCCCTGCTGGCCTGTGACCTGGACGAAGCGCAGAAGCAGGCCCTGTGCGCCGCAATCGAAAACCTGAAGGATGAACACGCTGCAGGCGGCACCCCCACGGCGGTGCGCATCCCCCAGCCGGACGGTGTGAACAAGCCGGTAGAGTTCAGCTTTTTTATCCCGCAGCAGTACGGCAGTGCGGCCATTTTAACGCAGTACCCCACCTACAGCGAGCTGCTGGAGGATTATTACGCCACCAAGGACCGCGCCGAGCGGTTGAAGCAGAAGAGCCGCGAGCTGTACAAAGCGGTGCATAACCTGTACGAACGCGCTGTGCGCAAACAGTCCGCTCGGCGCGAGGAACTGGCCCAGAGTGAAAAAGCCGATACCCTGCGCCTGTACGGCGAGCTGTTGCAGGCCAACCAGTGGGCCATCCAGAAAGGCGACCGTCAGGCCACCGTGCAAAACTACTATACCGGCGAGGATGTGACCATCCGCCTGGACCCCCGCCTTGGACCCAACGAGAACGCGCAGAAATACTTCCGCGATTATAAAAAGAAGCAGACCGCCGGCCAGATGCTGAAAAAGCTGCTGCTCGAGGGCGAGGATGAGATCGAATACCTTGCCAATGTTCTGTATGAGGTGGAGACTGCCCCCGGCGAGCAGGCCCTGAACGAAGTGCGCGCCGAGCTGAAAAGCCAGGGCTACCTGAAATACTATAAGCAGCGGGAACGCAAACAGAAACCGGCGGATTTCCTGCGCTACCGCTCCAGCGATGGCTTTGAAATTTTGATCGGGCGCAACAACCTGCAAAACGATAAGCTGACCCTGCACACTGCCCGCGGCAAGGATGTCTGGTTCCATGTACAGAAAGCCCCCGGCAGTCATACGGTGGTTATGAGCCGCGGCGAGGATGTGCCGGACACCACCAAACAGGAGGCCGCAGAGCTGGCTGTGCTGCACTCCAGCCAGAATGGCGGTGCCAAGGTGCCGGTGGATACCACCGAGGTGCGCAACATCTGGAAAGCCAACGGCGCCCGCCCTGGCATGGTGCTGTATAACGATTATACAACGGTCTATATTACCCCGCGCGCCGGGCTGGAAGAGCAGCTAAGGGAAAAATAAAGTAACATATGTTAATGGAATGACCACGCTAAGTGCGAGCGTGGTCATTTTTTTTGAATAAAGTAGGATATTTTTGTAAATAGGAGTGAAAAATGAAAAAACGTGTGGTATAATTTGAAAAGATGAGGAGAGGGAAAGTGAAATGAAAGTCTTAGTTACAGGCTTTGACCCGTTCGGAGGGGAAAGCATCAACCCGGCTTACGAAGCTGTTAAAATGCTGCCGGATGAAATTGCCGGGGCGCAGATCATCAAGCGGGAGATCCCGACAAGCTTTACCCGCGGCACCGCAGAAGTGGTGCGCCAAATCGAACTTTGCCAGCCGGATCTGGTGCTGAATGTGGGCCAGGCAGGCGGCGCTGCTGGTTTGCGTGTAGAACGGGTAGCCATCAACCTGGCGGATGCCCGTATCCCGGATAATGACGGCGCACAGCCGGTGGACGAACCGCTGGTACAGGACGGCGCCCCGGCATATTTTGCCAAGCTGCCGGTCAAGGCCATGGTGCGCGGGGTACAGGCAAAGGGCTATCCCTGCCAGCTGTCTTACACGGCAGGTACTTACGTCTGCAATGCGGTCATGTATACTGTGCTGCATACCGTGCAAAGCGATCCCCATATACGGGCAGGCTTTGTGCATGTGCCGTATGCAGCCAGCCAGCTGGAAGGCAAAGCTGCGGGTACCCCGGCCATGCCGCTGGCAGACATTACCGCGGCCCTGGCAGCTGCCATTGAAGCCGCTGTGCAGAATAAGACCGATTTGAAAGAACAAATGGGCAGGCTGGATTAAAAACAGCGACTGCTCGAAATAAAATGGGGGGGGGTAAGCGTTATGCTGACCAATAAAGAAATTGAAGTTTTGTGCTACTGCCGCGGCTGCCTGAACCGGAAGTGCGGCCTTGATCTGGAACGGAGTGATATAAAGCATTTGAAAATGCAAAAAATATCATTAGAAAAATCATTGACAATGATTTGGTAGAAGAACTTGGATATACGGTTTGCTTTGAAACGATTGAATGAGGCATACCCAAATAAAATCCGGATGAAAACTTATTGATGGTGAAATAAAGACTTCGCTGCCAAGGGCTGAAAATGCTCTTGGCAGATTTTTGTAGAAGGGCGGGGGAAAATCTTTAAAAAGATGCGTGAGTGGCTTTGCTGGTTGGCGCGCTGAGAGTTTTTCCACGGACTGTTTTGCCTCGGCACCGTCCAAAGAGCTCTATGCGGCAAACGGGCGCGGATTCTCCCGCACCCTCGCAAACAGTCCACTGGACTGTTTGTGTCCCGCTGTGGCGAGAGCGGGCTGTTCGAATCCTGTCACTCTGTGAAAAACAAAAAGCTCTTTCACCAGACGGTGAAAGAGCTTTTTGTGGTCGGAGTGACGGGATTCGAACCCACGGCCTCTTGGTCCCGAACCAAGCGCGCTACCAACTGCGCTACACCCCGGAAAGAAAAAACCGCAGCAGCTGCGCTGCTGCGGTGTGGTTGGGGATGAGAGGATCGAACTCCCACGGGCGGAGTCAGAGTCCGCTGCACTACCATTATGCGAATCCCCATCGGGTTTGTGTCTTGGGCGTCTGCCCTCAACGCTCATATATTATAGCGTGTGGGAAACCGTTTGTCAACAGCTATTTCAAACTTTTTTGCAAAAATCTGTAAAAATCCGAAAATCCGCGCAGCTGCGCCTTACTTTTTTGCCCCGCCTGCGTGCACCAACTGCTCTTGCTGGCGGAAAAGATGCGCGCGTACACCTGGGGCACGGCCATCGACAGCGACCACACCGACGCGCAGAACACGAACGCGATGATGGTCACGTGCCATATCCCCTTTTTCATCTGGTCGGCGGTGTAGTTCTTATCACCGCAGGTGACGCATGATTCCAAAATAATTATTCCAGATAAAAATCCCGCAGCGCGGCCAGGCGTGCCGTGGTCAGGCCGTATTCAGCCTCAAAATACGCCTCATAGCTGGGGTACTTTTCCAGCAGTACGTCGATGGACCCTGCCCCCATCGATTCGCTTACGCCCTCCACAGGCAGCAGCAGGTCGTACTGGTCGGCGGGTTTATCCTGCATGAATTTATCGATGATGGCTTTGCGGTAAACGTTCGTCAGCATGTAGTCGGCGATGGCATCCTCCCGGCTCACACCCAGCGCCAGCAGTACCAACATAGCGGCAATGCCGGTGCGGTCCTTGCCGCAGGTGCAGTGGAACAGCAGCGGTACGCGATGCTCCTCCAGCAGGCGGAACAGCTCATGGTAGGCCGGGCTGCCGAAAGGCATCTGCTTGTACAGGTCAGTGAACCAGTAAAAATCGTGTACGGGGTGGCCGGCTTTGGCCTCGTAGGCGGCCTTTTCGGCGGCAATGCGCTGGATGCCGGCGGGCGAAAAGTCCATCTCGCTGCCATCGGCGTACCGCATGCCGCAGATACGCTGGTAATGCGCCCCGGACACGGCCGCGTCGGGCTGGCGGGCGGCCTCTCCGGCG
>OOCX01001992.1_pt1 | contig 11550 bp, 9 predicted proteins | sample 1671231 | NCBI WGS metagenome assembly OOCX01 (sample SAMN06348135, study PRJEB24527) | human gut metagenome | biome: human gut; feature: ankylosing spondylitis patient; material: feces | host: Homo sapiens | place: China | collected 2015-10 | reverse complement strand
GCCGCACCTCGCTCGCCGTATCGGCACTTAGAATTATGCGGTATTGCCTTAAGATGATAAGTAATGATGGGGCGAGGGGACTTGACACAATGTGCGCCCCTACGGCAAAAATTATATTGCGCATGATGACATCCCACCGGAGGTACAGGCGGCATTTGAACGGCTGCAAGCGGTTTATGGCACCCAGACCCGCGCGGCCAACCCGCTGTATGCCAGCAAATAGCCATTGAACATTCTTGCTAATTGTTGTATAATATTGAACATTCTGGATTGAAACGTGCAACATATGACACGGGCACAGAGGGAAAGGAAAACAGAATGGAAGTTACAACAAAAAAGCAGAACAGAAGAAAGATTGTCATTGGCGTGTTGATTGCCGTGGTGGTGCTGGTGGCGGCGGTCATTGCGTTTGCCAGCAGCTACCTGGTCAATTATGCCATTGGACGCAGCGGGGACGGCGGTGACCGTGAGGTGGCGCTGGATGTGGAAGCCCCCACGGATGGCGTGGAACAGTTGATTGCCGAAAACCGCGCCGTACAAAAGCAGGCCAATGAGGAATTTTTGCAGCAGAATCCCGGCCAGACGGTGCAGATCACGGCAGCGGACGGCCTGCGGCTGAACGGCGTGTATTACCCCAATACGGGCAGCCACCTGTGGGTGATTGCCCTGCACGGCTACCGCGGCAGCCATACCGGCGTGACCAACCTGGCCCAGCACTACCACGATGCAGGCTACCAGGTGCTGACCCCTGATCTGCGCGCCTGCGGCGACAGTGAGGGCGATTATGTCGGCATGGGCTGGCTGGACCGCAAGGATGTGCTGCAATGGATCGACTGGGTGCTGGCGCAGGACAGCGAAGCTGAAATTGTGCTGCACGGCGTTTCCATGGGTGCCGCCACCACCATGATGACAGCAGGGGAGGACACCCCGGAACAGGTAAAAGTGTTTGTGGAGGACTGCGGCTACACCAGCGTGTGGGATATTTTTTCCAGTGAGCTGAAACTGCGGTTCGGCCTGCCGGAGTTCCCAATTCTGTATACCGCCAGCGCCACGGCAAGAGCCAAAGCGGGCTATGGCTTTAAGGAAGCATCCGCCCTGCAGCAGGTGCAGAACTGTGAAAAGCCGATGCTGTTCATCCACGGCACCGCGGATGATTTTATCCCCTATGAGATGATGGGGACCCTGTATAACGCCAAACCCGGCACCAACAAGGCCACTCTGACCGCCGAGGGCGCAGGCCACGGCGAGGCGATGGATGTTCTGGGTGATACCTATTGGAATACCGTGTTTGACTTTGAAGGCCAGTACATGGCCGGCTGAGCGTTTGCCATAACAAAAAGGCCGTTGTGCAGTTTGGCTTGCACAACGGCCTTTGAATTATAATTTGAACGATGAAATGGAAAGCCTGAAAAATCAGAACTTGAAACTGTCCTTCAGGGTGACGATGCGGTTGTAAACGTGGGGGTTCTTGCTGTCCGGCGTAAAGTAACCGGTGCGCACGAACTGGAACCGCTCGCCGGGCTTGGCATCAGCCAGGCTCTCTTCCAGCTTGGCGTGGTCAATGACCTGCACGCTGTCGGGGTTCAGGTAATCCTTGAAGTCAGCGCCATCGGGAATGCCGTTCATGTTGGCTTCGGTAAACAGCTTGTCGTACAGGTGGATCTCAGCGTCCACGCAGTGCTCGCAGCTGACCCAATGGATGGTGCCGCGCACCTTGCGGCCATCGGCGGGGTTGCCGTTGCGGGTTTCCAGGTCGGCTTCGGCATGGATGGTCACCACATTACCGGCTTCGTCCTTGTCCACGCCGGTGCAGCGCACCAGGTAAGCGCCCATCAGGCGGACTTCGCTGCCCAGGGTCAGGCGCTTGAACTTCGGCGGGGGAACCTCAAAAAAGTCGCTCTTGTCGATCCAGACTTCCTTGGTAAAGGCAACCGGGCGGGTGGTGGTGTCGTTGGCATCGCGGTTGGGGTTATTGGGCAGGTCAAAATACTCAACCTGGTCAGCCGGGTAGTTGTCGATCACCAGCTTGACCGGCTCCAGAACGGCAACGCGGCGGGCGGCGTTCAGCTCCAGCTCGGCGCGCAGCACGGCTTCCAGCTGGCGCATATCCACCAGGCTGTCTGCCTTGGCAACACCGGCGGTGCGCACAAACTCAAAAATGCTGGTGGGGGTATAGCCGCGGCGGCGCAGACCGCACAGGGTGGGCATGCGGGGGTCATCCCAGCCATCCACAATGTTCTTTTCCACCAGTTCGCGCAGGTAGCGCTTGCTCATGACGGTGTTGGTCACATTCAGGCGGGCAAATTCGCGCTGCTTGGGGAAGCCGGCGCCAAAAATATTGGTCACGACCCACTCATACAGGGGGCGGTGGTTCTCAAATTCCAGGCTGCACATGGAATGGGTGATGCCCTCAATGGCGTCCTGAATGGGGTGGGCAAAGTCATACAGGGGGTAGATGCACCACTTATCGCCCTGGCGGTGGTGGGAAACATGCTTGATGCGGTAAATCGCCGGGTCACGCAGGTTCATGTTGGGGCTGGCCAGGTCGATTTTGGCGCGCAGGGTCTTTTCGCCATCGGCAAACTCGCCCGCGCGCATCCGGCGGAACAGGTCGAGGTTTTCTTCCGGGGTGCGGTCGCGGTAGGGGGAAGGACGGCTGGGCTTACCGGCATCGTTGCCGCGGTATTCCTGCATCTCCTCGCGGGTCAGGTCATCCACATAGGCTTTGCCTTCCTGAATGAGCTTTTCGGCGTATTCATAGCACTTTTCAAAGTAATCGCTGCCGTAAAAAATGCCGCCGTTGGGGGTGGCACCCAGCCATTCCAGATCTTTCAGGATGCTCTGCACATACTCGTCGCCTTCGCGGGCGGGGTTGGTATCGTCAAAGCGCAGGTTAAACTTACCGCCATAGGTTTTGGCGGTCATGTAGTTGATGTAAATGGCCTTGGCGGAACCAATGTGCAGGTAGCCGTTCGGCTCCGGCGGAAAACGGGTATGGATCTCCTTGACCTTGCCCTCGGCAAGATCCGCGTCAATGATCTCAGTCAAAAAATTGGAAAACTTTTCGTCAGCCATGTATTCCACTCCAATAAAATATTGTAGATTGTAATATTGTCGATTTTCTTATTTTACAATAAGCGGCAGGGTTTTGCAATATGGGGAACAGGGGCAAAATGCAGAATTGAACGTGCAAAACCGCTTTTTAAGCAAAAAAACGCTTAGCGATAGTCAATGGCAAGGGTGGGCAGACCGTTCAGGGTAAGGTCTGCAATGTTGCCATCCTTGAATTCATAGTAGCCCTGCGCGGCGATCATCGCGCCGTTGTCGCCGCAGTATTTCAGTTCCGGCAGATACACTTTCGCGCCGAGCTTCTGGGCACCATCGTTCACCAGCTGGCGCAGACGGCCATTGGCCGCAACGCCGCCCGCCAGGCAGATGGTTTTGGCGTTGGTATCCGCTGCGGCGGCCAGCAGCTTTTTGGCCAGGATCTGTGCAATGCGCTCCTGGAAGCTGGCGGCCATATCGGCCACGCGCACTTCCTCACCGCGCTGCTGGGCGTTGTGAACCTCGTTGACAACGGCAGTCTTTAAGCCGGAAAAGCTCACGTTGTATTTACCCTCCACATGCGGGGTGGGCAGCTTGTAATAGTGCGGGTCGCCGGTTTTGGCGGCCTGCGAAACGCTGGGCCCGCCGGGATAGGGCAGCCCCAGGGTGCGGGCAACTTTATCAAACGCTTCGCCCGCGGCGTCATCCACCGTGCGGCCCAGAACATGGTACTTGCACCAGTCCTCTACCTGCACAATATGGCTGTGGCCGCCGCTGGCCACCAGGCAGAGGAATGGCGGCTCCAGCTGTGGGTGGGTCAGATAGTTGGCTGCAATGTGCCCGCGCAGGTGATGTACCGGCACCAGCGGCTTGCCCGCGCCGTAAGCCAGGCCCTTGGCAAAGTTGACCCCCACCAGCACGGCCCCAATCAGGCCGGGGGCAAAGGTGACGGCCACCGCGTCCACATCCGCAATGGTCATGTTGGCATCCTGCAAAGCCTGCTGCACCGTTGCGCTGATGTATTCCGCATGGCGGCGGCTGGCAATTTCCGGCACAACACCGCCGTAAAGCGCCTGTTCTTTGACGCTGGTAGAAATAACGTTGGAAATTAAATGTTTTCCATCCTCCACAATCGCAGCCGCCGTCTCATCGCAGCTCGATTCGATGCCTAAAATATACATTGTATACCCCCGTGTGAAGTTAGGAGGGAGGAGTTAGGAGTTAGGAGTTAATAGGAATGAAAAGATTTTAGCAACCTTTTATTTTGATCTGTAGGGAACGGTCTTGACCGTTCCGAAACCTTGCTACAGATGCCATGACGGGATTTGCAGCAAGGTTGGCGGGAGCATTGCAATTGCTCATTGCTAATTCCTAATTAACTCCTGACTCCTACTTCCTACCTCCTACCTGTTAATGTGCTTCCAGCCAGGTCTTGCCGGTGCCGACTTCGGCGGTGAGGGGGACGGAATAGGATACCACCTGCTCCATCTCCTCTTTCAGAATACGCTTGACCTGTTCCACTTCGTTTTCCGGCGCTTCCACGATCAGTTCATCGTGTACCTGCAATAGCAGGCGGGCCTGCAGTTTTTCGTCCCGCAGGCGCTGCCAGACATGCACCATGGCCAGCTTAATGATATCCGCCGCGGTGCCCTGGATGGGTGTGTTGCGGGCCATGCGCTCGCCGGAGCTGCGCACCTGGAAGTTGGAGCTTGCCAGCTCCGGCAGCGGGCGGCGGCGGCCAAACAGCGTTTCTACATAGCCCTTCTCTTTGGCGTGTTCAATGCAGTTCTGCATGTAGCCGTCCACTTTCGGGAAGGTATTCAGATACGTTTTCAAGAAAGTATCTGCCTCCTTGACCGAAATGCCGAGGTCCTTGCCCAGAGAGAACGCTCCCTTGCCGTACATGATGCCAAAGTTGATGGCCTTGGCGGAGGTGCGCAGCTCATGGGTGACATCCGATTCCGGGATGTGGTAGATCTTGGCCGCGGTGGCGCGGTGAATGTCTGCCCCGGACAAAAACGCCTGCTGCATGGCTTCATCGCCTGTAATGTGGGCCAGAATGCGCAGTTCGATCTGGGAATAGTCGGCGTCCACCAGCGTTTCGCCGGGGGCGGCCACAAAGTAGCCGCGCAGGCGGCTGCCCAGCTCGGTGCGGATGGGAATGTTCTGCAAATTCGGCTCAGTGGAGCTGATGCGTCCCGTGCGGGCTTCGGTCTGGATAAAGGTGGAATGGATGCGTCCGTCCGGCCCCAGGGCTTTCAGCAGGCCCTCCACATAGGTGGAAAGCAGCTTGGAATAGGTGCGGTACTTCAAAATATCATCCACCGCCGGGCTGTAGTCGCGCAGGCTTTCCAGCGTTTCGGCGTCGGTGGAATAGCCGCGGGCCGTTTTTTTGCGGGGCGGCAGGCCCAGCTTGTCAAACAGGGCTTCGCCCAACTGCTTGGGGCTGTTCAGATTGAACTCGTACCCGACCTCAGCATAAATGTTCTGCAAAATGCCGTTCAGCTCGGCGCGCAGGCTATCGCCGAACTGGCGGATGCCCTCGGCGTCCACCGCAAAGCCGATGCGCTCCATGTCGGCCAGCACGCGGGCCAGAGGCAACTCCATCGTGGCCAGCAGGTCGTGGCCGCCCTGCTCGTCCAGCTTAGTGGAAAGCACATCCAGCAAGGCGGAAAGCGCCCCGGCATCCGGCGCGGCGGCGCAGGCAAAGGCGGGGGCAGCAGCATATTCTGCCGCCAGCTGCCCGGCCTGGTAATCACTGGCCGAAGGATTCAGTAGGTAGGCGGCCAGCTTGCCATCAAACACAATGGCCGCGCCAACGCCGCCATGCTCCAGTGCAATGTGGTACAACGGCTTTGCATCAAACACACGCAGCTGCACCCCGGCGGCATCCAGCAGAGAGGGCAGGCGGTCGTTATCCAGCAGGTAAACGGAATCCCCCTGCACGGCGTACCAGCTGCCGTCCTTGTTCTGGGCCAGGTCATAGCGGCCTTCCGGCGCAAGGGGCAGCAGGTCGGGCTGCACTTCCGGCAGAGTCTCTGCGCTGGCGGCAACCGCTGCCGGGGATTCATCCAGCCCCCAGCGGGCGGTCAGCTTGTGCATTTCCAGCTCAGCCAGCAGCTGGGCTGCGGCAGCCGGGTCCCCGGCAGTGCGGCAGTAGTGCTCCGGCGCAGTTTCGATGGGAGCGTCCTTGCGGATGGTGCCCAGCATGTGGGAAAGCTCGGCCAGCTCCTTGTTGGCTTCCAGCTTTTCCCGCTGTTTGGGTTTGATGGCTTTGTCGTCCAGGTGCTCATACACGCCCTGCAAACTGCCGAACTTCTGCACCAGGGCAAGGGCGGTCTTTTCGCCAATGCCGGGCACGCCGGGAATATTATCGGAAGCATCGCCCATCAGGCTTTTTACTTCGATCAGCTGCGGTGGGGCCACGCCGTATTTTTCCTGGATGGCGGCGGGGTCCATGGGCAGCGTTTCGCGGTTGGTGGCAAGCAGCACCGTGGTGGCATCGTCTACCAGCTGCAGGCTGTCCCGGTCACCGGTTGCCAGCAGGGTGGTGCCCCCGGCGGCCTCGTTGGCGGCGGCCAGCGTGCCCAGGATATCGTCCGCTTCCCAGCCGGGCTTGCTGACCTGCACAAAGCCAAGGTCGGTCAGCAGCTGCTTTAATACCGGCATCTGCTCCGCCAGCTCCTGCGGCATACCGTGGCGGGTGGCCTTGTAGCCGTCATAGGCGGTATGGCGGAAGGTGGGGGCTTTTTCGTCCCAGGCAATGGCCACAGCGTCCGGGTGGTGGGCGGAAAGCAGGTTGAGCAGGATATTCTGGAAGCCGAAAATGGCGTTGGTGTAGCGCCCATCCTTGGTTGTCAGCAGCTTGATACCGAAGTAAGCCCGGTTCACCAGACTGTTGCCATCCAAAACCAGCAGTTTCATACAGGAACCTCCGAAAAAACGAAACACATCGATCGCAATAATAAAAATAGTATATCACAAATTGCACTGGTGTGGGGAGTGTGGTAAAATAATATTTTAGCTGAAGCAAAAACAAAAGTTGGGAGAGAGTTAGGAGTTAGAAGTTAGGAAGTAGGAGTTAGGAGTTATTGGTGTGCGCTGGCGCGCACAATTTTGAATGTTAGGTTTTATTGTTTTACCCCAAAAATTCAAAACGCGGCGCAAGCCGCACCTTTAACTCCTAACTCCTCACTCTTCACTCCTGCCTATCAAAAATATGCAATTACGCAATCTAAACATTCCATATGCACAGCCTGCGGTGTTTGCGCCGATGGCGGGGTTTACGGATGCGGCGTGCCGGCACCTGATGGCGGACCATGGCGCGGCGTGGACGGTAAGCGAGATGGCCAGCGCCAAGGCCATTACCTTTGGCGATGACAAAAGCGTGCGCCTGCTGCGGGACAAGGCCCCCCACGGCATTTATGCCGTGCAGCTGTTTGGGGCCGAGCCCGAAACGATGGCGCAGGCGATCCGGATCATTCAGGAAAAAGGCGTGCAGTTTGATATTCTGGACATCAACATGGGGTGCCCGGCCCCCAAGATCACATCCAGCGGTGCAGGCAGCAAACTGATGCAGGATCCGGAGCTGTGCGGCCGCATGGTGGCCGCTGCCCGCGGAGCCCTGGGGCCGGATAAGCCTTTGACCGTTAAAATGCGCATTGGCTGGGATGCCGAGCAGCTGACCGGCGTTGCCGTGGCCCGGCAGTGTGAAGCAAACGGTGCAGACCTGATCGCCGTGCATGGCCGCACGCGGGAGCAGATGTACATCCCGCCCATTGATGTGGATGCCATCACGGAGATCCGCAAAGCGGTCGGCATTCCGGTGCTGGCAAACGGCGATATCACCACGGCGGAAGACGCAAAGCAGATTTTGGAGCAAACCGGCTGCGCGGGCGTGATGATCGGCCGCGGCGCACTGGGCGACCCCTGGCTGTTTGAGCGCATCAACGCCGTATTGACTGGCCAGCCGGAGCCCGGCGAACCCAGCCTGAATGCCCGGATGAGCGCCCTGCGCGCCCAAATCTACGAAATGTGCGAAGAAAAAGGCGAATGGACCGCTATGCCCCAGGCCCGCGGCCAGGCCATGCACTATATGAAAGGTCTGAAAGGCGCCGCGTCCCTGCGCCGTTATTGTTCCATGCTGGAGCATTTTACCGATGTGGACAAGCTGATTGAGGCGGTATATAAGCTCCAAGGGTAGTTAGGAGCTAGGAAGTAGGAGTTAGGAGTTTATGGTGTGCACTGACGCGCACGATTTTGAATATTAACCTTTTCTTATTTTCAAATTTTCGAAAATTCGGCGCAAGCCGCACCTTCAACTCCTACCTCCTAACTATTTACTTACTTTTTCGTTAGCTCATCCAGGTTCTGCGTATAGCACGGCAGCATGTGCTCAATGAAATAATCGGCTTCGGGGCTGTGCATGGCGGCCAGATCGGCTTTTTGCTGGGCGAGAGCGGCGGTGAACTCGCGGTTGCCGCTTTCCACCTCCTCCATGCACTTGATCAGGGCCGAAAGCCGGTCTGCGGCTTTCAGCAGCTTGCGCTCGGCATCGTTCAGCACACTGCCGGTCAGGTAGCTGCCTTCGATCTCATGCAGCTCCGGCGGCAGCAGATCCGCCATGGCAAGGGCGCTTTCCCGTTCCACGGCTTTGTAGGCGGTGCGCAGGGCTTCGTTCTTGTATTTGACGGGGGTAGGCATATCGCCGGTCAAAATTTCCGGCGCATCGTGGTACAGCGCCGCGGCGGCCACGGTGTCGGGGCGGATATCGGCCCCGGTGTGGGTGATGTTCCGGGCGATCAGGCAAAGCGCATGGGCCAGCAGGGCGGTATCCGTCGTGTGCTCACTCAGGCTTTCCTGCCGCATGCAGCGCATCAGCGCCCACCGCGTAATATACTTCATGCGCCCCAAAAGAGCGTGAAAAGGGTATAGAGACAAAACAAAGCACCTCACTCTTGAAAAAATTAGGAATTAGTAATTAGGAATGAGAAATTAAATGGTGGGCAATGGGGCAGACCTTTTGCTAAGGCAACACCGCACAATTCCCGCCTTACGGCTTAAGCACCGCTCCGACGGCTGCGGCACGGCATCTGCGTTGCCAAAATGCTCGATAATGTCGGGTTGCGGTACCCGCATCGTGCTTCGGGGGCAAAAGCCCCTCGCACTCTGCGACCGCTGCCCCTGCTTCGGTTCGCTGTTTCCGCCACTGGCGGCGCTCACCTTTGCAGCATCCAGTATTATCTGCACTTTTGGCCTAGCAGCTGCCGCACCTCGCTCGCTGTATCGGCACTTAGAATTATGCGGTATTGCCCTATACTTTTTTGCTTCCCTCTCCGGGAAGATGATTTTGTTGACAAAGAAGAAGATCAGCATCAAAATGTCACCGTTGAGCATCGTGGTTCCGATGTTATAGATAAAGTCCGGCACCAGCAGGCCCGCAACCGCCGCTCACACGCGGTTGATGAAGTTAACGAAGCAGGTGATCAGACAGAATGGCCCGCTTTTCAGTTGCATGAAAAGCGGGCCTTGCTGCTATTTATAGACCTTTGTGCAGGGATAGATTTTTCTTCGGATGATATCTACCCGCATTTCCTTTTTGCATTTCGGGCAATACATCGGGAAACGAAGCGCCAATGTATCTTGATAAATCTTTGTTTTCGTCTTATTGTGGCAAACCGGGCAATTAACCCATACAGATTTTGCGGTACATTCATTTGCCAAACAGTCTGCTCTTTTTTGGGTCCGCCTTTTACTACAAACATCTACGGTTTTGCCTTCTCCGAACGCAATGCACACACATTTTGATATATGTTTCCATAGAAAACCGCACTACCCGCCACAATGCTCCGTGCCCCGGCCGCATAGGCGCCGGGCAGGGTATCGGGGGTGATGCCGCCATCCACCTGGATGACGGTATTGCTCCCCTGCCCTTGCAGCAGACTTTTGGCAGCAGCGATCTTCTCGTTGCTGCCGGGCAGATAGACCTGCCCACCGCGACCGGGGTATACCGTCATCAGCAGCAGCTGCGAAATTTGGGCCAGGTACGGCAGGGCCGATTCCACCGGCGTTTCGGGGTTGAGTACCAGCCCGGCTTGCATCCCGGCGGCGCAGATGGCCCGCAGGGCCGCTTCCGGCCCGCCCGGGATCTCGTAATGGACCGAGACCCGCTTTACCCCCAGTTCCTCCAGTTCCGGCAGAAAATCCAGCGGCTTTTCCACCATCAGGTGAACGTCTAGGGGTTTGGTGGTCAGGCGTTCCATCGTACGCACCATGCCCGTACCAAAGGAGATGGCCGGCACAAAGTGCCCGTCCATCACGTCGATGTGAAAGGCATCCACACCGGCGGCATTGGCCGCCCGCATGTCCCGCTCCAGATTGGCAAAGTCGGCGGCCAGAATGGATGCACACAGTTCAAACATTATTCTTCCTCCAGCTGGGATACCCGACGGCTGTGACGCTCCTCCTCCGAGAAAGGCGTGTCCAGGAAGATGTCCACGATTTCCAGCGCCAGACCGGGTCCGGTGACCAGCGCGCCCAGAGCAAGCACGTTGGCGTTGTTGTGCAGGCGGGTGGCTTTGGCAGAGAAGCAATCCCCGCACAGCGCGCAGCGGATGCTGGGCACCTTGTTGGCGGCGATGGAGATGCCGATGCCGGTGCTACAGATGACGATGCCTTTTTCGCACTCGCCCGATGCCACGGCATGGGCCACCGCCTTGCCATAGACGGGGTAATCCACCGAAGCGGTAGAATCACAGCCGAAGTCCCGGTATTCCAGTCCGCGCTGCCGCAGGTGAACCAAAATCTTCTGCTTGAGTTCGTATCCGCCGTGGTCGCAGCCGATGGCGATCATCTTACACCAGCTCCTTTACAGCGGCGATGATGGCGTCGGAACGCAGGCCGAACTGCTCCAACAGTTCCCATGCGGGGCCGGAGTGGCCGAACACGTCCCTGACGCCCACGCGGCGCATGGGGATGGGGCACTGTTCGCCCAGCACGGCGGCCACGGCCTCGCCCAGACCGCCCAGGATGCTGTGCTCCTCGCAGGTGACGACGGCACCGCACTCTTTGGCCGCTTTGACGACCAGTTCCTCGTCCAGCGGCTTGATGGTGCACAGGTTGATCACCCGGGCCTGGATGCCCTCGTTCTTCAGCTGCTCGGCGGCAATGAGGGCCTCGTTCACTTCCAGGCCGGTGGCGATGATGGCCACATCGCTGCCCTCGGTGAGCTGTTCGCCCTTGCCGATCTCGAACTTGAAGGTAGCTTCATCATGGAACACTGGCAGGGCCAGGCGGCCGAAGCGCAGGTAGACGGGGCCTTCGTGCTCATAGGCAGCCTTGACGGCAGCCTTGGCCTCCACGTCGTCGGCAGGGCAAAGCACCGTCATGCCGGGGATGGAGCGCATAAGGGCGAAATCCTCGCAGCACTGGTGAGAAGCGCCGTCCTCGCCCACCGAGATGCCGCCGTGGGTGGCACCGATCTTGACGTTCAGGTGGGGGTAGCCG
>OOCX01001988.1_pt1 | contig 11559 bp, 7 predicted proteins | sample 1671231 | NCBI WGS metagenome assembly OOCX01 (sample SAMN06348135, study PRJEB24527) | human gut metagenome | biome: human gut; feature: ankylosing spondylitis patient; material: feces | host: Homo sapiens | place: China | collected 2015-10 | reverse complement strand
CAGAAGTGTAAGCCGGATCAACGGTGAGACTGTAACAATTGCTGTTTTAAAGGAAGTAGCTGCTATTCTGATCGATATTCACGGGCAGCATGAACATCAGTCTCTGTTATATAAAAAGAATCATCTCGGGTTTGTCGATGCATTTGCGTGGGATTATCTTGCAGATATAAAAAAACAGGCAGCTTCGGCTTATCAGGAATATCGTACATGTAAAAAGACTCTGGATGAGGCTGATATGGACGAATCAAGCCGTGCAAAAGAATTGGATTTCTTAAAATTTGAAGTATCTGAGATTGAAGATGCCATGTTAAAAGAAGGAGAAGATGAAGAACTGGAGACAACCTTCAAACGCATGGAAAATGGACGAAAGATTGCTGAGAGTACTGCGGCTTCGTATGCTTATACGAGTGGGGAAGCCGGAAGTGCAAGCGAATGCCTGAGCCGCGCGATCCGGGAACTGGCACCAGTCAGTAATCTTGATGAGACAGCAGGAAATCTGTACAGCCAGCTGATGGAGATAGACAGTCTGTTAAATGATTTTAATCATGATCTTTCCGATTATCAGGATAGTCTGGAGTTCTCAGAAGAAGATTATATGACAATTACTGAGCGCCTTAATGAGATCAACCGTTTGAAGACGAAATATGGCACGGATATTGCAGGAATTCTGGATTATGGAATAAAACAACAGAAAAAGATACAAAAACTGGAAGATTATGAGAATTATATTGCGGATTTAAAGCGAGATCTGGAACAAAAAGAGCAGAAGCTTGAGAAAGTGACAAAAAAGCTGACGAAGATCCGAAAAGAGCAGGCGCAGATTATGGAACAGGCGATTACAGAAGGTCTTGCAGATCTGAATTTTGAAGATGTGAAATTTTCTATTGCATTTGAAAAGTCTGGTTCTTATTCTGCAAATGGTTCTGATGACGTAGAGTTTATGATTTCTTTGAATCCCGGACAGCCGGTGCGTCCGCTTGTGGAAGTAGCGTCAGGTGGAGAACTGTCCAGAATTATGCTTGTGATCAAAAGTGTTATGGCTGACAGGGATGAGATTCCGACGCTGATTTTTGATGAGATCGATGTGGGGATAAGTGGAAGAACAGCACAGAAAGTGTCTGAGAAGATGGCGTTGATCGGCAGAAAGCATCAGGTCATCTGTATCACACATCTGGCACAGATTGCGGCCATGGCAGATCATCATTTTATGATCGAAAAAAATGTGTCAGATGGTCAGACAAAGACATCTATCAGGGAACTTAAGGCGGAAGAATCTACCGATGAACTGGCGAGAATTCTTGGCGGTGCTAAGATTACGGATACGGTCAGACAGAATGCAAAAGAAATGCAGGAACTGGCAGCGCAGATCAAAAAATAAAAGAATTGAAATTCAAATAATACACATACTAAGACAGGTGTTCTGATTGAGGGACACTTGTCTTTATTTATATCAGCTGGGAGGATCAGAGTGTATGAAAAAGTATTGGTATCGGCGAATTTTAATTATGGCATTGGTGTTTTTTGTATCGGTAGGTGGAAGCTATCTTTTGATCGAGCAGAAAAAAGATGCCATGAGGCGAGAGGTGAGCGCTCAGACCTCTGAGGAAGACCTGGTAATTCCAGGTGGCATGCCGGTAGGGATTTATATGAAAACAAAAGGTGTTATGGTATTGGATACACAGAAAATCAAAGGGGAAGACGGTGCAGAATATGAACCGGCGCTTCATATTGTAAAAGCCGGAGATTACATCACTGGATTTAACGGCAAAGATATCAATACTAAAAATGAACTGGTCGAAGCAGTAAGTTCCTTCTCGGAACAAAAAGCAAAATTAGATATTTGCAGGAAAGGGGAGACGATTCATGTAAAAATGGATATGATCCAGTGTGAAGATGGGACGAAAAAACTCGGAATCTGGGTGCGGGATAATGCACAAGGACTTGGGACCATTACTTATCTGGACTCGGACAGTCATTTTGGCGCGCTGGGACATGGAATCCATGATATCGATACAGGGGAGCTTCTTAATATTTCCGATGGAACACTATATCTGACAAGTGTTAAGGAAATCCAAAAAGGTGTGAATGGGACACCTGGTGGTATGGAAGGAATCATTGTTTATAATAATTATAACGTGCTTGGAAAAATAAAGAAGAATACAGAGGCAGGAATTTTTGGAACTATTGACCGGGTTGATGTCCTGTTCGCAAATCAGACTCCGGTACAACTGGCAAAAAAAGAAGAGGTAGAAGAAGGACCTGCTATCATTCGCTGTGCTGTGGATGGAGAAATAAAAGAATATGATATTTTAATCACACAAGTCAATCTGTGGTCGGGCGAAGTAAATAAAAGCATGACAATCGAAGTGACAGATCCGTCGCTTTTGGATGAGACGGGCGGGATCATCCAGGGAATGAGCGGCAGTCCAATCCTCCAGAACGGAAAACTAATCGGCGCAGTAACTCACGTTTTTGTCAACAATCCGACAAAAGGTTATGGCATTTTTGCAGAATCTATGATAAATGAGTCGGAATAAAAAATACCGTGTCGAGAAGTGATAGAACTTTCCGACAGCAATTTCTTGATTCGAAAAAAGGAGAAAATTATAATAAAATCCAACGAGAAATAAAATCGAGGAGGATTTTGGAATATGGGAGAAATAGCTGTTGCAATCGCAGACGATAATGAGAGAATTCTGGATCTGCTTGGCGAAATGATTGAAAATAACAAAGAGATGAAGCTGGTTGGGAAAGCCAATAATGGAGAAGATGTATATACACTGATTAAGGAAAAGCAGCCAGATGTTGTACTATTAGATCTGATTATGCCGAAAATGGACGGATTAAGTGTTATGGATACCGTGAATCGGGATCATGATATCAGAAAACATCCAAGTTTTATTATTATCACTGCAGTGGGACAGGAGCGGATTACAGAAGATGCATTTCGTAAAGGTGCTTCTTACTATATTCTGAAACCGTTCAGTAATCAGATGGTGCTGGACAAGATCCGTGAAGCTGGAAAATATCATGTGCCGGAAGCAAAATCATTTGCACCGGTTGGAAATGCAGAAGCTTCGGAGCCGAAGATAAATCTGGAAAATCGTGTAACGGATATGATACATGAGATAGGGATTCCAGCGCATATCAAAGGATATCATTATCTGAGAGATGCGATTCTTATGGCAATTGAAGATATGGATGTATTAAATGCAGTGACAAAAGTATTATATCCGACTGTTGCAAAGATGCATCAGACGACGGCAAGCCGTGTGGAACGTGCAATCCGTCACGCAATTGAAGTGGCGTGGAGCAGAGGAAAATTAGATACTCTGGACGAGCTGTTTGGATATACTGTGAATGGTGGAAAAGGGAAACCGACCAATTCTGAATTCATCGCACTTATCGCAGATACGATACGTTTAGAATATAAACATAGATAAAAGGCTTTTCTTCTGAAAAAAAATACTGTATAATGATTCATATATCGTGGAATCGGGAGGAAATCACTATGAAAAAAATACTCTTTGCCACTTCAGAAGCAGTGCCATTTATTAAGACCGGAGGTCTGGCAGATGTGGCAGGTTCTTTACCGAAATTCTTTGATAAAGAAAAATATGATGTAAGAGTCATGCTTCCAAAGTATATGTGTATGAAAGAATCCTGGAAGGAAAAGCTTCAGTATAAGACGCATTTTTATATGGATCTTGGTTGGCGGACACAGTATGTCGGAGTTCTGGAGACAGAGTATGAAGGAGTCACCTTTTATTTTATCGATAATGAATTTTATTTTAATGGTTTTGCACCATATGGAGAGATGTATACAGATATTGAGAAGTTTTCATTTTTCTCAAAGGCAGTATTGAGTGCTCTTCCGGTCATTGATTTCAGACCGGACATCATTCACTGCCATGACTGGCAGACGGGACTGATCCCGATATTTCTGGATAATTTTCGGTATTCCAATGAATATTACCGCGGAATCAAGACTGTGATGACGATACATAATCTGAAGTTCCAGGGAATGTGGGATGCAAAAAAAGTGCGTGACATTACCGGACTTCCGGAGTATTATTTTGTACCGGACAAGCTGACATCTTATGATGATGCCAATATGTTAAAGGGCGGTATCGTCTATGCAGATAAAGTGACAACTGTCAGCAGCTCCTATGCAGAGGAAATTAAGACTCCGTTTTACGGAGAAAAGCTGGAAGGGCTGATGCAGGCCAGGTCGGCAAGCCTTTCCGGTATTGTGAATGGAATCGACTATGATGTATATAATCCGCAGACAGATAAGGATATTTACAGGAATTACAGTGTAGAGAATTTCCGGAAAGAGAAGATTAAGAATAAAATTGAACTTCAAAAAGAGCTTGGACTTGCACAGGACCATAAGAAGCTGATGATCGGTATCGTATCCAGACTGACAGATCAGAAGGGATTTGATCTGATCGCTTGTGTGATGGATGAACTGTGTCAGGATGCAATTCAGATTGTTGCGCTTGGAACAGGTGAGGAGCAGTATGAGAATATGTTCCGCCACTATGCATGGAAATATCCGGATAAAGTATCTGCGAATATTTATTATTCAGAGGCAATGTCTCACAAGGTCTATGCGGCATGTGATGCATTTCTGATGCCGTCACTGTTTGAGCCTTGTGGTCTGAGTCAGCTTATGAGCCTTAGATATGGAACGGTTCCGATTGTCAGAGAGACTGGCGGACTTAAGGATACGGTAGAGCCATATAATGAATATGAGAAGACTGGAACAGGATTCAGCTTTGCAAATTATAATGCACATGAGATGATGGCAACTGTGCGTTATGCAGAAAAAATATATTACGACAAGAAGAGAGACTGGAATAAGATTGTAGAACGGGGAATGAGTAAGGATTTTTCATGGAACAGTTCTGCAAAACAGTATGAGGAATTATACGATGACATGTAAGATAAGAGACATTTTAAAAGATCAGACACCACAGGTTTCATTTGAAATCTTTCCACCGAAGACAGATGCAGGATATGACAGTGTGCTTTCCGCTGCTGAGAAGATTGCGGCATTAAAGCCGTCGTTTATTAGTGTAACTTATGGAGCAGGCGGTGGAACCAGTAAGAACACTGTAAGTATTGCATCTCATATCAAAGATGATTTTGGAGTAACAAGTCTGGCGCACCTGACGTGCGTATCGTCTACAAGAGAAGAAGTACATCAGGTCATTGATAAGTTAAAAGAAAAGAACATTGATAATATATTAGCGCTTCGCGGAGATATTCCGAAAGATAATGCATTTCCACTTCCGAACCAATATCGTTATGCATGTGAACTGATTGAAGATATCAAACAGCAGGGAGATTTCTGCATCGGGGCGGCATGTTATCCGGAAGGCCATGTGGAGACGGAGCATAAGAAAGACGATATCAGCAATCTGAAGACGAAAGTAGACTGTGGAGTTGATTTCCTGACAACACAGATGTTTTTTGATAATAATATTTTTTATAATTTCCTGTATCGCATTCGTGAAAAAGGAATTTTGGTTCCGGTACTTCCGGGAATCATGCCGATTACGAATAAAAAGCAGTTAAGACGTTCTATGGAATTATCCGGGACAGCAGTTCCGCAGAGATTCCTGGCGATTATCGATCGGTTTGGAGATGATCCTGAGGCAATGAAGCAGGCGGGAATCGCGTATGCAACAGATCAGATTATTGACCTGATCGCCAATGGTATCAATCACATTCATGTGTATTCTATGAATAAACCGGATGTAGCAGCAGCAATCATGAATAACCTGTCAGCAATATTAAAAGTAGAAGATTAGACTGGATGTTGGAACATGGATAAAAGGACATTAGAAGCGGTCCGTTATCTTGGATATGGAAAACATGCGGTAGACGATCAGACGTTAGCCTTGATCCGGGATTCATTTGAAGACCTGGAACGGGTCGCTAAGAGAAGAATCGTCTATCGCATCTTTGAGTTAAAGGTATCGGACGAAGAACACTTGAATATTGAAGGACTTGAAATTACAAGCAGGAATCTGGCAAAGAATATGAAAGGTTGTATCCAGGTCGTGATGCTTGGTGCAACACTTGGAGTAGAAGTTGATATGCTGATGAAGCGTTATTCTCTGACAGAAATGTCCAGAACAGTTGTTTTACAGGCCTGTGCAGCAGCAATGCTGGAGGAATATTTAAATAACTGGCAGAAAAGTCTGAAAGAAGAGATGACCTCACAGGGATATTTCCTGCGCCCGAGATTTAGCCCGGGATACGGTGATTTCAGTATTTTACACCAAAAGGATATTCTCGGAATGCTGGATTGTGCAAAGAAGATCGGACTTACTATGACTGAAAGCAGTATGCTGACACCGACGAAATCAGTAACAGCATTTATTGGACTTGGCAGGGAAGAGGTTCACTGTCATGAAGAAGGATGTGAATCCTGCAGTAAAAAAGATTGTATTTACCGGAGGAATTAACGAATGATATTAGACAGATTAGGGAAAGAACTCATATATTTTGACGGGGGGACCGGAACTCTTCTGCAGGAGCGGGGATTAAAACCGGGAGAATTGCCAGAAACATGGAGTCTGGAACGTGCAGATGATATGATTGATATCGCAAGACAGTATTATGAAGCTGGAAGTGATATTGTGCTAAGTAATACATTTGGCGCAAATGCACTGAAATTTCATGATTCCAGACATAAATTAGATGAAATTGTAAAAGCAGCAATTGAAAATGTGAGAAAAGGAGCAAAACTAGGTGTCAAAGATGGCAGAGAGACTTATGTAGGACTTGATATTGGACCAACAGGAAAACTCTTAAAGCCAATGGGAGATCTGGATTTTGAAGATGCATATCAGGCGTTTGCAGAGGTGGCAAGACTTGGCGAAGAAGCAGGTGCTGATCTGATCCATATAGAGACGATGAGTGATACTTATGAAGTGAAGGCAGCAGTACTTGCTGCAAAGGAGAATACTTCACTTCCGGTATTTGCAACTATGATCTTTGATGACAAAGGAAAACTACTGACCGGAGGAGATGTTCTATCGGTTGTAGCAATGCTGGAAGGGCTCCGCGTAGACGCACTTGGAATCAACTGCGGCATGGGACCGGAGCAGATGATGCCGATTCTGGATGAAATTTTACAATATGCTTCTGTTCCCGTCATTGTTAAGCCGAATGCCGGGCTCCCAAAACAAAAAGACGGAGAGGTGTATTACGACGTGGAACCTGAAGAATTCGGGAGATTCATGGCTGAAATCCTGAAACGTGGTGCCAGTCTGATCGGCGGCTGTTGCGGAACAACTCCGGCACACATCCGTGCCATGGTGGAAGCAACGAAAGATCAGAGGGACATTACAGACCGGCCTGGAAAAGAATTTAAGAACCGGACAATCGTATCCTCCTATGGGCGAGCTGTGGAACTTGGCGGGAAACCGATGATCATCGGAGAGAGAATCAATCCAACAGGTAAGAAGAAATTCAAACAGGCACTCAAAGACCATGATATTGATTATATATTAAGAGAAGCTATTTCACAGCAGGATGCAGGAGCACATATCCTGGACGTCAATGTAGGGCTTCCAGATATAGATGAACCGGCTTTGATGCGTGAGGTGGTGCAGGAGCTTCAAAGTGTAACGAGTCTTCCGCTTCAAATTGATACGGTAGATATAAGTGCTCTGGAAGCAGCTATGCGAATTTACAACGGAAAGCCAATGGTCAACTCTGTCAATGGAAAACAAAGTTCCATGGATGCAGTATTTCCACTGATTAAGAAATATGGCGGGGTGGTTGTCGGTCTTACTCTCGATGAAGATGGAATTCCGGCAACAGCCGAAGGGCGTGTAAAGGTTGCAGGCAAAATTATCGAAGAGGCAAAGAAATATGGTATCGATAAGAAAGATATTGTAATTGATGTTCTTTGTATGACGATCAGTTCTGAGCCGACAGGAGCAATCACTACGCTGGAAGCTTTGAGACAGGTACGAGAAAAATATGGAGTTTGTGCGGTACTTGGTGTATCAAACATTTCCTTTGGGCTTCCATACAGACCGGCAGTGAACTCCAATTTCTATACTATGGCAATGCAGTCAGGCTTAAGCGCGGGAATCATTAATCCACTTTCAGAGGATATGATGCGTTCTTATTATTCTTTCTGTGCGCTGATGAATTATGATGAAAATTGTGAGAAATATATTGAACAGTATGGAAGTCAGAAAGTGCAGGCTGTGACACCTGCCACAAAGGCGGAGATGACGCTTAAGACTGCCATTGAGAAAGGCCTGAAGGAAGAAGCACATCACATAACAGCAGAGCTTGTGAAAGATAAAGCTCCACTGGATATTATTAACGAGGAATTGATCCCGGCACTTGACCAGGTCGGAAAAGGATTTGAAAAAGGAACCGTATTTTTGCCACAGCTTCTGATGAGTGCCGATGCAGCAAAGATAGCATTTGCAGTTTTGAAAGATGAACTTGCCAAGAGCGGTGAGAGCGAGCAGGCTAAAGATAAAGTCATTCTTGCTACCGTAAAAGGAGATATTCATGATATTGGCAAGAATATTGTAAAAGTTCTTCTTGAAAATTACAGCTTTGATGTGATTGATCTTGGAAAAGATGTTCCGCCGGAGGAGATTGTCGAGACAGTAATAAAGGAAGATGTCAGACTGGTGGGATTAAGCGCCCTGATGACTACAACTGTAGTCAGCATGGAAGAGACGATCAGACAGCTTCGCAAGAAAAAACCAGAATGTAAGGTAATGGTTGGCGGAGCGGTACTGAATCAGGATTATTCGGATATGATTGGAGCAGATTTCTACGGAAAAGATGCGATGCAGTCCGTTTATTATGCACAACAATTATTTGGAGGAGAGAAATAGACATGAGTTTAATATTACCAGAAAATTATGATCCACACATGACCGTGCGCGAGACACAGGAGGCAATTAAGTATATCCGTGATACATTCCAGAGAGAATTCGGAAAAGAAATGAATCTGGAGCGTATCTCAGCACCGCTTTTTGTTGAGAAGAGCAGTGGTCTTAATGATAACCTGAATGGAGTTGAAAGACCGGTACAGTTTGATGTTGCCGGAATTCCGGGAGAGACAGTAGAAGTTGTACATTCTCTTGCAAAATGGAAACGTATGGCTCTCAAAAAATATGACTTTGAGCCAGGCGAAGGACTCTACACAAACATGAACGCTATCCGGCGCGATGAGGAACTTGATAACCTTCATTCCTGCTATGTTGACCAGTGGGACTGGGAAAAAGTTATCCGTAAGGTGGACAGAACAGAAGAGACATTAAAGACAACCGTACGTCATATCTTTAAAATTATCAAACATATGGAACATGAGGTGTGGTACAAATACCCGCAGGCAGTGAAACATTTACCGGATGATGTAACATTTATCACGACTCAGGAACTGGAAGACAGATATCCGGACAAAACTCCAAAGGAGAGAGAGAACCTGATCACAAAAGAATATGGCTGTGTATTTCTGATGAAGATTGGAGATAAGCTTGCAAGCGGTGAGCCACATGACGGACGTGCACCGGATTATGACGACTGGCAGTTGAACGGAGATATTCTGTTCTGGCATGATACATTAGATTGTGCACTTGAAATCTCCAGCATGGGTATCCGAGTAGATGAGAAATCTCTTGCTTCCCAGCTTAAAAAAGCAGGCTGCGAGGACAGACGAGAGCTTCCATACCACAAAATGCTTCTTCACGGAGAACTTCCATACACAATCGGAGGAGGTATTGGACAGTCCAGACTGTGTATGCTTCTTCTCGACCGTGCTCATGTAGGCGAGGTGCAGGCAAGTCTCTGGCCGGAAGAGATGAGACAGACATGCAGAGAGCATGACATTATCCTTTTATAGATTATAAAAATGTAAACGGATAAATTTCGTTTGCCAGGAGAAAAGGAGATTCCACCAAAAGAACTGGAAGAAATTGAATTGAAATAAATTCAACGGACGTTGACAAACGAAAGATGACTACTTATAATTATAAGTTAGTGAATTTTGAGGAGGAAATTATGCAGAAATACGGAGTTAACGAATTAAGAAGAATGTTCCTTGAATTCTTTGAAAGCAAGGATCACCTGGCACTTAAAAGTTTTTCACTGGTGCCACATAACGATAAAAGTTTATTGTTGATCAATTCCGGTATGGCACCAATGAAGCCATACTTTACAGGACAGGAGATTCCGCCGAGAAGAAGAGTGACAACCTGTCAGAAGTGTATCCGTACAGGAGATATCGAGAATGTAGGTAAGACAGCTCGTCATGGTACATTTTTCGAGATGCTTGGTAACTTTTCTTTTGGAGATTATTTCAAGACAGAGGCGATCCATTGGACATGGGAGTTCCTTACAGAGGTTGTAGGACTTGATCCAGAGAGATTATATCCTTCTGTATATGAGAATGACGATGAAGCATGGGAAATCTGGAATAAAGAAATCGGTGTCCCGGCAGAGCGTATCTTCCGTTTCGGAAAAGAAGATAACTTCTGGGAGCATGGTTCAGGTCCTTGTGGCCCATGTTCAGAAGTTTATTATGACCGTGGTGAAAAATATGGCTGTGGAAAACCAGGCTGTACAGTAGGCTGCGAATGTGACCGTTATATGGAAATCTGGAATGATGTATTTTCACAGTTCAACAATGACGGACACGGAAACTATTCTGACCTAGCTCAGAAGAATATTGATACAGGTATGGGACTAGAGCGTCTTGCATGTGTCGTACAGGATGTAGACTCCATGTTTGATATTGATACAATGAAAGCACTGCGTGACCATGTATGCGCTATGTCAGGAAAGCATTATGGCATCGACCACGAGACAGATGTTTCTCTTCGTGTCGTAACAGATCATATCCGTTCTGTTACATTTATGATTTCAGACGGAATTATGCCATCTAACAGTGGCCGTGGTTATGTACTCCGCCGTCTGCTCCGCCGTGCTTGCCGTCACGGAAGACTTCTCGGTATCGAGGGAGCTTTCCTTGTAGAGCTTGCACAGACTGTTATTGATGGTTCAAAAGATGGATATCCGGAGCTTGAAGAGAAGAAAGACTTTATCTTCAACGTGATTGCAAAAGAAGAGGCTCAGTTCAATAAGACAATTGATCAGGGACTTTCTATTCTTGCAGATATGGAAGAAGAGATGAAGAAAAATGGCGAGACAGTTCTTTCCGGAGAAAATGCATTTAAACTTTATGATACTTATGGATTCCCAATTGATCTGACAAGCGAGATTCTGGAAGAGAAGGGCCTGACTTATGATAAGGAAGGATTTGAAAAAGCTCAGAAAGAGCAGCGTGCGAAATCAGAGGGAACATTTGGTACTCACAGCTACACTGGAAAAGACGCTACAGTTTATGATGAACTGGATGCAGAGCTTGCAACAGAATTCGTAGGATACGAGAATCTTGTATGTGATGCAAAAGTGACAGCACTTACAAGCGAAGAGGAGATTGTAGACGCATTATCCGATGGCGAGAAAGGTACAATTATTGTTGATAAGACTACATTTTATGGA
>OOCX01001986.1_pt1 | contig 11577 bp, 10 predicted proteins | sample 1671231 | NCBI WGS metagenome assembly OOCX01 (sample SAMN06348135, study PRJEB24527) | human gut metagenome | biome: human gut; feature: ankylosing spondylitis patient; material: feces | host: Homo sapiens | place: China | collected 2015-10 | reverse complement strand
CTGCCCCTTCATCGAGTACTGCTACGATCCTCCCTACTGGCCCTACGAGGTGCGTGACATGATGCTCACGGAGCCTCTGGTGGTGGATAAGGACGGCTATATTGCCGTGCCCCAGAAGCCGGGCCTTGGCGTGGAGATCAACCACGAGCTTATGGACAAGTACACCGTGCTGCGGAAGTGATCCAATCCCACTCCCACAGGTGAAAGCAGCAGCGGGGAGCCATTCGGCTCCCCGCTGCTGCTTGAAAAAATAAGCTTATGCTGTTACTCCCGGCGGCCCGCCGTGCCGGGGATGCCCAGCTCCTCCCGGTACTTGGCCACGGTGCGCCGGGACAAAACACAGCCCTTCTGCTCCAGCAGGCACCGCAGCTTTTCATCCGACAGGGGATGAGCCTTGTCCTCCCCGTCGATCAGCTCCCGCAGCCGCAGCAGCACCGCCCGGCGGCTGACATCGCTGCCGTCCGGGGCTGGAGCGGAGAAAAAGTAGCTCAGGGGGAACACCCCCTGCCGGCACTGGAGGTACTTGTCCTTCACCGCACGGCTGACGGTGGACAGATGCACGTCCAGCGCCTGTGCCGCCTCCGTCATGTACATGGGCCGCAAGGCACGGGGTCCATCCCGGAAGAATGCCTGCTGCCCCGCCGCCACGAACCGGGCGCAGCGCAGCATGGTGCTCTCCCGCTGCCGCAGGGCAAACAACACGTTCTCCGCCTGCACCAGCTTCTCCGCCAGATACTTTTTGACCTCCGGATCATCCGTCTGGCGGTACAGATCCTGATAATACCGGTTCAGGTGCAGCATGGGGGCCGGACGCCGGTGGTCATCGCAGACGAACTCCCCCTCCTGCTCCACCACAAACACATCCGGGTACACCATGGGGGCCGGCTCCGGCGGGCTGAACTGCCGCCCCGGCCGGGGATCCAGCTGCCGGATGCGCTGCTGGGCCTGGCGCACCTCCTCCTGCGAGATATGCAAGGCCTGTGCGATCTGGTGATAGCGGTTCCTGGCCAGCGCCTCCAGATGGTGCAGCACGATCTGGGTGGCGGGGCCGTCGTCTCCGATGCGCTGCAGCTGCAGGTACAGGCACTGGCTCAGATCCGCAGCCCCCACCCCCGCCGGCTCCAGCGTCTGCAGCCGTGCGATGCCGCGGCGCAGCTCCTCCTCCGGCACACCGGCTCCGACAGCCAGCTCCTCCGGCGGCACGGTGAGGTACCCGCTGTCCTCCAGACAGCCCACCAGATAGTAGAGCAGCTGCCGCTGCCGCTCCGGCACCTCCAGTCCGGCGATCTGGCGGCACAGAAAGCTCTCCAACGTCTCCGCCAGACCTCCGTCGGTGCCGATGCGGTTCATGGGGGAATCCTCTTCCTCCTGATTGGGCCGCTCATAGTAGCTGTTCTGGCGGTCGTTTTCCTCCAGCCAGCGCCAGCGGTCCAGCCAGCGCTCGGCCTGCCGGGTCAGAGGCTCCTCCTCGTGGGGCAGCTCCAGCTCCACCGTGGGGTTCTCCTGCGCCACACTCTCCAGATACTCCCGCATCTCCAGCCGCCCCATTTGCAGCAGCCGCAGACTATGCAGCTGCCGCATGGACAGCTGTTGTTCCTGCCTCAGCTCCAGTTCCACTGTGCTTCCCTCCCGGATCTCCCTGCACGGGATTTTTTTGTTATCATATTATCATAGTTTATTATAGTGCATCCACCGCCCCGGCGCAAGCCGTTTTTTCGCAGGGAGACCGCAGCGCCGCCGTGTTCTGCGTCCGCTGCGGTCTCCTACTTGAGGGGGTGTAGAGAGCAAATTGGTAAAAATATTTTTACACCGTATCCGATTTCATTAACTATTTTGTAAAAAATCTTGTATTTTCCCTTAGTATCTCTTACAATAGGGGCAAGTACCTCAGAACTTCACGAAGGGCGAGAAGTCGAAGGGCTTGGCCTCCGGCAGCTCCGTCTCCGCCCGCAGCAGGGAGTTGACGATGTGAATGGCGTGACCGAATTTGGGCGGGCCCAGCTTCACCGCCGCCGCTCCGCCGGCGATGCCCATGTCCGCCACAGGGTCGTCGCTGACGCCGCCCGCCCGGATGGAGGGGATGGAGAACATTCCGTGATCCACGGCATACCGCTGGGCCTCCATGGCCTCCGTGACGGTCCCCACCTGATTGGGCTTAAAGACGAAGGCCCCGCAGGCCCCCATGTCCAGTGCCTTGCGAAGATAGTCGATGTTGGTGACGGTGAGGTCGTCGCCGCAGAGGGTGGTACGATCCAGCGCCTTGGCGGCCTTGTCCAGCGTCATGGTCACGCCCTTTTTGTAGTTCTCGTCGGTGGTGGGGGCGTTGGCTGCCATTTCCAGCGTGTCCAGGATGGGGATGATCTGGTTCACGGCGAAGGACACGCCATCGTTGAACTTCTGGTCAGCCTCGCGGGTGGAGCGCTTGCGGTAGTTCTCGTACTCCGCTGCCATCCGGAGCAGCTGGTCTTTGGCCTGTGCGGCGTTCTTCTCGGCTGCGTCGAGCTTTGCCTTTACGGCGTCCATCTCCCGGGCTTTCTTGTTGAACCAGCCATCTTTCTTCTTGGCGTCTGCGGGTTCTGCCTCGGCCTCCTTCTCGGGGGCTGCGGCGGTCTCGGGCGCTTCCTGCGGTGCGGCTTCGGTCTCCTTTGCTTCCTGCTCGGGAGCTTCTGCCGTCTTCTTGGTCTCTTCGCTCATTCCAGATCCTCCTTATATATCACAGTCCGCCGGGGTGCGGCCATCTGCGGGGTGTCTTTTCGTTTGCCGCTCATGCCCTCGCCAAGCTCGTCGGCGAAGAGGTGGAGCAGCGGCATCAGCTTCTGGAAGGGCATCCGGGTCGGCCCGATCAGGGCCACCGTACCCCACAGCCCGCCGCCTACCAGGTAGCGGTCGCTGACGATGCACAAGCCGGGGATCTGAGGTTCCAGATCCTCGCCCAGCAGCACGCTCTCACTGCGGTCTGCCGGGGGTGCGATGATGTGGGCCGCCTGCTCTTCGTCGTTCAGCAGGGTGAGGATGTCGCCCACCTTGCCTTCGAGCTGCGGCCAGTTGAGCAGGTACTGCTCACCGCCCAGAAATACGTGGGGCTGTGCGGAATCCTGCAAAATCGCAGCGGCTGCGCTGATGACCGGAACCAGCTCCGGGTCGATCTGGCTGCACAGCTCTGCCAGCAGCCGGTTGGACAGGTCCACCGGCGCAACGAAGGTCAGGTTGCGGTTGAGCAGCGCGGCCAGCGCAGCGGCGTTCTCGCGGGAGAGGCCGGTGCGGACCCGCGCCACACGGGTGCGGACATAGCCCGCCGTCGTGACGGCCAGCACAGCCGCCGCGCTGCGGCCCACCTGAACGACTTCGTAGTGGGCGACGCAGAGGTCTTCGGCACAGGGGGTGCTGACGGCTGCGGTGCAGCCGCTGATGGCGGCCAGCGCCTTTGCAGCGCCCTGTGCGAGCTTTTCCGGCTCATGGTCAAGGCTGGCGAAAACGGCTTCCACGCGGGCGCGGGTCACGCGGTCCAGCGGCTGGTCGTCCGTCAGCAGATTGTCGAGATAATAACGGTAGCCCTTGGCACTGGGGACACGGCCCGCGCTGGTGTGGGGCTGCTCCAGCAGACCCAGCTTGGTCAGCGCCGCCATTTCGTTGCGCAGCGTGGCGCTGGACACGGCCATATCAAAATAGTTTGCCAGCACACTGCTGCCCACAGGCTCGCCCTCGAGGCCATACAGCGCCACGATCGCCTGCAAGACTCGCTGCTTGCGTGCATCCATCGTCATAGCGCCTGCCTCCTTTTTGCGTTCGCTTTGTTTGTTTAGCACTCCTTGTTCCTGAGTGCTAAGACCATTATAGCCAATTTTCCGGTGCTGTCAAGCCCCTTGGAAAAATGTTTTAAAAGATTCATAATTCTGTCATAAACAAAAAAGGGAGCGCCTGCCAGAAACGCAGACGCTCCCCCTATTATAATAATGTTCACTCTTCCATCTGCTTTGCCAGGAACGCTGCCGCCACAGCCACAGCCTTCTGCTGGGCAGGGTCGGGCTGCTGGGTGCGGTCCTCGGCCAGCAGACCCACGGCCCCGGTGACATCCCCTGCCGCGATGATGGGCCACGCGCAAAGCAATGGCCGCAGCGAACCCTCGCAGGGCAGCAGGACATGCTCGGGGTCGCCATCGCTGAGGTAGGGCTTGCGGGACTCCATCACCTTTTCCAGCGGCTGGCTGACGCTGCGGTCGGCAAGGTCGCGCCTCCCCGACCCGGCTGCGGCGAGGATGCGGTCGCGGTCGGCCACGAAGGCCGTCAGGGCGAAGCTTCGGCTCAGCACTTCGGCGTACTGCACCGCCACCCCTTGCAGCTCCCCCACCGGGGAATACTTCTTAAAGATGACCTCGCCGTCGCCGGTGGTGAAGATCTCGAGGGGGTCGCCGCGGCGGATACGCTGGGTGCGGCGGATCTCCTTCGGGATGACCACCCGGCCCAGCTCATCGATGCGGCGGACGATTCCGGTTGCTTTCATCTGTGTACCATCCTTCCCATTCTGCATTTTCCCATGCTGTGTAGTTATTATGTGGAAGCGGCAGGGAAATATACACCTGCCCGCCCTGTGTTTGCCAAACAGGGGCGGCTATGATACAATAAATTTACTACAGAAAGGATGGGCAGAGGATGCAGCAGATTTTAATTTTGGGCGGCGGCGCAGCCGGTCTGGCCGCTGCGCTGGCGGCAGCACAGACCGCAGAGGGCCGCGCACACATCACCGTGCTGGACAAAAACGCGAAGGTGGGCAAAAAGCTTCTGGCCACCGGCAACGGGCGCTGCAATCTCGACAACCGGGACATCACGCCGGAGCGATATTTCACCAGCAGCCCCAAAGCCCTGCGCCGCCTGCTGAGTGCCGTGGACGAGGCTGCGCCGCTGGCGTGGTTCGAGAGCCTCGGCCTCTACCCCCGCACCGACGAGGCCGGGCGGGTGTATCCGTATTCCAATCAGGCGGCGGACGTACTGGCCCTGCTGGAGCACCATCTGTCGAGACTGGGCGTCGAGGTGCGCACCGGCTGCACTGTCCAGAACCTGAGCCAGAGCCGGGGCGGCTATGCCGTCCAAATCGAGACAGAGGCAGGCCGCGAGACCCTGCGGGCTGACGCCGTCATCTGCGCCATGGGCGGCGATGCCGGCCCTCAGTTCGGCACCGATGGCTTCGGCACCCGGTTCGCTGCCCAGTGCGGCGGACGGATGGCCCCCCTCTATCCCTGCCTGACAGCCCTGCAGTGTGCTCATCCCCGCAAGCCGCTGGCCGGCATCCGGGCCAAGGGCTGCGCCAGCCTGCTGGACGGCGCAGATGGCCGCATGCTTGCCCGGGAAACGGGCGAGGTGCAGTTCACCGAGTACGGGCTTTCGGGCATCTGCATCATGCAGCTTTCGGGTCTGCTGGCCCCGGGGCGCGGGCCGAAGCGGCCTGTCGTGGCCCTCGACCTCTTCCCTGCTCTGAGTGAAACCGAGCTGGCCGCGCTGTTCGCCCAGCGGGTCGGACTGCTGGGCAGCGAGGCGGCGGAGTTCTGGCTGGGCTTGCTGCCCGCAAAGCTGGGCCGCGCCCTCTGGGCCGATGCCGGTTTACCTGAAAACGCCCGCGCCCTGCCCGCCTCTGCGTGGCCGAAACTCGCCGCCACGGCCAAGTGCTGGCGGTTCGAGGGCTTGACGCCCTGCGGCTGGAAGCAGGCTCAGACCACCGGCGGCGGCCTGCTGCTGGACGAGGTAGAGGACGATTTCCAGTTCAAGGGCTGTCCGGGACTCTACTTTGTGGGCGAGACGCTGGACTGCGCCGGCAGCTGCGGCGGCTACAACCTCCACTGGGCCTTCGGCAGCGGCATCATCGCCGGGCGGGCGGCGGCAAAGCTTCGCAAAAAGAAGAAGTAAACCAGCAAGCCCCCGGAAGGTCGTCTTCCGGGGGCTTGCTTTTTGTGTTATTTGTTTGCGGCCTTATCCAGCTCCGCCTCCTCGGCGGCAGCCTCGGCCTCTTCTTCCTTCTGATACTCTTCAAAGGCCGACCACATGGGCTCGATGTCCTCGCCCCGGACGCGGCGGGCAAAGTAGTTCCTGGTGATGTCCACCACAGTGCCGGACAATGCCAGCACGCCGATGAGGTTCGGGATCATCATCAGGCCGTTGAAGGTGTCGGAGAGGTCCCACGCGAGGCCCAGCTTCATGGTCGCGCCCACGACGGTCATGCAGACAAAGACGACCTTATAGATGCGGCTTCCCGCCGTGCCGAAGAGATACTCCACGGCCTTGGTGCCGTAGTGGCTCCAGCCGAGGGTGGTGGAGTAGGCGAACAGCAGGATGGACACGGCGATGAACTTGGGGCCGAAACTGCCGAAAGCCGCCGTGAACGCCTGGCCCACCAGCGCATTATCCTGCACGCCTGCGAGGACAGCGCCGCTCTCGAGGTCTACCACGCCGGTGGTCAGGATGACGAGGGCCGTCAGGGTGCAGACCACGATGGTATCGGCGAAGACCTCAAACACACCCCACATGCCCTGATGCACCGGCTCCTTGACGTTGGAGGCCGAGTTGACCATGACCGCAGAGCCGAGGCCGGCTTCGTTGGAGAATGCGCCGCGCTTGAAGCCCCAGGTGATGGTCTGGCTGATGCCGTAGCCCAGCGCGCCGCCGCCTGCAGCGTTGAGGTTGAATGCACCCTTGAAGATCGCCGCCAGTGCCGCCGGGATATTGCCCGCGTGCATGACCACGATGATGAGCGCACCTGCAACATAGAACAGTGCCATCAGCGGCACCAGCTTTTCCGTGACAGCGGCCACCCGCTTGAGTCCGCCGATGACGATGAGGGCCGTCACCACCATCAGCGCAAGGCCGGTGGCGAGGTACGGCAGATGGAAGGCCGCGTTCATGTTGCCGGCGATGGAGTTTATCTGGCTCATGTTGCCGATGCCGAAAGACGCGAGGATGCAGAAGCAGGCAAACAGAACAGCCAGCACCCTGCCCACTGCCTTACAGCCGGGCTTTGCGCCCAGACCGTCGGTCAGATAATACATCGCGCCGCCGCTCCACTCGCCTTTTTCGTTCTTGCGGCGGTAGTAGACGCCCAGCACGTTCTCTGCAAAGCTGGTCATCATGCCCAGCAGGGCCATGACCCACATCCAGAAGATGGCGCCCGGGCCGCCGGAGACGATGGCCGTGGCCACGCCCACGATGTTGCCGGTGCCGATGGTGCCTGCCAGTGCCGTACACATGCTCTGGAACTGGCTGATGGCCATATCTTCCTTGCTGGTGTGGGCGGTGATGTCCTTATTGGTAAAAATTGCACCGATGGTATGCTTGAGCCAGTAGCCCATCCGCCGGAACTGGAAAAAGCCGGTGCGGACGCTGAGCCACAGGCCGGTGCAGAACAGCAGTGCCAGACCGAACGGCCCCCAGACGAAGCCGTTGACCACATTGTTGACGCGCGTGACGATGTCTACCATATGAAATCCCCCTCTGATCATCCCAAACAAAAATGCGGGCAGAACCTCTTTTCCAAAGGCTCTGCCCGCAAAAAACTCAGCGTATGACCCCGCACAGGACACCTTTCCTGCGCAAAAGACGTTTGCTCTGTCCTTTTGCCTGAGAGATCGGCCCAAACGGCCTTACACCTTCGGCACCCGCCTCCTGCAGGCTTCTCCAGAGTGCGGCACACCCGGCTCACCGGGCGGCACATCTTGCGATTCAGTTCTCGCCACATGCACAACTGTACACAATAGAGATACTATATCACATTTTTGGCTTCTTGGCAAGCCTTTTACCGCATTTTATTCCCGAGTTTCATCTTTCATACCAGAAGGTGAATTTTGTTATGGTGTGACTTTTCCCGTCCTTTATCGGTCGATGGGCGGCACATCATCGGGACTGCCCATCGTGTCCAGCCACTCCAGCGCTTTCAGCTGGGGCGGCAGATGCGGCACCGGTTCGCTGTCCGGGTCGTCGTCGGGCGGGGCCACGAGGTCTTCCGGGCTTTCGGCCCCTTCGAAACCATGGGCAAGGCCGTCCGGGCTGGCGTCGCCGTCGCGGCGGGCTGTCTCACAGCAGTCCAGCCCCTCGTAGGCACTGGCCGGGCCGAGGTCGAGCCAGAAGTCTTCCCGCTCTTCCCTGCTGGGGGTATCATCGAATTTCATAGCATTTCCCTCCTTTTCTGCATAAAGGTTCCCCCGGCGGGCCATGCTTTATGCAGTTTTTTAGAAGCTGTTTTCGTGAGCGGGGTTCGCCGAATGGCGAGGATTTTTACCCGCAGACAAGGCGATTTCCCGCAGCGATCCTTGGTGGATCGCAAGGGGAAGCAACGCAGTATACGGATAAAAAGACCGCTCAGGCGGTGTGCAATGCTTACGAAAACGGCTTCTCAGGGAGGAACGAGATGAAAGAAAAAGGCTGGAGACCCTTCTGGGCCGCACTGCTGGCGGCGCTGCTGGTGCTGCTGCCGCTGGTGGGCGGCACCGTGCTGCTCACCCGACGCTCTCTGCGGACAAGACTGGCCTCCCGGCCTCAGAGCGGCGTCGCCATCCGTCAGCCGAAGGAAGAGAACCGCCTGAGTCTGCTGGTCTGCATCGCCCCCACCGAGACGACAGCACCCGGCTTTCTGCTGCTCTACCTGAATGCCAGTCAGAACTGCATCCATGCGCTGGCTCTGCCCGGAGAGCTGACCGTACCCTTCGGAGCGGACGAAACCGCCCTCTCCGACTGCTACCGCGCCGCCGGCCCGGCCCGCTGCCGGGAAGCACTTCTCTCAGCTCTCTCCCTGCCCGAGGACACCCACTATCTCGCCCTTGCGCCGTCCGTTCTGCAAGCCATCGCCGACCGGTACGGGATGCTGCGGGTGGGTTTTTCGGGAGCGCTGACCGCCGAGGAGCTGGCCCTCACCGGGTGCAGTTCCAATGTGCAGGCCGTCTCGGCCCGGGAGGCAGAAGAACTGCTCAACGGGATGGAGGACACTGTCCCGCCCGCCCACAAAGCCGCCGCCCGGGCGGCGGTGTGGGACGCCTTTTTCCGGCAGGAGCTGGAACTTCTGCCCGCTGCCCTGCCGGACGCCCTGCGGGCTCACAGCTCGAGCCTGCTCACCGATTTGACGGCGCAGGACCTGCTCATCTTAGAAGATACGCTGGAATTTCTCGCCGACCGCTCTGCCGCCATCCACACCGAGGCCCTGCCCGGCGGGTGGGACGGCGAACACTACACCCTCACCGACGACTCCCACGCCGCCGTGCAGACCCTCTTCAACGTCTCACCCACCGAGGCACAGCTCTCGTCAGCCAGCGAGCCGTAACCCAGCACCAGCGTCCCGCCCAGAGCGGCCCCGCCGCCGGTGAGGTCATAGTCACTCAGGAGGCTGAGCCGGACGCCCTCGGCCTCAGCGGCGGCCCGGAGAGCATCGTCCGGCGGCGGGTCGCGCAGCTCGGCCAGCAGGTGCAGGCCGGTGTGCAGGCCGGTGAGGTGCAGTTCTTCCGGCGCAAAGGCTTCCCGCAGGGCTTTTGTCAGGGCGTCCCGCCGGGCCTTATAGGCCACCCGCTCCCGGGCCAGATGGCGGGTGAAGTAACCGCCGGTGATGAACCGCGCCAGTGTCTGCTGCTCAAAACGGCTCACCGTGCCGGAGTAGAGGGCGTATTTCGCGTGCCACGCGGGCAGAAGCTGCTCCGGCAGCACCATGTAGGCGATGCGGATGCTGGGCGCGAGGCTCCGGGAGCAGGTGGAGAGGTAGACCACCGGCCCGTCGGCCCCCGCCATCCCCTGCAGGCTGGGCAGGGGCCGGGTGTCGAAACGGAACTCGGAATCGTAGTCGTCCTCGATGATGTACCGCTGTCCGGGACGCCGTGCCGCCCAGTGGAGCAGTTCTGCCCGGCGTCCGGCGGGCATGGTGACGCCCGTGGGGAACTGGTGGCTGGGGGTGACATAGCACACCGCCGCCCCCGACTCCGACAGCGCCCGGATGGACAGCCCGTCCTCGTCCACCGGCAGACAACAGCAAGAGACGCCGTTGTTCTCCAGCACCTGCCGGGCGCGGGGGTAGCCGGGGTTCTCCACTGCCGCCGGCCCGGGCAGGAGCGGTGCCAGCAGACCCAGCAGATATTCGAGGCCCGCGCCCACAACGATTTGGTGCGGGCCGCACCGCACACCGCGGTACTCCTCGAGGTACTCGGCCAGCGCCTGCCGCAGCGAGAGGTCGCCCTGTGCGTCACCGTGGGTCAGCAGCTCCGGCGAAGAGTACAGCAGCTCTTTTTGCAGCCGCGCCCATGTGCGGAACGGAAACAGCTCCGGGTCTACGCCCCGGGTGGAGAGGTCGTAGCGGACGGGCTGCTCCGGCGCTGGCGCTGCCTCGGGCTGGGGCGGCGCGGCGGACTCTGTCCGCTCGGGCAGGGCCAGATATTCCTGTACATAAAAGCCGCTGCGCTCCCGCGCCTCCAGATAGCCCTCCGCCGCCAGCATCTGATAGGCCGCGTCCACCGTGTTCACCGAGACGGAAAGCTCTGCCGCCAGCCGCCGCTTGCCGGGCATCCGGGTCCCGGCCGAGATCGCCCCCGTCCGCATCTCGGCGGCGAGGCTGCGGTAGAGCTGTTCGTAGAGCGGCACACCGGACGCCGCGTCCAGTGCTGTCGTCAAATGGACCATAAAAAGCCCCTCCTTTTCGGGCAGTGTGCCAAACTGGACCCATAAAAAATCTTTGTTCTGGGTATTTGCACAGTGCCAGTTTTGCGTATAATAGGAGCATACCCGCAAGGACCAAAAAAGTCAATCGGTTTTGTGGGTATTTCGTAAAACTGGGAGGGAAAATCATGTCAACAACTGCAATGTGGCTGCTGCTGGCAGTCGTCGTCATCGTTATCGTCTTTGCAAGTGTGCTGTATAAGCGCACCTTCACCGTCCACGAGCTGGCGCTCACCGGCGTCATGGCCGCGCTGAGCCTCGTGGCCTACCTGTTCTTCCGCATCCCGTTCTGTCAGTTGCCAGGGATGAATGCCAGCCGAATAGAAGGACGACAGGCACAATGCGCCCCCTACCGGCAACTGATAGTTGATAATCGCCCTGCCGCGAGAAGCCTCCTCCGACTTGTGAGTATGAATATCCAGAATATGACTTGTATTTTTCTCCATCTCTCTCATTCTTTGGGTAAATCGTTTCTAAGGTACCGGATCATAGCCGGAACCACCCCACGGATGACACCGGAGAACGCGCCGGACAGTCAGATAAAGTCCTTTGAAGGGTCCGTGTTTCTTGATGGCTTCGACCGCATAAGCCGAGCAGGTAGGCGTAAACCGACAAGAGGGAGGAGTAAGGGGCGAAATACATGCCCGGTAAAAATAGATGGGAATCAGTAGCAAGAATGACAACACCTTCCTCACAATGCTTCTCAAGGACATCCCGCAGGCGGATATCCGGCAGACATGGGGTTTCATGAGGATAACTTTTCAGAAATGCGCGAAAGCGCTATCTTCATTTTCTCTTCCAGTTCGGCAGTAGCAACAAGCTCGTCCGACAGATAGATAAAGGCGATTGCGAGACGCTGCCCTCTGCTTTGAAGATCGTCCAGCAGTTGCAGTTTGTTCTTCCGGTA
>OOCX01001976.1_pt1 | contig 11610 bp, 7 predicted proteins | sample 1671231 | NCBI WGS metagenome assembly OOCX01 (sample SAMN06348135, study PRJEB24527) | human gut metagenome | biome: human gut; feature: ankylosing spondylitis patient; material: feces | host: Homo sapiens | place: China | collected 2015-10 | reverse complement strand
AGTATTCGATAACTGCTTTGCCGGTAAGTGCCTCAATACGGCGTACACCAGCTGCGATACCGGATTCGGAAACGATCTTGAACAGCATGATGTTGCCTGTGTTTGCCACATGAGTACCACCGCAGAGTTCCTTGGAGAAGTCGCCCATGGATACCACACGTACCTTCTGGTCATATTTCTCTCCGAACAGAGCCATTGCTCCGGATTTCTTAGCCTCTTCCACATCCATAACATCTGTACGGACTTCAAGACCGGCCTGGATTTCTTTATTAACAAGCGCTTCTACCTGTGCGATCTCATCAGCTGTCATAGCCTGGAAATGAGCAAAGTCGAAACGAAGTCTGTCCGGTGTTACCAGAGAACCCTTCTGTTCTACATGACTTCCAAGAACTTTCTGAAGAAGATGTGTCGCACTGTGGTTCTTCTCAATATCTTTTCTTGCAGCAACATTTACTTTCAGAGAAACGGTCTCTCCCTTGGAAATCATGCCAGATTCCATATATCCTACATGACCGAATTTGCCACCGCGGAGTTTGATGGTGTCCTCAACAACAAATTTACCGTTTGCAGTCTCGATCACACCGGTATCTCCGACCTGACCACCCATTGTTGCATAGAATGGAGTCTGCTCTGTAAAGACAGTTCCTTTCTGTCCTTCCATCAGGGAGTTTACGATCTCTGTCTCTGTTGTAAGGACTGTTACTTTGGAATCAAAGGTAAGATGATCGTATCCTACGAATTCTGTTGTAACATTTACATCGATATCATCATATACAGTTGCGTCAGCACCCATATAGTTTGTCACTTCACGTGCAGAACGTGCTTTGTTTCTCTGCTCTTCCATACATTTCTGGAAGCCTGCCTCGTCGATATCATATCCTTTTTCCTGTTTTACTTCGATTGCTGCTTCCATAACGGCTCTTGTCTGCATCTTGGCAATCTCTGGATAAGTAACTGCCAGACGGCATCCACGATGTCCCATCATAGGGTTAAATTCATGAAGAGCTGCACGTCTCATATTGATCTCTTCTACTGTAACTCCCATATCTTTGGCAAGAGCTGTGATCTCTTCCATTGTATTTGGAAGGAACTCATGAAGAGGTGGATCTAAGAAACGGATTGTGACCGGTCTTCCTTCCATAACCTCATATAAGTCTTTAAAGTCTTTCTTCTGATAAGGAATTAACTGATTTAATGCGATTTCTCTTGCTTCTTTTGTTGTAGAGAGGATCATACGACGGATCTTTGGAATTCTCTCTGCATCAAAGAACATATGCTCTGTACGGCAAAGTCCAATACCCTGTGCTCCGAATTTCACTGCATTCAATGCATCGGCAGGGGTATCTGCGTTTGTTCTTACCTGTAATGTACGGATCTCATCGGCCCATGTCATGATACGGTCGAAATTACCACTGATACTTGCAGGTACTGTACGGATCTCACCAAGATAAATCTTACCTGTAGATCCATCTAAGGAAATATAATCCCCTTCCTGTACTGTCTTTCCACCTAATGTGAAAGATTTGCCATCTTCAGCAAACTTGATATCTCCGCATCCTGCTACACACGCTGTTCCCATACCACGTGCTACAACGGCTGCGTGAGATGTCATACCACCACGAGCTGTTAAGATACCTTCTGCTGCATGCATTCCTTCAATATCTTCTGGTGATGTTTCTAAACGAACTAAGATAACTTTCAGTCCTGCTTCATGATGCAGTTTCGCCATCTCAGCGTCAAAATATACTTTACCAGCAGCAGCTCCTGGAGATGCTGGAAGTGCTTCTCCGATTGGAAGAGCGGCTTTCAATGCTGCCTGGTCAAAGTTTGGATGCAGTAACTGATCTAATGCTTTCGCATCGATTCTTGAAACTGCTTCTTCTTTTGTGATCTTTCCTTCATCTACTAATTCGCAGGCGATACGAAGTGCAGCTGGGGCTGTTCTCTTACCATTTCTTGTCTGTAAGAAGTACAGTTTTCCTTCCTGAATCGTAAATTCCATATCCTGCATATCACGATAATGTTCTTCCAGTGTATGAGCAATGTCCATAAACTGTTTGTAACAATCTGGTAAGTCTTCTGCCAGTTTAGTAATTGGCTGTGGTGTACGAACACCAGCTACTACGTCTTCACCCTGTGCATTGATCAGGTATTCTCCGTAGATCTGTTTCTCACCTGTAGATGGGTTTCTTGTAAATGCTACACCTGTTCCTGATGTATCTCCCATATTACCAAATACCATTGTCTGAACATTAACGGCTGTTCCCCAGTCTCCTGGAATGTCGTTCATTCGACGATAGTAGATAGCACGTGGGTTATCCCAAGAGCGGAATACCGCTTTGATTGCTTCAAATAACTGGTCCTTTGGATCCTGAGGGAATTCTTCATTCAAAGCTTTGCGATAGATACCTTTGTATCTCTTGATCACTTCCTTCAGATCATCGGCATCTAAGTCTGTATCAAACTTCACACCTTTCTCTGCTTTGATGTCATCTAAGACATCTTCGAATTTCGCTTTATCCACTTCTTTTACAACGTCTGAGAACATCTGGATGAAACGTCTGTATGAATCATATACGAAACGCTCGAATGCTGGATCTGGGTTACCAGCGATCATAGCTGCAACAACATCATCATTAAGACCAAGGTTAAGGATTGTATCCATCATACCTGGCATTGAAGCTCTGGCACCTGAACGAACAGATACGAGAAGAGGATTCTTAAGGTCACCGAATTTCTTTCCGTTAACCTCTTCCATCCATTTTACACCTTCCATAGTCTGAGCCATAATCTCATCATTGATCTTACGTCCATCCTCGTAGTACTGTGTACAAGCCTCTGTAGTGATTGTGAAACCCTGTGGTACAGGAAGTCCAATCTCTGTCATCTCAGCGAGGTTAGCACCCTTACCACCGAGAAGATTACGCATGGTCATGTTACCCTCTTTGAAGGTATATACCCACTTGTTTGCCATTTTGCAATTCCTCCTAAATTTTATTTCTGGTATGGTAAAAAAACCATCCATATACTTGATTAATGTGTGCACTCATACAAGCGCACACATTAATAATACCATAATTTCAGCAAATATCAACTAATTTTTATTATCTTTTCCCTTATGTTTCATACTATTTTTTTGAACACGGACAGACTTAACATACTTTACTATGACAAATATCATAATTGCAAGAATTGCAACTATCCCAAGCGCACCAATAGCCAGCGGAACGGCCATTCCACTCTCACTAATCATGGTGGCAAGCGGTACCTGCTCATCTGCTATATCATGCTTATTGTCGTTTGCCGCCTGCGGTACCTGCTCATCTGCTATATCAGTATTTGGCTGTGCCTGCGGTGCCTGGATTCCATCCTGCGGATCATTCTGTCCGTCAGGCACTATTGTGTTTGCGGCATTTGCTCCATCTGCAGCTCCGTTATTTGCCGCTCCTGCTGCATTAGCTGCCCCGGCTGTATTTGCAGCTCCTGCGGCTGCCTGATTGCCGCCTGCTGCAGTATTGTCATTTGCTCCATTTCCGGCAGCAGCCATGCTTGATGCAGCCCTTGAATATACAAAATTGAACACGTTTTCTGATGCATTTGACGACAGCTTGCCTGTCTGATTATAGCTGTCCGGAATATATCCATCTATATACAAATATGCTATAACCGGCTCATCGCCCACATTACCATAATATGTACGGCTTTCAGCAAGCTTATTGCCATCTGTATCCACATAGTTGACTGTATACTCAGCAAGCTCGCCCGGTATGCCGTATGCTACAACATAGTCCTGATCTCCCGATACGAGAAAAGCCGACTGTGCAACCGTATTATTGTCACGGCCGCTTAATCTGATTCCCTTTACGTAGTACTTGCTGTTTTCATTAAGTGCCACATTGCCCTGTGCATCACAGCTGATGACATCTCCATATTCAAGACCTGTGACAATTATTTTGTCTCCTTTAGCAGAAACAGAAACCGAAGCCTCATTGCCTGATGCCTTTCGTACCTGCACACCACCGTTTATGCTTCCCTGACCTCCGGCTGAGAAGGAAACAGTGTATGTATATGAAAATGCCTTTGCATCTGCTGTCTGTGAGAAAACACCGGTTATGACAACAAGAGCTGCAAGAAAATATTTAAGCAATCTTTTCATTTTGCTTAGCCCCCTTTCTGTCACTTACGAAAGCCAGTATCATCAAAATAATACCAATCACAAACACTACAGCTGACGCTATTGACCAGATATCTCCGGTCTTTACCTTGCTTGTTGTAGTTGTAAATGTAGGTGGATTTGGTGAAGTCGGATTTGAATTGTCCTCCACAGCAAAGTTCATCATGAGCTTTGCGAGTGTATCCTGATATATATTACCCTGACTTTCTCCGTCAAGTCCTACTAAAAGCTTCACACTGCCTCCCTCTCCGGGCTCTAATGTCTTTAAATAAAAGAACTTATCCAGAGAGTTTGTAGCCTCATTGAGTCCTTTTCCGGCTGTTGCCTCCTTCTCTCCACCTACGCTGGTGCTGCTGTATATAGTGTCCTCTTTTCCATCCGGTCCTACGAAAGTAAGAATATATGAGTATCCACCATTTTCAGCCACCGCCTGTGTATCCTCAAGACTCTTTAACACATCATTGGACATATACCATTTCGTTGAAATACTGCTGTTATTCTTTATATCAACGGAAAATGTGACAGAATCTCCCGGCTCCATCTGTGAGACAGAGGCTGCTATTTTATTTGAATCGAACGAACTGACCATCTCCTTGCCGGTAAACTCACATGAGCCGGCTGTAGTAGTATTCTCATCCGCAAATACAGTGCCTATCGAACCAAGGATAAACAACATGCATGATAATAATGCGATAAATTTTTTCATATTGTCCTCCTTTACTCTAAGCTAAGTGCCCCGTCATCTGATATATTTACATCAACACCCCACGCACTCTTAATTGCGTCCTTTGCATTGTGTGTCTGTACTGCATCAACAGTTGCCTCCAGCACAAATTGCGCACCATCATATTCATAGGTAGTAGTGATGGTTGTAAGTCCGTTATCATCAGTCTGTGATGTCTGACCCACAATGGCTGCAATATCGCCGGATATACTGATTTTGTCTGTAAAATCAGTGGATGTCTGACCTTTTTTTAAAATAGAATTGTAGTAAAATACATTTCGCTCTGTAGTCTCAGCACTCTTATCCTCTGTCCAACCATCGTTTGTAAAGTCAATCTGTATCTTTGATGGATCAAGTTTTGAAAGCTTATCACCTGTCTCCTTGTCTGCCCAGTAATGCTGCACAGTCACTCTCACATACTCATCTATCGAGCCGCTGTTTTTGACAGCAAGCTTCTCATCGTACTTTTTGTCGAGAATCAGTTTTTCATCTCCGGCATTCTTTAGCATATCTCCAAGCAGCACTCCTGTTGCCTCGCTCCAGTCATCATCCTTATGCTTATAATCACGCCAGCTCACATCATTGCCATTCTCAGTCAAAGTAACACCGATGGATTTGATGTCAATCTGAGCCAGATAATTATCACTCATATATGTAAGAGTCGCTTTTGTAGATCCAATCGTCGATGCTGCAAGCATTATCGCAGAGGATGCTACAAGTATAATTGGAAGTTTTCTCTTCATTACTCTTCGCCCTCCTCTTTATCATATTGTGCTGTCGCATCCCATTTTGCATCAGGTGCGACACACGGATTGCCATTCTCATCATATGTGACAGGAGCACACTCCTGAACCACAACTACATTGAAGCTGGTCTTTACCTTTTCACTAACTGTGATAGCTGCAACAATTGGCTCGGTTTTACCACCAACCGGCACTACCTGACTGTAATACCAGTAGCCATCATCTGAAAGACTCCAGTTTGAGCCTGATGCCTGTATATCAAACTGGCTTGCTGCAATTACCTTTACCCTGACAAAACAGTCTGCTTTTCCTGTATTCTCAATCTCAATAGTTTTCTTCCAGTCCTTAAACTTCTCCTTGACATCAGTTGTAGGACCGATATCTACTGAGATACCGCCCTTTGCCGTAGCATAGGTTGTAAAATATGCCAGTGTCGGTTTAACTGAAACACCACAGACAATGAGTGTTGCAGCAAAGGCTGCACATACAAGAATACGGTGATTTCTATTAAGTTTTTTACAAGACTCTGATAATTTTTTCATTAATTCTGCACCCATTCCCATCCGGTTCCGTCATACTCAAAATGGTTCACGACACCGGTACTATAAATCAATTTGTCGTTGTAATCGTTTGTGAAATCAACATCTGCGGTCTCACCGGCTACTATCTGTGTCTCTATGCTGTCTGAGGAGGTCACCTGATAACTGCCAGCGGCATATACCTCCTTTACTATCACCCTTGACCCTGCCGGAATATTGTCAATAACTACGCTCTTAGCCCCTGTACTGTCAAATCTGATTGATGCGATATCTGAAAACACCACATTACCATCCCTGTCGTAGGCCTCAACATCAAATGCAAACACCGGCTCACCGAGTGCTGTATTGTATGTCTTTAATGTTTTATTAATCTGTAAGCTTCCCATAAGCCCGGTCTGTTCAGGCTTCAGCTCGATATCGATATCATCATATATCCATGAATCTGAGCCGCTTCCTGTCATAGCAAACTCATTATTAGGAGCCGAAATCAGATACGGCACAAATGTGTATCCAAATCTTTCCGAATTAGCCGGCTTTGCATACACCAGATACAGTCCCGTCTTAACGACTGTAACGTTTCCCCTTCCGTTTGAAACATCTATTACCTCATCTGCTGTCAAAGAACCTTTGTCTGCAATGTCCGCAGCTGTCTTTGCCATCTTTTCCCAGTCATCTGCGGTAGTTTTACTGCTGATATCTGATATAGATTTTGCCAGCTCATCAAACTGCTTCGTTGCAGTGTATACATCGTTCTCATCTACATCTGCCACTCTGTAAAGCTCTACGGGAAAATCCACAGTATACAAATCCTCCCATGTATCAGGGATATCAACTGTTATAGAGCATTTCTTATCAATATCAATATGCGTCCTTGCAAAAATGCTTCCACATGGCAGAGAAAACAAGGCTATCGCTGCTATAGCTATACTGACAGCTCTTTTTAAACTATTGTGCATTTTTCCTCCTTCCTGATTCTATCTGAATCTATACAATATCGTTTTACTAAGTATCTTACAAATTATTATATACAAAACCAGAAACAGAATGCCAAGCACTATGGCTTCATGTAACGGCTGTACCTGCTTTACATCCTCGACAATAAGTCCCTGTGCATCATTTGCAATCCTGTGCCCCCTGATAAGAAGCCTGTGGGAATTCACTCCATACGGTGTACATGTGATAAGTGTACAGTAATCCTGCCCTTCCTCAATCTTTAAGTCATTAAGCTCATCAGGTAAAACAATCCTTATCTGATCAACCTCGTAGGTCAGTGTCTCGCCAAGCACATACAGCTTAAATGTGTCACCCTCCGCCATCTGGTCAATATCCGTAAATAGCTTAGATGACGTAAGTCCTCTGTGTCCTGAAACAGCACAATGTGTGCTTGCTCCGCCAACCGGAAGCGATGTGCCCTCGATATGGCCAACACCTATCTGAAGTATTGTATTGTCTGTGCCGTGGTAAATCGGCAATGAGACATTGATGGACGGAATCTCAACATAGCCCATGACTCCTGTGCCAGATACATCAAGTAGGCTTTCATACTCTGCTCTGTCCGAATCAGACATATCATATCTGTCCTGCTTGCTTAAAAGCTTTTCATTGTAAGCCTCTGCCGCCTGTCTCATTTCTTCAAGCTTTTGTTCATCTGTATTGTCTACTGCATCGACATAGCTTGCGATTGCCCTTGACTGATGGAATGAATTCCAGTAATCACTCACCGTCGGGTATAGCAGTAAGGACAGTCCTGCAAGAAACACTATGACAAACAAAATAGTTGATAATTTTCTTCTCATAGCACTCTCCTTACTGTTATCATTTGCATAATATAATTATGCCTATTGTAACTGCCACGAACCACTAAAGTGGCTCATGGCAGATATATTTTATCATAAAATGATATTATTTAACACGCTTCTTTGTTACAAGAACAATTCCGCCACCGACTACTAATATAGCACCGATTACATAAATTGCAACACGTCCGGCACCACCGGTTGAAGGAAGGACTGAGCCCTTAAAGTTCTGTACAGGTGTGCTTAAGCTGCCCTCAGCTTTATCAGCTTTAAGTGTAATATTACCGGTCACCTTATCTCCGCTTAATGACTTAAGCTCAGGAGCATCAGACACAATTGAGTGGTCTGCTGTAATTGTGAATGCAATATCTTTTGCAGTGTTGTAGCTATCAGGAGTCTTTGTCTCCTTAAGTACGTAATCACCGTCATCAAGTCCGCTGAATGTGAAGACATCATTCTTATCACCGGAAATTACCGCTTTGATTTCTTTGTCTGCTTCACCTTTAATCTTTTTGTAAAGAGTGAACTCTGCACCATCGAGTGCTTTATTGTTCTCATCTACCTTGTTGATTACAACCTTGTATGTAAATACGATTACTGTATCATCCGGAGTCTCACCTTTGTCTCCCTCACCACCGTTGTTAGGGTTGTTAGAGAACTCAAGCTTAACCTTATTTGGGTTTCCTTTTGAACCGATAACAGCATTCTCATTGAGAGTTGCTTTGTACTCAACTACAATCGTATCACCATTTTTAGCTTCAAATCCTTCTGCTAAAATGTTGTCACATGTAAAAGTAAGCTTTTTGCTAGCTGCGTCATAATTTGTTTTAAAGAATTTTGTAACATCCTTATCACCTAATTTGACAGTAACAGTTCCTTCTTTGAAATCAAGTCCCTGTGAAAGGGTATCATCAAATTTGAGGTAATATGACTTATATGACTCAACATTTGCAGGTAATGTAGCTGTGAGCTGGAATGGAACATCATCTCCGATATCGTAATCGGCTGAATCCTGCCATTCTGTTGTATCACCTGTCGTGTCGTTTGTGTCTTTTACTTTCTTCTCAACAGAAGGTACATCTGTCTTAGGTGTGATTGTTGTATCAGCAACGATATTGAGGATATACTCGGTGTAAGCCTCGTCACCTTTTAAAGAGCTATCCTTATCCTTGATAAGATAGTAACCAGGCTCAAGTCCTGTAATCTCAGCTTTTGCATTGTCCTGTGTTACTGAAACAGAACCTGCTACTGTAGTGCTTAAAGCTGAAGCAATTTTCTGTGCCTCTGCCTTAAGATCTGAAGAGTTCGTCTGCATTCCTGAAAGCTTCTCTACATAAGTTTTTGCATCATTAGCAAGATCTGTCTTTTTGTCTGCCTTGATACCGGTACCCCAGTCAACGTTTGAAAGTGTTGTCTGTGATTTTGAAAGATCTCCCTTTAAAATCTGGTAAGCCTCATAAGTGTGGCCTGCCTTTGCCTCATTAACCGTGATGGTAAATGTTTTTTTTGCGCCTTCGCCCTCAGCAAATACTGTAACGCTCATTGCAAGTGTAAGTATCATTGCAAGAACAAAAGCAATGCTTCTTTTGATTGTTTTCATATCGCATTCTCCTTTTTTATAATGTTTCATGTTTTTTATAGAAAAGTGTTATTACAGCTATTGCTATAAGCACAGCTCCACTTAACATATACAACCATCTGTTACCGCTTCCACCTGTTTCCGGAAGCTCATACTCTATGAGTTTGTTTGTAATCTCAACAGTACCGGACTCTATTGCATTGGCGCTGCTCGGTGCAACGTTTGCATCGGTCTTTGACATTTGTGTACCATTTATATCCTTAAATATATATGAAACATCATAGCCTGACATACTGTTGTTTTGATTTATTCCAACCTCTGTCACATAATATTTATATGTGGTACCGGTCAGAATACCATTTTCATTTACATCCTGCAATGGCATATTTTCAAATACATATGACCATTCACCTGCCGAATCAGCTGTCAACTCAACCGGATTGCCATACTTCTTATCATTACCAGCCGAATCCACCTGATGCAGTTGCAGAAAGATCTTTCCATCAGTCTTATCTAATGGATTATTCTTAGAATCAGTCCATTTTTTATCGACTGAAATGCTGGTGGTCGCAACCGCTACATCCTCATAATAGTACGGTGTATTTACCTTTGCCATATCACTTCCCTGTAATGAGCTGTTTTCAGCTACAACAGGATGTGCTGAGTTATCTGCACTGAAATAGAAATACTCCTTATGTGGCTCTGCCGAGAGTAAATAACCTTCCGGTGCCTTTGTCTCAACTATGTAATACTGTGTATTATACTCCAGATTGTCAGTACTCATACTGATATCAATTCTGCCGTTCTTATCGGTGGTATACTTACCTAACGGCGTATAAGAGCCATCCGGTGTGTATCCAAACAATTCAAACTCAGCGCCCTCAAGCTGCCTTCCATAATCATTCTTATCTACCTTATACAAGGTAAATGTATTGCTCTTAATTACTCCGGCAGATGATTTTGACTCTTTGTAAACTGTCCGGTTATCCTTTCTGTCTTCTCCCTTTTCGATGCCCTCAAGCTTTGCTGTATTGCTGACATCCATTATAATCGGACTGTGTTCACCAGGAGTACCAATAACCTGTGCATTGACCTGATAAGTATATGTCAGCATAATGGCTTTACCGTCAGGTATATCTGCTTTTATGGTTCTATATGAATCGGCGCTCCAATCATAGGTACCATCCTGTATACTGTAATTCCACTTACATTCATCTATCGTTTCTCCCTGCTTATAAGTTCCATCGCTTTGCTTAATAGCTTCTCTAAACTGAACTGTAGCCGGCATTAAATCGATATACCATAATGTCTGAATACCATTGCCATATGTGCGTGTCGTAAATTTAAGCACATCTGTCAGCTTTAATGTATCGCTATCAGGCAGATAGTCCTTGCCATCAGGGTTTATTATAACCGTATAACGCAGCCTGTGATTGTCTTCATCCCACTTGTAGTTCTTGGAAATAACCTTATCCCCCTCAGTAGGATTATCACCGCCCGATTCGTCAGGCTTTGACATGGTCTGTGTCTGAGAAGCCGATCCGATTTCGCTGTTTGTATTTGATGATGCTGTGGCTGTATTCTTATAATCCACTCTTTTACCGGCTTCAAAATTCTCAAAATCATCTATCGTGCACTTGTATACTACATATATGTGAGAGTTCTCATTCCAGCCATGTATTTCTGTATTGGCTTTATCAGGCTTTATAACTCTTGTAACCACGGTATTTGTGCTTTTATCAAGCGTTGTGCCGGTTTGAATTCCTTTTGTGAACCAGTCGCCGTCAGTTACGGTATGCAATGTGCCTTCAAAGTCAGGATATGTAAAGCCCTCCTGATTAGTATAGGCTAGCATTATCTTTACACTCTGCAGTGTAACACCCTCCGGAAGCTTATCAGTGATAGTATACTCTGTAGCATCAGCATCCATAAGTACATCAACGCGCCATGTGAGTGTTCCATCACTTTCTGTGGTTTTCAAATATGTCTGACCTGTTTTACCGTTTCCATCAGTCTTTTCAATCTTTGATGTCGTATGGCTATAAGATGCAGATG
>OOCX01001973.1_pt1 | contig 11627 bp, 9 predicted proteins | sample 1671231 | NCBI WGS metagenome assembly OOCX01 (sample SAMN06348135, study PRJEB24527) | human gut metagenome | biome: human gut; feature: ankylosing spondylitis patient; material: feces | host: Homo sapiens | place: China | collected 2015-10 | reverse complement strand
TATTTCGTTGGCTCTGCCCCATAGAAAAACAAAGCGTAACGAACGCTCTATCAGCCAATTCGCTACGCTTTGCTCTAATTTACTTTTTCGCTATGTGTTTATTTTACACTATCGGTATTTGCAGGTACAACTTTCCGATAAAGTAATCGGCTTATTCAGCGACAATCCATGGGCGGCAGGATATCGACATCTATCAGTCCTTTGAGGTAGGTCTGATTTATTGCCATCCCTCAACGAAAAGGTAAAAAGAAGTATTTTTCCTATTTGCTGGAGGACGACTGTTTTAAAATGTTTGTTTTTCTGTTCATTTCACTCCTGAATGGCTGCCCGTAACTTATCGACGGCGACAGAGATCGGTTCGCTTTTCAATAATTGTATGAATTTGCTTCCTATAATAGCCCCTGATGAGTTAATAGCTACTGCATCGAAGGTTGCTTTGTTCGATATACCGAAACCGACCAGGCGCGGATTCCGGAGTCCCATCCCGTTGATGCGGTGGAAATAAGCCTGCTTCTGCTCGTTGAAACTCTGCTGCGCTCCGGTAGTGGAGGCGCTCGATACCATATAGATGAAACCGCTTGTATGTTCATCGATCAGGCGGATGCGTTCTTCGGATGTTTCGGGTGTGATGAGCATAATCATTTTGAGGTCATATCGATCGACGATGGCCTTATAATCCGCCATATAATCGGCAAAAGGCAGATCCGGGATGATCATGCCGTCTACTCCTGTCTGCACACATTTCCGGCAGAACGCTTCGAAACCATATTGCATGATCGGGTTCAGATAGCCCATCAGGATAATCGGGATATGCACATCCTGACGGATATCTTCTAACTGTTCGAACAGAACATGCAATGACATCCCGTTTCGTAACGCGGCAGTAGAGGCTTCCTGGATCACGGGGCCGTCTGCCATCGGGTCGGAGAAGGGAATACCGATCTCTACCATGTCTATTCCTTTGTTTTCTAACTCTTTTAATATCTTCTTCGTGTCATCCAGGTTCGGATATCCGGCGGTAAAGAAGACGGAAAGGATTCCGTTCTTTTTTGTGTTGAATAAGTTTGTGATACGGTTCATCTTTTGATTTGTGATTTCAGATTTATGAATTATGATTTTGAATTGCTTTTAAAAACTCCTTTAGCTTTCCTATGTCTTTCAGCCCCGGTTCAATCTCGAATCCGCTGTTCAGGTCGATCCCGGCGAGGCGGGGATGCCGGAAAGAACGTATTGCCCCAGCACTTTCCGGACGGATGCCTCCGCTTAACAGGAAAGGAGTCTTTCCCCGGTAGGCTTCGAGCACGGACCAATCGAATTGTTTGCCGGAACCTCCATAACTATTGCATTTGGTATCGAAGAGGAAGTAATCGACACGCCCTTCATAATTGGTAGTTTGTTCAAGATCGCAAGCTGTTGCAATCTGAAATGCTTTGATCAGCGAGTAACCACGCTTTTGCAAGGCATGGCAATCTTCCGGTGTTTCATTTCCGTGCAGTTGCAGGTAATCGAGTCGGAAAAATGCCGCTGTTTCCACCAACTCTTCGAAGGAAGTGTTGACAAAAACACCGACCTTTTTTAATGGATAATTGATAATTGACAATTGACAATCGGAATACCGCTTGCCGCCATTGTCAATAGTTAATTGTCCATTGTTAGTTATTCTTCGTGGGCTTCTCGCGAAAAATATCAGTCCTATCCAGTCAACCCCTAAGGCTGCAACTTCCCGTATATTTTCGGGATCACGCATTCCGCATACTTTGATGATCATGATAATCTTCCTATGAATTGTGCGAGAGTGTCGCCTGGTACATCGGTTTTCATGAATGTCTCTCCGATCAGGAATCCATGAAAACCAGCTTCTCTGAGGTTCGATACGGTGGTTGTGGTCGAAATACCGCTTTCTGATACTAACAAAGGAGAAAGATTTCTTTCACGAGCGACCGTTTGCATCGCTTTTGCCAGACGGAAGGAGTTTTCCACATCAGTATGAAATGTTCCGAGGTTGCGGTTATTCACTCCCAACATATCGACAAATGGATTGAGGTGGTCAAGTTCTTCTTTGGAATGGATTTCCAACAGTACTTCCATGTTGAGGGTATGAGCTAACTCCGCAAACATAAGACATTGTTCTGGGGTAAGGCAGGCGGCAATCAACAGGACGGCATCGGCACCCATTACGCGTGCTTGATAGAGTTGATATTCGTCAATGATGAAGTCTTTTCTCAATAAGGGCAGGCCCACCAGGCTGCGTGCTTTGCAAAGGTCACCTAAGGACCCCCCGAAAAAGTTCGAATCGGTCAGGACAGAACAGGCGGAAGCGCCTCCCTTCTCATAGGCGGGCAAGACATCAGCTATAGCTGCATCGGGATGTAACCAGCCTTTCGAAGGACTTTTTCTCTTAAACTCAGCAATGATGCCCGATGAAGATGCTGCGAGAGCCGCCCGCATGGAACGGGCAGGATGTTCGAGTCGTTCACCGCCCATCCCCAGTAAGGTCTGCAACCGGACAGCTTGTTTTTGTCGCTCCACTTCGATACGCTTATTCGCTATAATATCTTGTAATATATCTTTCATATTCGTTGTTTCATTGTAATTTGTCATTCAAACTGATAAACGTATTGAATGTTTGCAATGCTTTACCACTTTCCAATGCTTCTTGAGCTTCCTCCAGGCATTCTGAGATTCTCTTTTCCGGGCAGATGACTTGGATGGCGAAAGCGGAGTTGGCGATTACGCAATTCTTTTGTGCCGGAGTCGCCCGGTTATTCAGGACATCGTCAAAGATGCGGGCTGCTTCGGCGACTGTCTCACCGCCATCCAGTTCCGCTTCCGTTGTGCGGGAGAAACCTAACATTTCCGGTGTGTAGAGCTTCTCTTTTTCCGGCATTGCTACCTTAAATTCTGCTGTCAGCGAGATTTCGTCATACCCGTCGAGGCTATGTACAACGGCAAAACGCGTTCCGCTCTCCTGATAGGTATAGCTGTAAAGCCTGAGCAATGGCAGGTTGTACACACCTAACAACTGGTAGGTCGGCATTACCGGATTGACCAGCGGGCCGAGCATGTTGAAGAAGCTGCGCACTCCTAAACTCTTCCGTATCGGAGCCACAGCCTTCAGTGCCGGATTGAACAACGGCGCATGCAGATAGGCGATATGGCAGGATTCCATCGAACGGCGCAACCGGTCGATATCGGCAGTAAACTTCACACCGTGCTGCTCCATTACGTTGCTCGCGCCACTGACCGAGGTCGCCCCATAGTTCCCATGTTTCACGACGTTATATCCGGCACCGGCTACGACAAAGCAGGAAGCCGTGCTGATATTGAACGTATTCTTTCCGTCGCCTCCCGTCCCCACAATATCGATCGGCTTAAACTCCGACAAATCTACCGGGACGCGCATTTCGAGCAATGCCTCCCGAAAACCCGCCAATTCCTCTACGGAGATATTACGCATCAGATATACCGTTATCAAGCTGGCAATCTGTGAATCATTATACTTGCCTTCTGCAATATTCTGAAGAATCGTCCGCGCTTCGTCACGTCCCAAATACTGATGTTCGAATAACCTATATAATATATCTTTCATCCTTGATTTTTAATTTTTAATTCTTAATTTTTAATTTATCCCCAGCCAGTTCCGTATGATTGCCTTTCCCTTGGGGGTCAGTACGGATTCCGGGTGAAACTGGATGCCGCGAACATCATATTCGCGATGGTGAAGCGCCATGATCTGTCCTTCTTCCACATCCTCTGCCGTGATCTCCAGGCAGTCGGGGAAATTCTCTTTCGATACGACCCACGAATGGTAGCGGCCGGCACGGAAACCGGGTTCCAAGCCCGTAAACAACACATCCGGCACCGTCACCCGTATATCCGAACAGACTCCGTGATGTACATCCGCCAGGTTGATAAGCGTTGCACCGAATGCTTGCCCGATGGCTTGCTCTCCGAGGCAGACGCCTAAGATGCTCTTGGTCGGCGCATAGCGGCGGATTAACGGCAGCAAGATGCCTGCCTCCTCCGGAATGCCCGGACCGGGTGACAAAAGGATCTTGTCAAAACGTTCCACTTCGTCTAATGAAATCTTGTCATTGCGATGTACTTCAACTTCCGCACCCAATTCCTTCAGTATATGCAACAAGTTGTAGGTGAAGGAATCATAATTATCGAACAGTAATACTTTCATAAAAACTTTCAACTTTTAATTTTCAACTTTCAATTTATAAGTGTTGTTGCCAGATCGATCGCTTTCTTCAAAGCGCCTAATTTGTTATTGACTTCCTGCAATTCCCGTTCATCATTGCTTTTGGCGACAATGCCGGCTCCTGCCTGATAGTACAGGACGTTTCCGCGGCTGACGAATGTACGGATCGTGATCGCCTGGTTCAAGTCGCCGTCAAAGCCGATGAACCCGATGCAACCGCCATAAGCGCCCCGATTATGCTTTTCTATATCCGTAATCAATTGCATGGCACGTACCTTCGGCGCTCCGCTCAATGTTCCAGCTGGGAATGTATCTATATAGGTCTTGATCGGATTGCTGTCTGCATCGATCTCACCGCTGACACGCGATACCAGATGAATGACATGACTGTAGTACTGCACTTCCTTGTAGAAATCGACCTGTACGTCATGCGCATTGCGCGAAAGGTCGTTACGGGCAAGGTCAACCAGCATGACATGCTCGGCATTCTCTTTCGGATCGGCAAGCAAAGCTTCGGTACGCTGTCTGTCCAATGCAACGTCTCCCGTGCGGAAAGCCGTGCCTGCAATCGGGTCGATGCTTGCATGTCCGTCGGCTACCTTGCAGTGCGTTTCCGGTGAAGAGCCGAAGATACGGAATCCTCCGAAGTCGAAGTAAAACAGATAGGGAGAGGGATTGATGCTCCGGAGAGCCCGATAAACCTTGAAGTCGTCTCCTTTGAACGGTTGTTCGAACCGGCGGCTCAGCACGATCTGGAAAACGTCTCCACGGAGGCAATGACGGATGCCTTCGCGCACCATTGCTTTATATTCTTCCCCGCTGACAGGCGATGTCTCAGGGCCGGTAGCCTGGAAGTTATAAGAAGCATAGTTCCGGTTTTCTATCAAGGTCTCTATCTCTTGCAAACCGGAGTTTTCGCCGGATTGCATCAGCTCGACGAGCGTCAGTTCATTTTTGAAGTGGTTGAAGACAAGTACATACTTATATAATATGTAGAGCATGTCGGGAGCATCGTTTTCTTCATGGTGCGCTTCCATCACCGGGATGTTCTCAAAGTAACGCACGGCATCGAAAGCCGTATATCCGAACAGTCCGCAGACTTTCCTGTCAGGTCCTTCGATCGAGAAACGCTTCAAAAACGCATTCATGGCCTCCGCCACATTGAATGTTCCGGTCAATGCCGTAACCTCGCTTTTTCCATCAGGAAAAACAGCGGTGCATTCCCCGTTATTGATTCCGATACTTGCCAGCGGACAAAGCGCGATGTAAGAAAGACTGTTTTCATTCCCATGAAAATCGGAACTTTCCAATAACGCCGATTTCGGATAAACGTCCCGTACCTTCAAGTAGATACTGACAGGTGTATGAAGGTCACCGAGAACCTTCCTGCTTATTGTTTTAAATGTATAGTCCATTATGATCGACAATTGATGATTATAAAACTGATTATAGGAAGAACTTCCTGACTCTCACTTTTCACTTCTCGTTTTTCAATTTATACTTAATATAAGTCTCCATATCCTTATCTCCCCGGCCCGATACCGTCAGGACAATGACATCTTCCGGTTTGAATTTTATCTTAGGCAACGCCCCTAATGCATGCGCACTTTCAAGTGCCGGAATAATTCCCTCGATGCGCGTCAGGCAAAAAGCCGCATCTAGCGCTTCGTCATCATTGATGGCAAGAATCGTAGCCCGGTGAGTTTCTGACAGGTTGGCGTGGATCGGTCCGATACCCGGATAGTCCAGTCCGGCAGAGATGGAATAAGGCTCTTCGATTTGCCCGTCCTCGTTTTGTATCACTAATGTGCGCGCTCCATGTATGATACCTTTCTTGCCTAATTGGATGGTTGCTGCGCTTTGTCCGGTCGTAATTCCCAAACCGCCCGCTTCGGCAAGAACGATTTTTACCCGTTCATCATCAATAAAATGATAGATCGTTCCGGCAGCGTTGCTTCCGCCACCTACACAGGCGATCAGATAATCCGGATAGTCACGTCCTTCCTGCTCCGACAACTGCTTTTTAATCTCTTCGCTGATAACGGATTGCAAACGTGCCACCATATCCGGATAAGGATGGGGGCCGACTGTCGACCCGATGATGTAATATGTGTCGGAAGGATGGCAGCACCAGTCGCGGATCGCTTCATTGGTCGCATCTTTCAGTGTCATGTTGCCAGAAGTTACGGGGATGACCGTCGCGCCCAACATCTCCATTTTCTGCACGTTTGCATGTTGGCGTTCCACATCCGTCTTGCCCATATAAACGATACATTCCATATTCATCAACGCACAGACGGTAGCGGTTGCCACGCCGTGCTGTCCGGCTCCCGTCTCGGCTATGATACGGGTTTTTCAGGTCTTCACGCTTCAGATATATCTTGCAGCCATACATCTCACTCAGCCTTTTTGCCTGATAGAGAGGAGAAGGGCGGCCGACATAGTCCCGAAGTAACTGGTTGAATTCATTCTTGAAACTGTCGCTTTCCAATACTTCCAGATACTTCTTCTGCAAGTTTTCCACACATTGGTGAAGTATTTCGGGCACATATGCTCCTCCAAACTCACCATAATACCCATTTTCGTCAACTTGATACGTTTTCATCGTTCTATCTGTTATTATTTATTTTTTGTCTTTTCGAATCTTGGTAATTGCCCTAAACGAAAAAAGGCCTGCCGCAAGTGCGACAGACCTTTTATTATATCATGATAGTATATACATGAGGACTGGTTCCTTACGACCTTATGAGTTGTAAAGAGCGCCACCACCAATATGTATTTACTATAATTGTTCTCATGACTTTTGTTGTTATTACGGCAGCAAATATATGCATTCTCTGACAAACTGCAAATAATTCGGCTGTTTTTTTTGTTATATAATCATAGAACTTTTGTATGGCAGTCTCAGTTGTCCCTCTCCCTGCTATTTCAAATTTCTTGTTTGAGGGGATAGGCTTCTTATGATTTATCAAAATGTCACTACTACCCCGTCAAAATAGGATTAGTAGGGCATGTTTTGGAAATTACACTGGCGGGTGATATTTTTTAACGTTTCTATCTATCTTGTTTTGTCCCTATGAAGATAACAAAATGATACTGGAGGAGAGGTCGCGTTTCCGTGTGGTTATATAAAAAAAGAAGGTGATACTTGATCGGGTATTAGGGGAAGCTCTGTTGGCTGACAAATAGAGGAAGTGAGATAATTAACATTATTTTAATAGAAGTGAGTAGTGAGTTTTTTACTTAATCCTGTCTTTATCTCTAAAATGTAGAAGAGAAAAGCATGGAACCTTCACACGATCATATAGAAAAGACACTGGACAAGCTTGTCGCCTCCACACGTTCACCTCGTGGGCGCTATTCCGCTTCCGAAAGTTGGAAATTGTTGGAGAGGCGGCTCGTTCCTCCCCGGACAAAGAGGCTGAGACTGTTCCGTCTGGCGGGAGTCGTTGCTGCATCCGTCCTGCTTTGCTTTGCAAGTTGGTTCATCTATGATTATTGGAAGCCGGTAGCGATGCAAACTGTTTCAGCCGGTGCAGCCATATCGGTAATTACTTTGCCGGACCAGACGAAGGTGACGCTGAACCGCTATTCCTCTTTGACTTACCCGGATCGTTTCAAGGAGGATAGGAGGGAAGTACAATTACAGGGAGAAGCTTATTTCGAAGTGGAGAAAGATGCCCGGCATCCCTTTGTTGTGAAAGCGGACCCAGTCGAGGTCGAAGTGCTCGGAACACATTTTAATGTTGAAGCCTATCCCGGAGATGCAGAGGTGAAGACAACTTTGTTGGAAGGTTCTGTCGCTGTCAATGCGCCGGCTGTTTCCAGCCGGATTACGCTTTCTCCCGGAGAAAGCGCGATTTATAATCGAGCAGATAAAACACTACAGGAAGAAAAAACAAAAGAAAATAATACGGCTACCGGTTGGCGCGACGGCCATTTTCATTTTGATTATCTGCCGTTGCAGGAGATTGCACGAGAGTTGTCGAATGCTTTTCATGTGAAAATCAAAATTACGGATGAAGATATAAAGGATTTTCGTATCAGGGCGCATTTTACTGAAGGTGAGAGCTTGGATCAGATGCTCGATCTGCTCCAGCCAGCCGGTAATTTCAGTTATTCAAAGACAAATGATACGATCTTGATTCATTCTAAACTTAACTAAGTCATGAATTATTACCTATATTGTCTCCGCCGGTTCGCCCGGCTTATTCTTCTATTATGGATAGTTTTCAGAATTGCGCCGCTCGCTGCACAAGACCGGGCGGCGCGTCTGGACTTCCAGGTCCGGAAGGCAACACTGGACACTTTTGTCCGCCAGTTAGAGGACTCCACCGGCTTCTCGTTTATCTATGGTGAAAAGGTACAGCTGCGGCAGCCTGTTACCCTTGATGTCCGTCAGAAGACCATCGAGGAAATCCTGCAATATGCATTTGGTCAGGAAGCGATAACGTTTAAAATCTCCGGCACACACATCTTGTTAGGAGAGCGTCCTGTTTCCCGTAAATATACGGTCAGCGGATATATTACCGATTCCATATCGTCAGAAACGCTGATTGGTGCAAATATTTTGGAATCCAGCTGTCATGCCGGGACTTCGACGAACCCTTTCGGGTTTTACAGCTTGACCTTGCCGGAAGGAGAGACTGGACTTTTCTTTTCGTATTTAGGATATGAAACCAAGCATTGCCGTTTTCTGTTAAGTCGGGATACTGTAATGAACATCCGTTTGCAGACCAATAACCAGTTGTCGGAAATCATCGTCCTTTCCGACAAAAAAGAGACAGGCATTCGGGCAACGGGTATGGGTACGTTAGACATCCCGATGACGCAGATCAAGAATACTCCGGCCATTTTAGGAGAGGCTGATATTCTCAAAACAATCCAGTTGATGCCTGGCGTACAGGCTGGAACGGAAGGTTTCAGCGGGTTGTATGTACGGGGTGGCGGACCGGATCAGAACTTGATCCTTCTGGATGGTATCCCCATCTATAATGCCGACCATATGTTGGGCGTGTTTTCCATCTTCACTCCGGAAGCCATGAAAAAGGTCACGCTTTTCAAAGGTTCATTTCCAGCCCGTTATGGCGGCCGTCTGTCTTCTATCGTGGATATCCGGACAAACGACGGCGATATGCAGAATTATCATGGTACGGTCAGCATTGGCCTGTTGACCAGTAAGCTACACTTCGAAGGTCCGATCTTGAAAGATAAAACCTCCTTTTGCCTGACCGGCCGCCGCACTTATCTCGACCTGGTGGCAAGGCCGTTTCTGCCGGAGGACAAGAAATTCAATTACTATTTTTATGATATCAATGCAAAGGTGAACCATAAGTTTTCCGACCGCAGCCGCCTGTTCCTCAGTTTCTACAAAGGAAAAGACCATTATGACTACAAGCAGGACAAGGAATATGACGCCTATTCGAATGGGTCGCGTATGTATTTCTACAACAGCCGGATCGATTTCAACTGGGGAAACACGATTGCCGCCGGACGGTGGAATTATGTCTTCAACAGCAAATTATTCAGCAATACGACCGTAGCCTACAACCATTACCAGATGAGTATGGCGGACACTTACCGGAAAGATATCATCGAGGCGGATAAAAACGGTGATCCGATAACCGATAGAGGTGAATCGTATGTCTATAATTCCGATTACCGTTCCGGTATACACGATTGGAGTTTTCATACGGACTTCGATTATATGCCCGTCCCTGACCATCATGTCAAGTTCGGTGTTTCTTATCTGTATCATACCTTCCGACCGGAGGTGACGACCTCGCGTGTGAAAGAAGCTGTAGACGGGCAGACGGCACAGGATACCGTCTACAACGATTCCTCGAACAGCTATTTGCACGGGCACGAGTTTTCGTTTTATGCCGAAGACAATGCCGATATCAGCGACCGTCTGAGCCTGAATGTCGGCATTCATCTCTCCTTGTTTTCCACACAAGGGAAAGGCTATCTGTCGGCACAGCCTCGTCTTTCTGCGCGTTATCGCTTTCATGACGGTTTTGCGGCAAAGGCTTCTTTTACACAAATGGAACAGTATGTACACCTGCTGTCATCCTCGCCGATTTCGCTGCCGACCGATTTATGGGTTCCGGTTACTAAAAACATCCGTCCGATGCGCTCCTACCAGTATGCTGTTGGTGGCTATTATACCGGTGTGGAAGGGTGGGAGTTCTCTCTAGAAAGCTATTATAAAGATATGCGTAATGTATTGGAATACCAGGATGGCGCTACCTTTTTCGGATCATCCGGTGGATGGCAGGAGAAGGTAGAGATGGGACGTGGCCGTTCTTTCGGCTTGGAGATTTTAGCCCAGAAGACGATCGGTAAAACGACAGGATGGTTGGGGTATACGATCGCCAAGAGTGATCGCCAGTTCAAGGATGGGACGGTCAACAACGGCGAACGTTTTCCTTATAAATACGATCGCCGCCACAACATCAACCTCTGTGTAAACCATACTTTCAGTAAGAAAACGGATATAGGGATCACTTGGATTTTTAATACGGGCGGAACTGCTACGGTTGCCGAACAGCGTACAGGGACGGCATCTGGTAACTTGATTGATTACATTTCCCGTCGAAACAATTATCGCCTTCCTGTCAGCCACCGGTTGAATCTGAGCATCAATTTCCATAAAAAATTGCGCCACGGCATGCAGACTTGGAATATTTCGGTCTATAACGCCTATAATGCCATGACTCCGAATCTTATCTATAAAGAAGAAGAATATATCGGAGTAGAGTATATTAAGCCGGATGGTAGCCATGAGACGACCTGGAAGCAGAAAACGAAGCTGATAAAGCAAACGCTTCTGCCTTGTGTTCCATCGATTACCTATACATACCGGTTTTAATAAAGAGGAGTAGAATTATGAAAAAGAATTTATTTTATTCATACTGCTTTCCATGCTGTTCCCGGGTTGTGAGAATGAGCTTCCATATATGAACAAGCCGCAGGTCCCACAGCTTCTGATGAATGCTTTTCTTGAAGCTGGAAAGAAAGAAAACGGAGTGTCTCTGCGTATGATTGATACCGATAAACAGCAAGCGGATTGTGTTTCCAATGGTTCCATTGTAGTATATGTCAACGGCCAAAAGACCGAGACGGCAGAGGTGGAGAAGGTCTATGGTTCTTTCGATGATCCTAATTGCACGTTGAAAACATCTTTTCGTCCCGGTGACCGTATCCGCTTTGAAGCGACAGCCGAAGACGGGCAATACCAGGCTGGCTGCGAGGTGGAGATCCCTTTTCCGATCGAGGAAACTATCCGTGTAGATACGCTCCGTACGCAATTGAGGGATGGTTCCAGCATGATGGATTGTATGCGATACAAAATAACGATACATGACCGTCCGAACGAGAAAAATTATTACCGTCTTATTATCGAAGAAAATACATACAG
>OOCX01001970.1_pt1 | contig 11665 bp, 8 predicted proteins | sample 1671231 | NCBI WGS metagenome assembly OOCX01 (sample SAMN06348135, study PRJEB24527) | human gut metagenome | biome: human gut; feature: ankylosing spondylitis patient; material: feces | host: Homo sapiens | place: China | collected 2015-10 | reverse complement strand
CCTACGTTCTGGGCATCATGTTCTACCGCTATATTTCCGAGAACCTGACCAACTACATCAACGCGGACGAAATCGCGGCAGGCAACGCAGATTTTGACTATGCCAAACTGTCTGACGAGGAGGCCGAGCAGGCACGGGATGACTTGGTGCAGACCAAAGGATTCTTTATCCTGCCGTCAGAATTGTTCGTCAATGTCCGCGCCCGTGCGCCGCAGGACGACAACCTCAACATGACGATGGAGGCCGTCTTCCGTCATATCGAGGATTCCGCCAAAGGCACCGAGAGCGAGGACGACTTTGCCGGTCTGTTCGATGATATTGATGTCAACAGCAACAAGCTTGGCGCTACGGTGGCAAAGCGCAACGCGATGCTTGTCAAGCTGCTGGACGGCATCGGCGCGATGAAGCTCGGTGAATACAAGGAAAACACGATTGATGCGTTTGGCGATGCGTATGAGTACCTGATGAGTATGTACGCCTCCAACGCGGGCAAGAGTGGCGGCGAGTTCTTCACCCCGCAGGAGGTTTCGGAGTTGCTGACCCGCCTTGCCGTTGTGGGCAAGACCGAGGTCAACAAGGTCTATGACCCGGCCTGCGGCTCCGGCTCCCTGCTGCTGAAAGCGGCTAAGATTCTGGGCAAGGAGAATGTCCGGCAGGGCTTCTTCGGGCAGGAAATCAACCTGACGACCTACAACCTGTGCCGTATCAATATGTTCCTGCACGATATTGATTTTGATAAGTTCAATATCGCCCACGAGGATACGTTGATTTCGCCCCAGCATTGGGACGAGGAACCCTTTGAGGTCATTGTCAGCAACCCGCCGTATTCTATCAAATGGGAAGGCGATGATAACCCGGTCTTGATTAACGACCCGCGTTTCTCCCCTGCCGGTGTGCTGGCCCCGAAGTCCAAAGCGGACTTGGGCTTTATCATGCACTCACTGGCATGGCTGGCTTCCAACGGTACGGCGGCAATCGTCTGTTTCCCCGGCATCATGTACCGTGGCGGTGCAGAACAGAAGATCCGCAAGTATCTGGTGGACAACAACTTTATTGACTGCATCATCCAGTTGCCGAGCAACCTGTTCTTTGGTACCAGTATTGCCACCTGCATCATGGTGCTGAAAAAGGGCAAAACGGACAATAGAGTACTGTTCATTGATGCTTCTTCCGAGTGCGTCAAGGTGACGAACAACAACAAACTCACCCCGGAGAACATTAACAAAATAGTGGACACCTTTGCACAGCGGGCAGAAGAAGCGCACTTCTCCCATCTGGCGGAGTATTCCGAGGTGCAGGAAAATGACTATAACCTGTCGGTTTCCACTTATGTGGAAGCCAAGGACACCCGCGAGAAGATCGACATTGTAAAGCTGAACGCTGAAATTGCACAAATCGTAGCACGAGAAAACGAACTGCGGGCCGCCATTGACCAGATCGTGGCAGAAATCGAGGGCTGAGATGGAAAACGAAAAGAAAGATTCTGCATTGGTACGTTCTTCTGCGGCGGAATACCTGACCTTTGTTGCCTCTACGGGCGAGGACAAGGACAGCATTGAGATGCGCTACGAGGATGAAAACATCTGGCTGACGCAAAAGATGATGGCGACCCTTTACGATGTGGGGCTTCCGACCATCAATGAGCATATCAAAAAGATTTATGCTGACCATGAGCAGGACGAGGCGGCAACTATTCGGAAATTCCGAATAGTTCAAAATGAGGGTGGCCGACAGGTTACTCGCAGCGTGAACCACTATAATCTGCAAATGATTATTGCGGTCGGCTTCAAGGTGAACAACCAGCGGGCGGTGCGGTTCCGTGTCTGGGCGAACCAGATCGTGGAGCAGTACACCATCAAGGGGTGGGCAATGGATGAGGAGCGCCTGAAAAACGGCGGCACAGTCCTGACCAAGAAATACTTTGAAGAGCAGTTGGAGCGTATCCGGGAAATTCGCATTTCGGAGCGCAACTTCTACCAGAAACTCACTGACATTTACGCTACTTCGCTGGATTATGACCGCAATGCACTGACCACAAAAGAGTTCTTTGCAAAGGTGCAGAACAAGATGCACTATGCCGTGCATCGCCATACGGCGGCAGAGCTGATCTATGAGCGTGCCGATGCCGATAAGCCGCACATGGGGCTTCACACATGGAAGGATGCTCCCAACGGCAAAATCAAAAAGAGCGATGTTTCGGTGGCGAAAAACTACCTGACCGAGGATGAGATGAAGTCCATGGAGCTGATCGTTTCGGCATACCTTGACCTTGCCGAGAATCGTGCCCGGCGTCATATCCCCATGACCATGGAGGACTGGGCCAAGCGGCTGGACATCTATTTGCAGGCAGATGATCTGGAAGTGCTGAAGGATGCAGGCAAAATCTCGGCGCAGCTTGCAAAGATGCACGCCGAAACGGAGTTTGAAAAGTACCGTGTAGTGCAGGATCGGTTGTACCAGAGCGATTTTGACAGGTATTTGGAGGAAAACTTAGAGTAAAGATGAGCCTTGAGATTTGGAGTTTCGTAGTGGATGTGCTCTCATTGATTGCAACAGTTGTATTGACAGTTGCAATCTATTGGCTACAGCGCTCACATGAAAAAGAACGTGAGCAAATGGAAGTGGAGGCGCAGAAAAAAGCTGTTGCTGAAGCGGCAAGAGTTTTTCTGATTGATAATGAAGATGAAATAGAATACTTGCCGTTGTCAGCGATTGCAAAAAGCCTGAATCTCAAAAGAAAGCATCATAGAGCGATAACGACCAAGTTTTTAAGATGTAGTGAGGAAGTCCAAAAGGAAATTCTGAAGCAAGCCAATTTTCAGCTAATAGAGGTTTCTAAAGAACAGGTGAGTGCTGCATTAAAACGACTAAAAGATGATATTAAAGCGTGCGGTTTTGGACGAGATACTTTATATGATGGGGCTAAATACTTTCATCGAGCGATGGAGCGTTATTCGGATGAAAAAATTGAAACCGTAAATCCGTACATATTTGAGGACATAAGGCGAACACACTTTTATCAAGGTGATTCACTCCAATTATTAAAAGACACGAGCTATAACGGAACGCTATACGGATATATGTATGATTACCTTCACTCCGCAGATTTGGGAAAATCCAAATGGCTACTGCAGCCACCAATTGATATGGTTTGGTCGCAATGCAATTTAGCTGGATGCCCGGAAGAAATAATGACATTCTGGACGATGCGAATCGTTATTGACTGTTGCCGGGTATTTGCTAAATCAGAAGAAGATATTATTTTCGATGAAGATTTGATTGAAACACAGGAAGATATGTACTATTATGCGGTGATGGCACTGTACAGTACCTATATTGCAAAGAAAGAAGAGGGTGCGGATGAGTAAGCTAGATGAACTGCTCCGGGAGCTTTGCCCGGATGGTGTGGAATACAAAAGAATTGGCGATTTTGCAGTGTGCTTTCCGGGGGCTACGCCAAAAACAACACACCCTGAATACTGGGAAAATGGAACAATTCCGTGGATGAGTTCTGGCGAGGTAAATCAAGAAGAAGTTACGTTTACCGAAAAGAAAATAACCCCAAAAGGCTATGACGAAACGAGCACAAAAATGGTGCCAGTTGGAACGGTTGTTATAGCGCTAGCAGGACAAGGAAAAACAAGAGGAAAAGTAGCGATAACAAGAATCCCATTGTGTACCAATCAGTCATTATGCGCGATTGTAGTTGATGAAACAGTTATAAGCAAATATTTGTTTCATTACCTGAGATCACAGTATGCAAGAATACGAGAAATATCGTCGGGAGACGGCACACGTGGAGGCTTGAATCTAAAAATGATTAAGGCATACGTGGTGCCAGTACCGCCTATTGAGGTTCAAGAAGAAATAGTACGTATTTTAGATAGTTACACAGAAAAAATAGACGAGTTGATCCAAAATCTTATGACAGAGATTACGGCGAGGAAGACGCAATATAACTATTATAGAGATAAACTACTTAAGGCTGAAACTAACGCTCATAAGTATAAACTGGGAGAAATTGCAACAGTAACAAAACTTGCGGGTTTTGAATTTACAAACTATGTGACATATTCTGAAAACGGAAATATAATTGCGCTACGGGGGTTAAATGTAAAAAATGGACGATTGGATTTGCATGATGTGAAATATGTAGATAAAAGCGATTTCTCCAAACTGGAAAGAAGTAAACTACATATTGGAGACATGCTTTTCACCTATGTTGGAACGGTTGGACAGGTTGCTATAGTTGATGAAGAAGATAAATATTATTTGGCACCAAATGTGGCTTTGATTCGGTGCGATAAGGAAGTATTGCTTCCGCAATATATGAAATACTACTTTCAGACAACGCAGTTTTGGGATAAGCAGATAAGGCGATTGCTTCAATCGTCTTCCATGCAGAATATTCCAATGGAAAAAATCCGGAAATTTGAAATTGCGGTTCCGCCCCTCGATGTCCAAAACCGCATTGTGAATGTACTGGACAACTTTGAGAGAATCTGTTCCGACCTCAACATTGGTTTGCCTGCAGAAATTGAAGCCCGGCAGAAGCAGTACGAGTATTACCGAGATAAGCTCTTGACATTTGCAGAAACTGGTAACACAATTTTGAGCAGAGCAGAGCAGAGCAGAGCAGAGCACTGATTAAGCTTTTGCAGTATGTGTTTGGCTATGTGAGAATCTCTTTAGGTGATATTGGCTCTATCTGTATGTGTAAGCGTATTTTGAAGAGCCAGACAAATACGGTGAGAGGTGTTCCGTTCTATAAAATTGGAACCTTTGGAAAAGAAGCAGATGCCTATATTTCGCAGGAAACATTTAACGAACATCGGTCGAAGTATAATTTTCCGAAAAAAGGCGATGTGCTGATTTCTGCGGCAGGAACGATTGGCAGAACAGTTGTTTATGATGGGAAGCCTGCATACTTCCAAGATTCTAACATCGTTTGGATTGATAACGATGAAAGTATTGTTTTGAATAGCTATCTTCGCTACTGCTATGAACTGAAACCGTGGAAAGCATCTGAGGGTGGAACGATTCCGAGATTGTACAATGACAATATTGCAAAGGCTGTGATTGCAGTACCGTCTATTGAGGAACAGAAGCGCGTTGTTTCTATCCTTGATCGCTTTGATGCTATCTGCAATGATTTGACCGGCGGTCTGCCCGCAGAGATTGAAGCGAGACGAAAGCAGTACGAGTATTACAGGGATAAGCTGTTAAACTTTGGAAAGTGAGGAGAAAAATGGATAACCAAACGTTATTTGATGTGAAGAATGCGGTTGAAGTAATGTCGAAAGCATTAAAGCTGTTTGCCGAAAAAATAACGGAATTGATGAATTGGTATCACATTAACCAGGATACCATAAACGAATATCTTAAGACGTTTGGTAATCTTATCCTTTGGAGAAATGCGGTAAACAGGTTGAGTGAAAATCAGATTGTATTTACGGAACAGTTGTCCGGGGATATGATTGAAAAAGTGAATAAGTCAACAAATGTAGATGAGGTTATACTTGAATACTATACGGAAAATGAAGAAAAGTGCTTGAGAAATCTTGTTGAGCGCTGTGGCGCAGCGGAATGCGTTATAGCATACAAGAAACTGTACCCTCAAATTGTGATTGCAGCGGAAATGGGATGCTTTCAGCTTGCATGTCTAGGGTTGTTTTCGCTGGAGGATGGTATTTTGTCGGACATTGTGAACCAGCCAAAAAATACTAGCTTCAAAAAACGAATGAGAGAAATTGAGGATAAGATCAACAACAAAATACCTCCGTCCCAAACAGATTTGAAGGTTTTTGCAGTGATGATTTCAATTGGTGCATTTCAGGAGACCGCTTTTGGAAATTCAGACTTTGATAAGCCGGAACCGAGTTACTTGAATCGACATTGGACATTACATGGCAGAAGTCATCGGGATTTTACAAAAATGGATTATATTAAAATGCTCTTGAGTTTGGATGCTTTGATTTTTATGGCAAATTTGGCTGAACGGACAGAGGAAAAAACAGATGAATTATAATGTTGTTGCGGCTACCAATGAAGATACCGTTGTTGCCACCTATGAACCCTCCAAGGTGCGCTCTGACAGCTACCAGAGCGAGGCAGAACTGGAGAAAGAATTTATCCGGCTGTTGTGCGAGCAGGGCTATACCTATCTGCCGCTGCATACCGAGGATGAACTGATTGCCAACCTCCGCAGTCAGTTGGAAGAGCTGAACCACTACCAGTTTTCCGATACGGAGTGGCGGCAGTTCTTTAGTGATGTGATTGCCAACCCCAACGAGCATATTCCCGAAAAGACCCGGAAGATTCAGGAAGATAATGTGCAGGTGCTGCACCGGGATGATGGCAGTTCCAAAAATATCACGCTGATCGACAAGAAGAACATCCACAACAACCGCCTGCAGGTCATCAACCAGTATGAGGTAAAACAAGCAGACGGCGCACGGCATGATAACCGCTACGATGTGACGATTCTGGTCAACGGCTTTCCGCTGGTTCATGTGGAACTGAAGCGGCGCGGGGTGGCCATCCGGGAGGCGTTCAACCAGATCAACCGCTACCAGCGGGATTCGTTCTGGGCGGGCTGCGGCTTGTATGAGTATGTGCAGATTTTTGTGATCTCCAACGGCACAAATACCAAGTACTACTCCAACAGCACCCGCTACAATGCCATCAAGGATGCTAAACACGGCAAGACGAAAAAGGAAAAGACCAGCAATAGCTTTGAGTTTACCTCCTACTGGGCTGATGCGAACAACCGCGTGCTGACGGATCTGATCGACTTTACCCGGACATTCTTTGCAAAGCACACGATCCTGAGCGTGCTGACCCGGTATTGCATCTTTACCTCAGAAAAGATGCTGATGGTGATGCGCCCATATCAGATCACGGCAACCGAGAGGATATTGAACCGCATCGAAATTGCCAACAACTACAAAAAGTATGGCAGTATCGAGGGTGGCGGCTACATCTGGCACACCACTGGCTCCGGCAAGACGCTGACCTCCTTCAAAACGGCACGGCTGGCATCGCAGCTAACCTACATCGACAAGGTACTGTTTGTGGTAGATCGCAAGGACTTGGACTATCAGACCATGAAGGAATATGACCGCTTTGAGAAGGGAGCGGCAAACTCCAACACCAGCACCACGATTCTGAAACGCCAGTTAGAAAACCCGGAAGCACATATCATCATTACCACCATCCAGAAGCTGGCGACCTTCATCAAGAAAAATCCGGGGCATGAGGTCTACCAGAAGCACGTTGTGATCATCTTTGACGAGTGCCACCGCAGCCAGTTCGGTGATATGCACAAGGCCATTGTTCACAATTTCAAAAAGTACCACCTGTTCGGCTTTACAGGAACGCCGATTTTTGCAGTCAACGCAGGAAGTTCCACCGATCCGCGCTATTTCACCACGGCGCAGACGTTCGGCGACCAACTGCACACCTACACCATCGTTGATGCCATCAACGACAAGAATGTGCTGCCATTCCGTGTGGATTACATCAAGACGATGGATGCAGAGCCAGACATGGACGACAAGCAGGTTTGGGACATTGACCGGGAAAAGGCGTTCATGGCACCCAAGCGTATTTCTCTGGTGACAAAGTACATCCTCGACCACTTCGACCAGAAAACCTATCGGGGAGACAAATCGTATGAGTTTAATCTGCTGACGAATGTGGCAGAGGTGGCCTCTGCCCAGCGTGGTGCGGTGGAGGAAATTAAGCAAAAACAGCGCGTCAGCGGTTTTAATTCGATTTTCTGCGTGGCATCTGTGCCGATGGCAAAGCTGTATTATCAGGAGTTCAAAAAGCAGATGGCGGCAGACCCGACCAAGCGGCTGCGCATTGCCACCATTTACAGCTATGGAGCCAACGAAGCGGAAACGGATGGCATTCTGGACGAGGAAAACCCGGAAGATACCTCCAACCTTGACCAGAGCAGCCGGGATTTTCTGGATGCCGCCATTCAGGATTACAACGAGATGTTCCACACGAACTACTCGACCGATGGTGAACGGTTCCAGAATTACTACAAAGATGTATCGCTCCGCATGAAAAATAAAGAGCTTGACCTGCTGATCGTGGTCAATATGTTCCTGACGGGCTTCGATGCCACGACCCTGAACACCCTTTGGGTGGACAAAAACCTGAAGATGCACGGTCTGATTCAGGCGTTCAGCCGGACAAACCGTATCTTGAACAGCATCAAGACCTTTGGCAATATCGTCTGCTTCCGCAATCTGCAAAAGCGGGTGGATGCGGCAATTTCGCTGTTTGGAGATAAAAATGCGGGCGGCATCGTTCTGCTGCGCAAATATGCGGACTACTACCACGGTTATATGGATGAGCAGGGAAAATACCATCAGGGTTATACAGACATGATCGATGACCTGACGCAGAAGTTCCCGCTGACAGAGCCGCAGATCGTCGGAGAGCAGAACCAGAAGAACTTTATCGTGCTGTTTGGTGCGCTGCTGCGGATGCGGAACTTGCTGTCCTCCTTTGATGATTTCAAGGGCAACGAACTGATCTCTGAACGGGATTTACAGGACTATTTGGGCCGCTATCAGGATTTGCGGGATGAATGGCGTAACAAGAAGCACGATGAAACCAAAGAGGATATCACGGATGATGTGGTGTTCGAGGTGGAGCTGATTCGGCAGGTCGAAATTAACATTGACTACATCCTGATGCTGGTCAAAAAGTACCATGACACCCATTGCGATGACAAAGAGGTGCTCATCACGATTCGCAAGGCGATTGATGCCAGCCCGGAACTGCGCAGCAAAAAGCAACTGATTGAAACCTTTATTGCAGGGGTCAACGATGTGGATGATGTGATGGCAGAGTGGAACACCTATGTGTCCGAACAGCGGGAGAAAGAGCTTGCAAAGATCATCCAAGAGGAAAAGCTGAAGGAGCCGGAGACACGCAAGTATCTGGCCAATGCGTTCCGTGACGGTGAGATCAAGACCGTGGGCACCGATATTGACAAGCTGATGCCGCCTGTTTCCCGCTTTGGCGGCGGTGGCCGTGCGCAGAAGAAGCAAGGCGTGATCGATAAACTGAAGAGCTTCTTTGATAAATTCTTTGGGATTGGTGGAAGCTCATTTGAGGAGGAAAAAACGTGACTAAAACAGAAAAGGCATTAGAAGCATGTGAGAAAGTCTTGAATGGTATAGAGGATAATGCCATAACGGTAACATCAGCACTGTTGCTATGTTTGAAAATTGCGAGATTGTTGAATGATACAGATGCGATAATCTGGCTTCAATATGAATATGGTGGGTACCCTAGAAATCAAGATGGCCATATTCAGCAAGATGCATGGCGGATAGCGTGGAAAAAAGGAAGGGGATACGTTGAGGACGGAAAAGAGCTTGTGTTTTCAGAGATAGCCTCAGAGCTTGAAGAGAAGATTGTGGCACAGCGTAGCGCGGTAAATAATTTTACTACTCAGGGAACTTCTGTTTCAGGAGAATGGGCAGCAATTGCAATGGACAAATTGACAATGACTGTATCAAATTCAACGGGAGCACTGGTTAGACAAATAGCATTGTCAGAAAAGCGTTTATCTATTCTGAAATCAAAGTATTATGATTTCGCACTCGAAAAACAGATTGAGATTTCCTTTGGAAATGTAGCAACAACAGTTTTTTCTGAGTATCGTGCAAGAGTAGAAAATGAATTCTCAAAAATTTCAAAGGAGAATCTTCTGAAGCTTCAAGCTATAGAAGATAAAATTAATTCGGATAATCCAGAGTTGTATTCGCAGGCGTTAACAACATGTCGGAGACTCTTTGAAGGCACGGCAAAAGAACTTTTTGACAAATACTTCCCAGACTATAAGGATAAAAAATATACAACGAAGTCTGGAAAGGAAATTGACGTTAGTGGAGAACACTATAAAAACAAACTTTCAGCGGTGATTGAAAGGTTAGAAGATAAGAGTCCATCTAAAAGTATGGTTGGAAGCAATGTGATTTATCTACTGGATTGGATGGATAATCTTACGGACTTGCAATGTAAGGGCGTTCATCATGAGGTGACAAGACAAGATGCGACACGGTGCATTATCCAAACCTATATTTGCTTGGGCGATATTTTAAGCCTTCAGGATGAATGATGGAATTATCCTTGATTTTGGATGAATCATCGGCTATAATACTCCCAGAGATCCCACTGGTTGTGTGATACTATCCTGATACTAAAAAATCATCAAGCCACATCTACCACGGCAATCTCATGGAAAAGTGAACATCCAAGAATAGACTTGCTAAACAAATTTGCTTAGTAAGAACCTGGGCTTACCGAGCTCGAATAATGGAATGAAGCGAAATTTTAACGTAGCATCAAATAAAATTTGCTAAAAATTTGCTCTGTGACATTAGTTTGACACTAAGCCGCGGAAAACTTCATTGTGGAGCCACCCGGATCACTGGTTCGGTTTAACATTTGAGAATAATTTGAAAGCCCCGGAAAGTTACGAGTTTACGTTTCTTTCCGGGGCTTTTTGACATTATTGACATTAAGAAAATGCCCTGACATTATCGAAAATAGATGATACTGAATCGACAGTAAGGTGGCATCATACATATACTCCTTTTATGATTTTTGTAAGTTTGCATTCAATGTCTTAATCCGCAAAATATAAACCTTTTATGAAATCCTCTTGACAAAGTGGGAACGGGCAGTATAATAAAAATGAACATTGTTCATATTGAGGGTGACCACATGAATACAATCGTAACCTCCAAGGAAGATATCTTAAAAAACAGCCGTGAGCTTATCCGGGAAAAGGGCTGGGCGGCGGTCAGTATCCGTTCTGTCGCCTCGGCATGCGGGGTCTCGGTCGGCTCGATCTACAACTATTATGACTCCAAGGCTGAGCTTATCAGCGCCACGGTCGAGAGCGTCTGGTGCGAAATTTTCCACCGCCCGCAGGACGAGGCTGTATTTCAGGATGTGCAGACCTGTGTCAAATGGATGTACGAGCGCATGGCCTACGGCTGTGAGCAGTATCCTGGATTCTTCACACTGCACTCTCTCGGCTTTATGCAGGAGGACAAGGCCGATGGCAAACGGCACATGCAGCAAATCTGGCACCATATCTTAAATGGTCTGTGTACGGTGCTGCAACAGGATACCAAAATCCGTCCGGACGCTTTTAACGCGCAATTCACCGTTGAAAAATTTGCCGATGTTCTATTTTCGCTGATGCTGTCTGCCTTGCTGCGGCAGGACTACGACCCCGCCGCTGTGCTGGAAATCGTGCGCAGAACCTTATATTGACTGCATTTTCTTCCCACACTGCTGTGGGAATTTTATAATGTCCAAAATGAACACTGTTCACTCAAGGGAGACACTCATAGGAAAGTTCATCGCAATATCCTGTTGCTGCTCGCCTGTCTTGTGTGGAGGAATGCAAGCTTCAACATCCTGCGCTTTGGATGCAACTTTGCCGAGCAAGCCCTTGATGACCGTAAAAACGAAGTCGGCCCTGCAAAAAATGCAGTGTTACAATCAATTTAATCTATCAACAAGGAGCAATCAACTATGCAAGCAATCGTAGAAACTGTTTTTGATGCTGTGTATCTGGTATCCGTCATCACCATCGGTATCCTGATGATTTGTGGCTGCAAGG
>OOCX01001962.1_pt1 | contig 11721 bp, 8 predicted proteins | sample 1671231 | NCBI WGS metagenome assembly OOCX01 (sample SAMN06348135, study PRJEB24527) | human gut metagenome | biome: human gut; feature: ankylosing spondylitis patient; material: feces | host: Homo sapiens | place: China | collected 2015-10 | reverse complement strand
AATGCGACTGCCCATGCAGGAGCAGAGGATTTAGCCTCCTTGTTTTGCGAAGCAATTTTATGATTAGTATGAATGGATTGTTTCATAATTATTCAATGCGGTACATTTAGTTTGATTATCAAAATACTATTGACATTCTATTTCATTTCGTCTATTGTTTATAATAGTTTGATTTTCAAAGCATTTTAACAAAATAAATTTTCTGGCTAAGCTATTTCATTGTTCAGAACGGATTTCACAATGTTTGAAGTCAAAAATAATATTTTTGAAATGGAGATTATGATGAGTGTACGAATTATAATAGACTCTGCCTCTGATCTGACAAAGGAACAGGCAGATAAATTAGGACTTGATTTTTTACCTTTGAAAACAATTTTTGGTACGGAAGAATATCTGGATGGCATCACATTAAGCCACCAGCAATTTTATGAAAAACTGATCGAGAGTGACTGTATGCCGACCACAAGCCAGATTCCGCCACATGATTTCGAGCAGCTTTATGCAGATGTGAAAGAAAAAAAAGACACAGCAGTTGTCATCACACTTTCCTCCAGGCTTTCCGGTACTTTTCAGAGTGCCAATATTGCATTGGATGGTTATGAAGATTGTATTACGATCGTTGACAGCGAAAATGTATGTCTTGGCGAACAGATTCTTGTGATGTATGCCTGCCGTCTCAGAGATGCCGGTGTTTCTGCCGCTGGAATTGCAGAAGCCCTGGATCAGAAAAAGAAAGATGTCCGCGTTCTGGCGTTATTAGATACCTTAGAATATTTAAAACGCGGCGGACGCATTTCCAAGACTGCCGCTCTTGCCGGAAATCTGCTCTCCATTAAACCGGTGATCACAATTGCCGACGGAGAGGTTGCAGTTCTTGGAAAAGCTCGCGGCTCAAAAAACGGTTGCAATATGCTCCGGGAGGAAATTGCAAAATGCAATGGTATTGATTTCTCCATGCCGCTTTGTCTCGGTTATACCGGATTAGAAGATTCCCTTCTGCAAAAATACATAGAAGATAACACCGATCTCTGGAAATCTTATGTGGAAGAACTGCCTATCAGTTCCATTGGAAGCACAATCGGAACCCATACGGGTCCCGGCGGAATCTGCGTTGCATTTTTCAGTAAGACAAACTCCTGACCGGAGTTTGTCCTGCGTCATCTTACTCCAATGCCCCTTTTACTTTTTTATGGGAAATACAACGCTCCTCCCGATTGGCAAGTGCCTTCACCCTGCCTTCTAACAGAAGTTCCCTTCCTTTTTCATTTCTTGTATACACACAGTCATAGCCTCCAATATACGGATGCATGCATTTTGCGAAACATTCCGCATCCTCCTTCTTTTTCGAAAAGCAATTTGGAATGGCATAGAAACCGTTCAGTCCTTTCCGACCCTTCTTTTTCACAAGTATGTAACGCTGGTTGTCGATCACATCAAAAAATTCATTGACACACTGTGCGAACAACGCTTTATCCCTGCCGCTTCCACCGGACAGATAAATAATATGGTTATCCGGTCCGTTTGATTCTGTCTCAACTTTACAGTGTGTTTCTTCCAGAAGCTGTTGCTCCTCTAATGCTTTGCGGATTCCATTTCCAAATGCCTTTAATCTTTTTAGCGGACTGCCCAGCATGAAAATTTTCGGGAAACGTATCATAATTCCAGTCAGTCCGGCAGCAATGAAGAAATAGCAAATTCCGGCTAAATGTCCATTTCTGGACGCTGCCGCAACAACACCTGCCCCAATCGCCCCAATCAGGAGTATAATTCCTGACAGGATCATTGTAAGAATCGCATCCCAGAAAACAACACTTGTAACAAATTTGTCTTTTACCTCTGTCTCATCCACAATATCCATTTTGTCATAGATTGCAAGTGCGCTGTTCCAACGTTTTTTTAGCGTATCGCGCTGTCCCGACATTTTCAGCATTTGTCTGTTAATCCTGTCAATATTCGTTTTATTAAATGGCGTTTTAATAACTGACAACCGTTTCATTCCATTTTCAATCGTATTTTCTGTATAATGCAGACCGAGAAAATGTTCCATCCTTCGCTCCAGCATACTGTAATCTTCACTGATCTGATTGTCATCTGCCTTTAGCACTTCGTTCCACGGTCTTAAACAGACTAAATGCCAGATGTTACTTGTTTTTTCCGGATGTTCTTTCATCACACGGATGGCACGCCCTCTCATCTGGTTGCTTAACATAAATGAGCCTACAAAGCTTGCAAGGATCAGGGAATTGATACAAGGAGAATCCCATCCTTCCCCTAACAGCGATTTTGTACCGATCAGCACCTGCATATAGCCTTTTGAGAAAATATCTGTTACCGCCCCTGTGAGAAAATGTGCATTTCCAACCGCTGTCACTTTAAGATAATCTGTTTCAGAAAGATTTCCGATCCTGCTGAATGTGACTTTTCCACTCGTTCCAATCGCCTGCTCTAATGCCTCTCTTGCCTCTGCCGGAATGATCACAATCGTCCCACAGAGTACACCAAAACGGATTTGTTTGTTTTTCTTTTCATTTTCACGACGGAGCATTTCAAAAAACGGAAGTACTCCAAGCGAGTTTACGTCGTATTCTGTATTTCCAATGGCTTTTTCATATTCTTTCCGGATGTAATCTGTCAAAACAAGCAGCCTTAAATCCTGACCGGATGCCTCATATTCATGGAACACAATATCACGGATGCTGTTACATTTTCCAAGGGAATTGGTAAGCATTTTTTCCACTGCCGCACTTTTCGTCATGACGACTTTTTTCTTTTCTATCAGACCGTCGGATTTTAAATCAGCAATTAGCAATTCACGATATGTCTTGTCACACAGGTATGAATCCACATCATCATACAAGAATCCCTGTAACAGACGCTCCATCCATTGCACATTCATGTCCGGTAATTTTTTTGCCCCCAAAAGCCTCTGTAATCTGGACGGAATTGCAATATTTTTGCTCTGTAAATAAATCAACAGTGATGCCAGATATGCCGGATTATCCAGAAGCAGATCATCTGAGAGCTGTCCACTGAACCCCTTATGGCTTCTTACGTACGTAAGGAACTGAGTATCCCGCATGATTTTTTCTGTCATTGCTTTACTGCGTTCTTCAAAACGTCTGACTTCCTTCTCTTCTTCTTTTGTTGGATAGTTGAAGTAAACATAATCCTGATGCGGACAGAGACTTCCCTCTTTTACAAGTTCCGGTATCGTGATCTCCTCATCGATCTCTCCACACATATTCATGTACCGCGTCCACATAGCCGGTGTGGAATCATACGGCGGTGTTGCTGTCAGCGCTATGATTTTAAGGTTATCCACCTGTTTTTTGAATTCTTCTAATGCTTTCCACCATTCACTTCGCAGATGGTGGCATTCATCCAGACAGAGCACTTCGATCCCTGCCTCTTTCATCGCCGCAACCAGATCAAAACCGCTGTAATCTACTTCCTTTGTCTCTGTTTTCGCCGGGCACTCGTCTGTGCCTGTGCCACTATCCTCACCTGCATCTTCCTGTATTCCCTGAAATCTTGTCATGGCACTGTGCAATGCCTGATAGGTTGCAACCGTGATCGCCTTTGGCTGTTTTAAATTCTGTGAAAGATAATCTTCCCCCTGTATGCCCTCACATAAAAAAGCTTCCTCAATCCTTGCGATCCACTGCTCCCGGATCGTAATGGATGGTGCCAAAATCAGTGCTTTTCCGTTCATCCTGCGGATCAGTTCAATTCCCAATGTCGTTTTCCCGGATCCGGGTGCCGCTACAATATGTATTTTTCCATCTGCCATGTACCTGTCTGCGTGTTCCAAAACCCTTGCCTGATACCTTCTCCATGTTCCTTTAAACTCTAAAATACCTTCGTAATTCATAATCATCCATTTTCCTCTGCTTATTCCACTTTTTCTGTGGTCTGTAACTATTATATACAACTGCCAATTTTCTTACAAGAAAGATTCCGTGTCCAATAAGAAGTATGCCTATGTTGAGATATTTAAATCATTCTGCATCCTCGACTGAGATAAATGAATTTGAATAGAATTTCAGATGTGCCTGTGATAGAATATTAATAAGTTTAACAAATCTGAAGTTGTGGAATTTCAATAATGCAGAATCTCTATTTTATATTATTTCTGATATTGAAACTGTAGTTTATGAATCAGCGCATTTCCAATATAAGAATCTTTCAGACAGATACAGTAATAATATGTAGCTGCTGCATCATCTAAAATAGGAATTTCGATTCTATTTGGTCTTAAAATGTTATACCGGATTCCAACATCTGTATTGAATGAAGCAAAAGAAGAATTTTCGGCAATCGTATTGATTTCTTCGTTTGTGTTCTGTTCAATTAACTGGGAATCCGGCATATATTTTTTTACTACGTCACGCCAGAATCCCACCTCGGATGGCATAAGCATTGTAATTCCATTAATTTCAGAAAAATAGACGCCATCCTTGTTGGTTGGATGATCTACAGGTGGAAAACAATAATATAAGCGCTCACTAAAAGTTTTGAGGCAAATACAATTCTCATTCTCAAGTGGTCTGTTTAATACAACCAACTGATATTTGTTAGTATATAAACCGTTAAGCAGAGTCTGTTCATCCCGTATTTCTGACTGGAGTGTTTTTCCTACACAATAGTCAGCAAATAGAGGCAGAAATTCTCTGATTGGTACAGGAGCAATGCTGCCGATGGATAGGATATGTTTTGACTGTTCCAAACGAAGTGCGGCATCTTTCATTTCGTTTTCGAGAGAAACAATCTGTCTTGCATATCTGGCAACCAACTTTCCATTATCGTTTAACTGAATCTTTTTATTATTTCTGTCAAAAAGCGGTACATCGATTTCAGTCTCCAGTTTCTGCATGGATCTGGTTATTAAATATTGGTTCCAGAGAAGAAAATGGTAGTATGTATCCGCTTTTACAGGACTCTTATCTGGAGGAAATTACAAAAAACAGGGCGTATGTTCTTGCAAGAGAGCTGGCGAAGATAAAAGAGGAAGACTTTGTTATGCCAGAAGTTTCCGCAAAGTACGGAACCTTTGTAGATAATCAGGGAACCGGTGATATATACAGTTCCCTGATCACCAGACAGAATTGGGAAGGAAAAGATGAAGCGGTGATCTCTATTTACAGACAGGGAGAAACAAGAGGAACCTTTACGGATCATGGAAATGGAGAACTGAGCTTTACATCAGAAGACGGAAGTGTAAAAGGAATGATCAAAATCGACGGATGGAATGGCGCAAGTTTTAAAGTTACGGAAATATACGGGGAATTTCCATTTTCTGTAGGAGAAGAGTTCGAATTTCCTTTTGCCTTTTGATTTGTGATGCTCCGTGTCTATCCGGGCTTTGAGCGCTCCGCGGCTGTGGGCACACCCACGGAGTGTTAAAGCGTGGCAAGAGACATGGAATGAAATGGGGAGCGCGGCAGGAAGAAATTCCTGCCCCTTTTTCAATTACCGGTCTGGCTATGAGCTTCCGGACACAGCATCCCGCCGACCGGATTCTCTCTGTGTGCCTACAGAAGCGGATGCTCTGCGCGCGCCTTAAGGCGGTCGTAGCGCCGGTCGATCTCCTTCTGGATCTCCTCGGTCACGGAGCGGTACTCCTCCTTCAGCAGATGCCTGGTGCGTCCCATCATACCCAGCCATTCTGTGACAGGGATTTTCTTATTGCTCGAAGCAGGATCATAATTCAGCGCTGTGATGCCACGTTCGATTTCGTAGAGCGGAAAATAGCAGCAGTCCACGGCGGCGGCAATGACGCTCCGCTCCAGATTGGGCTTATCATTCCAGTTCAGCGGACAGGCGGACAGCGCTTTGATATAGGCAGTGCCAAACTCTCTGGAATAGGCGGCGGCTTTTGCCGCTTTCCGGATAAAATCGGCCGGATTTGATTCTGCGACCGTGGCGACATAGGGAATGTGGGTTGCGGCCATCAGCTCCGGTGTGTCCTTGTGGAAGAAGTTCTTGCCGTACTGCGTCTTTCCGACATGGGAAGTAGAACTCTTTGCGCCGAGCGGTGTGGAGTAGGAGAGCTGGTAGCCGGTATTCATGTAGCCGCCGTTATCGTACTCAAAAATGATCAGCTTATGACCGCGCAGGGCGGTGCCGAGTGCCGATCCCATACCGATATCCATTCCGCCGTCACCGCTCACCATCACAAAGGTAATCTCGCCGTCCGGATATTCCCCGCGCTTCTGGCGCTGGTGAAACGCCTCCACAACGCCGCTTAGGGTCGCCGCGCCGTTTTGAAACAGATTGTGCAGAAATGGAACGCGGAACGCGGTTTTGGGGTAGCCGGTTGTCACTACCATGCCGCAGCCGGTCTGAAACAGCAGGACGACATTTCCCTCGATGCCCTTTAACAGGAGGTTCACATTGATCGGAATGCCGCAGCCCGGGCAGGCACCGTGTCCCGGTGCGACGCGCATCGGCATGGCGGTCGTATCTTTTACGGAGCCGCCGGAGACTTTCATTTTCCCGGTTGCGGGATCAAAGGTGCAGGTGGTGAGACCCGGCGAGGATTCTTCCTTTGTGACAGGCTTAAAATACTGCGGCTGCATCGCCGGAGCTGCCATCGACTGGTCAGCCTTGCCGGAAGTGCCCGAAGCCTGGTCCGCTATTGTGCGGTCAGCCCTGCCGGAGGCACTTGAAATCATATCTTCGTTGATAGAGGCTGCCTGGTGTGAAACCGCCGTCACCGCGTCTGTCCCGGAGAAAGATGTCCCTGCGGAATCTGCCTCATCCGAAGCTTCCGTGCCGGCAGTAACGCCGTAGTAATCGAACGCCGGAGCGTCCGGCGAGAGTGCCTCTTTAAAGAGGGCGAGGGCGTCCTCCACGAAAAAGTCCTTGCCGCCGAGACCGTAGATCCGGCTTAAAATGCGCGGCGGGTGCGGCAGGGAAGAGAGAGCGGCCTTTAATTCAAGCGACATGTTGCCGCCCCCGGCGCCGTAGCTGTCCTGCCGGTCTGCTGCCAGAATCGTGGAAGCATTGTGGCAGAGCACCCGAAGTTCCTTAGCGGGGAACGGGCGCAGAACGTAGAGGGTGATCACGCCTGCCGCTATGCCGTCCTGCCGCAGCCGGTCGACGGCTTCCATGGCGGTATGGTAGGAGGAACCGAGCACGAAAAGCAGAACCTCGGCGTCCTCGTGCCGGTAGGCACCGCAGAAGGAAAGTTCCCTGCCGGAGAGGGCGGCATATTCTGTAAACAGCTCCGGCAGCTTGTTTCTCGCGGCTTCCATGGCGAGATGGAGCTGGTAGCGGTTATTGATGACATCCGGCTCGTTCATATAGGAACCGATGGAAACCGGATGCGCGAGATCTAAGACGCTGGCGTAAGGAAGCTCCCCGGCGGCGCCGCAGGTGCCGGTGCCGGCAAATGCGGAGACCTTCGGGTTGTCACAGGAAAGCTTTTCCCCGATATAGCGGGTGACGGTGTCATCATTCTCAAATACAAGGCACTTGCGCTTCTGATGGCTCGTAAAAAAGCCGTCGAACGCGACTGCGACCGGGAGACGGACAGCCTCGGCAAGCTTTAGACCGAGCAGGTTAAAATCATAGACTTTCTGCGGTTCATCGGCAAAAAGAATGATCCAGCCTGTGTTGAGCAGATACATGACGTCGCTGTGATCGCCTTTGATGCACAAAGGGCCGGAAACCGTGCGGCATGCAACATTCATGACCATCGGCATGCGTGTGCCGGACTGCACCGGAAACTGTTCTAAGGCGTACAAAAGCCCGTTGGCGCTGGTGGCATTAAATACACGGCCTCCAGCGGCTGAGGCGCCGTAGCAGATGCCGGCGGCGCTGTGTTCTCCCTCGGCGGCGATCAGGGCAATGTCGTGAAGCCCCTCCGCGCCCATGACATCCAGATTTTCCGCAATCTGTGTAGAGGGCGTGATCGGATAATACCCCATGACGTGATAGTTGATCTGCTTTGCGGCAAATGCAGCAAGCTCATTGCCGCTGTCATACATAATTTTTTGTTTTTCCATATCATTCTCCATTCTGCAGACGCTATGCGCCGGTACGATTCACTGGTGCTGCCTGCATTTATACGACGCCTCCGTCGACCCGCTTTTCGTCGGTAAAAGAATCGCTTGTGATCCAGGAATTCGCACCGACGGTCTGATAGCGGATGGCGTCGGGCAGCAGATGCTGATTCGGAAGAAAATGCGGTTTTTCCGGGTAATCTTTTTCGAGTGCCGGCACGAGTGCGCTGGTGGGGCAGACTTCCACACAGCGCAGGCAGCCCTTGCAGTGATAGTAGTCAAGCCCCCGGTTGACCATGCAGTTTTTTCCGCGGTAGGTGCCGGGAGCAAACTGGAAGACCATATCCGGGCATGCCGTGTCACACAGTCCGCAGTTGATACATTTTTCCTGAATAAAAAGGGGAATGTACCCTTCGCGCGAGGCGGTCAGATCGTTGGAGACGGTGCTTCCGATCCGCGGATTGACGCCGCCGATCGGAGCGTTGGCATAGCCCCAAGCATACCGGTCCGCCGGGGTGTCCGGCAGAGGGGCGAGGTTGCGGTCGCCCTGAGCCATTTTGACATTTTCATATCCCAGGCGCAGACCCGCGAGATTGGCTTCGATGAGTGTGGGATATTTTTTCCCGATCGTATCGCGGCAGAGCGTTTCGGCAGCTTCCGGCGGGATAAATCCGCTGGCGCGCACCAGAGCACCGAGCATGACCATGTTGATGCGGGAATGACTTTCCATCGCAAGTGCGAGCGCATCCAGACAATAGAGTTCTCCGATGGAAATGTGGTACTTATCTGCCGCCTCGTCAGCGGACAAGGGGGTATTTAATACGATTTTGGTGTCTACGGTGACGCCCTCCAAGACCGGGTAGGTGCCGATCAGTCCCCCGTGAAAGATGCCAAGCAGATGCGGCCGGGTCACGGGGCTGTTGACGCGCAGCGGGCGGTCATCGGCGCACCAGCGGACATACGCCTTGACCGGTGAACCGCGCTTTTCGGAGCCGTAGCTGGAAAAGCTTAAGGAATTGAGCGAAAGCGACAGTGCGCCGAGCTCCCCGAGCATTTTTCCGCAGAGATTGGCGCCCAGCCCGCCGATGCTCTCCAGGCGGATTTCATAGGAGCCGTTTTCATTTGTGACAGGTAAGGATAATGTATTTTTCACGTAAATCTCCATTCCTGCGCGGGCAGCCATGCATGGGAAAATACCAGACACCGGCTGTGCGCATGCAGCGATAACAGGCTATCTTGTGGTAGTATGCCGCTTTTTCAGAAAAAAATCCTATGCAAGTGTAAAAAAGAGAAGTAAAATAGGAAAGGAATTTTTACAATGAAACAGAAAAGATGATGGACAACATGTTGCAGAAGATCACAGATTTTATAAAAAAAGAAACGGTACTCACGATCGCCACAGTTCTTGCCGTGGCCTCGGCATTCTGGGTGCACCCGGGTCCGCAGTACGTGGGCTACATTGACTGGCGCGTGCTCGGCATTTTGCTGTCGCTGATGCTGATTGTGGCAGGATTTCAGAGCAACGGACTGTTCGATGCGATCGGCAGCCGGCTTCTGGCAAAGACCAAAAATACCGCGCAGCTGATGCTGGTGCTTGTTTTTTTGTGCTTTTTTTCCAGTATGTTTATCACAAACGACGTCGCACTTCTGACGTTTGTGCCGTTTGCGTGCACGATCCTGCAGAAATGCCACCAGGAGCGGCTGATTGTGACAACGTTTGTGCTGCAGACGCTTGCAGCGAATCTGGGGAGCATGCTGACGCCGGTCGGGAATCCGCAGAATCTGTATCTTTACAGCATCTCCGGTGCCGGGCTGGGTGAATTTATCGGATGGATGGCGCCGTATACGCTCGTGTCAGGTGTGCTTCTGCTGCTTGTCGTGTTCGTGCTCAGCGCGGGCAAGCGCCGGATCTCGCTGGAGACGGGGGCACTTTTGCAGACGTCCGGAGCAGCCGGCAGGAAGAAAAACGGGATTTATCTGGCGCTCTTTGTGCTAAGCCTGCTTTCGGTAGCGCGGGTGCTTCCGTGGGAGCTGATGCTCGCCGTGGTGCTCATTGTACTCATTTTTACGGATCGCGCGGTGTTTTTGCAGGTGGATTACTGTCTGCTGTTTACGTTTATCAGTTTCTTCATCTTCATCGGCAATATGGGGAATATCGAGGCGGTACGGTCTGTCCTGCAAAGTCTTGTGGCGGGCAGGGAACTGGCGGTCGGCATCGGTGCGAGCCAGATCATCAGCAATGTTCCCGCGACCCTGCTTCTGGCAGATTTTACGCACAATCTGAAAAATCTTACGATCGGCGTGAATCTGGGCGGACTGGGAACGCTCATCGCTTCGATGGCGAGCCTGATCTCTTATAAGATCTACGCGCACAATTATAATAAGACCAAGGGGCGCTATCTCCTGTGGTTTACGATCGCAAACGTACTGTTTCTGGCAGTACTCGTGCTGGTCTATGTTTTTATCTCATAGGAAGTGGCAGTAGCACAGATGGGAGAATCCGGCAGAAGAGCGGATGGAGAATACGACAGAAGAGCGGATGGAGAATACGACAGAAACCCGGATGGGAGGAATGGATATGAGTGATAAAAAAATGAATGCGGAAAGTCTGCGGGGAACGGTTTGCGTACTGTTATCGGCAGTCTGTTTCAGCACCGGAGGCGTTTTAATCAAGTCGATTCCGTGGTCGTCGGTGACGATCCAGGGAGCGCGCAGTATTTTCTCGGTGCTGGTTGTGGGATGTTACATGCTTCTGCGCCGCCAGAAGTTTGTGTGGAATAAGACGGTGCTCTTCGGTGCGGTGTGCAATACGGTGATGGCGTTTGCCTTTGTGGCGGCGACCAAGCTCACGACGGCTGCCAATGCGATCGTGCTGCAGTTCACAGAGCCGGTGTTTGTCATTCTCCTGATGTGGCTGATCTTTCACAAAAAGCCGGGGCGGGATTCGGTGTTTGCCTGCGCAGGAGTCTTTGCAGGGATTTTCTGCTTCTTTTATACGTCGCTGGATGCCGGAGCCATGGCGGGGAATCTGCTTGCGATTCTCTCAGGACTTGCCTATGCGCTTGTGATGATGCAGAAGAAATTCCGCGGCGCGGACTTTGAATCGTCGCTTCTGTGCGCTGAGCGCGGCGATCGGAATCCCGTTTTACGGGCAGGAGAACGAGATGTCACTGCATATCTGGTTCTTCGTGCTGCTGCTCGGCGTGGTGCAGTTTGGTCTGTCCTATGTGTTCCTGTCGCGGGGACTGGATGCGGTCTCTCCGGTCACGGCGTCGCTGACCTCGACGATCGAGCCCATCTTAAATCCGGTTCTGGTGGCTGTTTTTTATGGGGAGACAATCGGTGCAACCGCAGTCATCGGTGCTCTGCTGGTGGTCGGTTCGGCGACGGTCTACAATGTAAGGCAGGCAAAAAGCGCCGGCTGAATCCGTACAAAAAGGCTGGAAGAAGTCATACAAAAGGTACAAAAAAGACAAAAATATATGAGCAGCCGGTAAAATATTTGTTAAAAAAGGAAATTGCTGAACAAAAAGTGTCATGCTATAATAACTTCTAGATTCAGATATCAGATGACATGTGCAAGGGAGCACCGCGGTAGCGGCTGCTCTCTTTTTTTTATGTAATAGGAAACTTCGTTCCTATTACATAAAAAAGCTACCCGGGGATCGCACTGCGGCGGAGACGGAAGATGTCGCAAGAGCGACCCGCCGCAGGC
>OOCX01001960.1_pt1 | contig 11727 bp, 10 predicted proteins | sample 1671231 | NCBI WGS metagenome assembly OOCX01 (sample SAMN06348135, study PRJEB24527) | human gut metagenome | biome: human gut; feature: ankylosing spondylitis patient; material: feces | host: Homo sapiens | place: China | collected 2015-10 | reverse complement strand
CGGAATTGCTTCTACTTCTGCTGACCTGCTCCCTTACGGAAATTACAGATTAGAAGAAAGCAAAGCACCAGAGGGCTACTTGACAGACGGTGCAAAAGCAATCGACTTTTCTATCACGGAAGATGGAAAAATCGTGGACTTGACCGACAAATCCCACTCTGTCTACAACCAGATTAAACGTGGCGATATTGAGGGTGTAAAAATCGGTGCAGGTACACACAAACGTCTTGCAGGTGTTCCATTCAGAATTACAAGCAAGACAACGGGAGAATCCCATATTGTAGTCACGGACAACAACGGTCAGTTCTCCACTGCTTCAAGCTGGGCTTCCCACAAGGTCAACACCAATGCCGGAAAATCCAGTGAGGACGGTGTATGGTTTGGTACATCTGAACCAGACGACAGCAAAGGTGCATTACTTTATGATACCTATGTGATTGAGGAATTAAAGTGTGATTCCAACGCCGGATTTAAGCTGATTCCAGCCTTTGAGGTGGTCGTATCCAGAAATAAAGTGACCGTAGATTTAGGGACACTTACTGATGAATACGAAAAAGAAATCACAATCCATACCACAGCTACCGACAAGAAAACAGGCGAAAAAATGATTGTTGCCGGAAAAGACATCAAGATCGTGGACAAAGTCACACTTGATGGCTTGGAAACAGGCAGAAAATATAAACTTTCCGGCTGGCAGATGTTAAAGGAAGAAAACGCCGAACTTCTGATTGACGGGAAACGTGTAGACAGTGATTACACATTCACTGCTGACAGCGAAAAAATGACGGTTGAGATTACTTACAGTTTTGATGGTTCAGCTCTTGGCGGTCAGAACCTTGTTACTTTTGAGGAATTGTACGATATAAGCAATCCGAAAGAGCCTGTCAAGGTTGCCGAACATAAAGACATCAACGATGATGGACAGACTGTTCTTATCACAGAACGTATCATCAAAATCCATACGACCGCTACGGACAAGAACGGCAAGAAAGAAATCGAAGCCGGAAAAGATGTAACGATTGTGGATAAAGTCACATTAGATGGGCTGGAAGTTGAAACAAAATACAAACTTTCCGGCTGGCAGATGTTAAAAGAAGAAAATGCTGAACTTCTGATTGATGGAAAGAAAGTATCCAATGATTATGAGTTTACAGCCGGCAGTGAAAAAATGACGGTTGAGATTGCATTTACCTTTGATGGTTCTTCTCTTGGTGGAAAGAGCCTTGTTACATTTGAGGAATTATACGATATGACCAATCCAGACGAACCAAAGAAAGTGACAGAACATAAGGACATCACAGACGATGGACAGACTGTGACAATCAAGGAAGTGCCGGAAGTCCCAGACACACCAAAGGATACTGACACGCCGGATACACCATCTACGATTAAGACAAGTGACAGCCCAAAAACAGGCGACAATACCAATATCTATGCTTATCTTGCCATGCTCGGTCTTTCCTGCGTAGGGCTTGGCGGTATGCTTTACTTCAAACGCCGTAGAAAGAAATCATAAGGCGGTAATGTAGCGGTTGGTAGAGCGTTCAAGGTCGCCACCCTTTTTGCAACTTCACGCTCCCGTGAAGCTCTGATTTACGGGAGCGTGAAGTCTACTAGGGGCGTGGGGAATGTAGCTCCCCACAAAGTACAGCAGGAAAGAACTTACAAATAGAAAGAAAAGAGGTCAATTATTATGGAATTAAGATTTGTCGTACCAAACATGGAAAAGACATTTGGAAACTTGGAGTTTGCCGGAGAAAATACTACGGAACAGCAGAGAATCAACGGGCGTATGGCTGTCATTAACAGAAGCTACAACCTGTATTCCGATGTGCAGAGAGCCGATGATGTAGTTGTGACACTTCCTGCCAAAGCTGGCGAAAAACATTTCTCGCCGGAGCAGAAAGTAAAACTTATCAATCCACGAATTACTACCGATGGCTATAAAATCGGGGAACGTGGATTTGTCAATTATATCTTGCTTGCAGACGATATGTTACCAGTGGAAAGTAAATAAGGGGGTATTCAGATTATGAGATTAGCAAATGGAATCGTCATTGATAAAGAAAAGACTTTCGGAGTGTTGAAGTTCTCCGCATTACGCCGTGAGGTTCATGTACAGAATGAAGATGGAACGGTCAGTGAGGAAATCAAGGAACGTACCTACGATTTGAAGTGCAACACACAGGGACGTATGATACAGGTGTCAGTTCCGGCGACTGTTCCGTTAAAGGACTATGACTACAACGCCGAAGTGGAACTTATCAACCCTGTTGCAGATACGGTAGCCAATGCGAATTACCGTGGTGCAGATGTGGACTGGTATGTAAAGGCAGACGATATTGTTTTGAAGAACAAAGGCACTCATGCCGGAAATCCACAGAACAATGCTCCACAGCAACCGCCGAAGAAATAAGAGGTGTTAGCGTATGACGTGGAAAAAGAAAGGTAACAGGATTCGTGCCAGTGACAAATCGCTGGTCTATCACTTCTGTATTGGCTGGCTGTTGCTCCTGTTTGTTGCGGTGTTCCTGCTACTGAACCTGCGACAGCTTCTTGTTACCGACTGGAAAGATTTTAACCTGCTCCATGCCGGAATTACTTGGACTGTCTACAATTCCATTACGGTTCTGATAGCGACTGGTGTTTGTGCATTGGTCGCTTTTCTCTACTACCGTTACGGATATGACCGTATCAAGCGGTTGCTCCACAGGCAAAAACTGGCTCGTATGGTGCTGGAAAATAAGTGGTACGAAGCAGAAAACACCAAAGACAGCGTTTTTTTCACTGACCTGCAAAGCAGATCAAGAGAAAAAATCGTGTGGTTTCCGAAAATCTATTATCAGATGGACAATGGATTGTTGCATATTTTGTGTGAAATCACAATGGGAAAATATCAAGAACAGCTCCTGTCCTTAGAGGATAAGCTGGAATCGGGGCTGTACTGTGAGCTGACTGACAAGACACTGCATGACGGATACATCGAATACACCCTGCTCTATGATATGATAGCGAACCGTATTTCGATTGATGAAGTGATTGCCGAAAACGGCGGTCTGCGGTTAATGAAAAATCTGGTGTGGGAATACGATTCACTTCCCCATGCCCTTATCTGCGGTGGTACAGGTGGTGGAAAGACATATTTTCTATTGACCATCATTGAAGCCCTGCTTAGAACCAATGCGGATTTATACATTCTTGACCCGAAGAACGCTGACCTTGCAGACTTGGGAACGGTCATGGAAAACGTCTACCACACGAAAGACGATATGATTGACTGCGTCAATGCCTTTTATGAGGGCATGGTCACACGCTCGGAAGAAATGAAACTGCACCCGAACTACCGTACAGGGGAAAACTATGCCTATCTGGGGCTTGCTCCACAGTTCCTTATCTTTGATGAATATGTGGCGTTCTTGGAAATGCTCACGACAAAAGAAAGCACCGCCCTGTTAAGCCAGCTAAAGAAAATCGTCATGCTCGGCAGACAGGCTGGATACTTTCTGATTGTAGCTTGCCAGCGTCCAGACGCAAAGTATTTCGGGGACGGTATCAGAGATAACTTCAATTTCCGTGTGGGACTTGGTCGCATGAGTGAACTTGGCTATGGTATGCTCTTTGGAAGTGATGTAAAAAAACAGTTCTTCCAGAAGAGAATCAAAGGGCGTGGATACTGTGATGTGGGAACAAGCGTCATATCGGAATTTTACACTCCCCTTGTACCCAAAGGCTATGATTTCTTAGGTACGATTGGGAAACTTGCACACATAAGGCAGGACGGACAGGTGGCGTGCGGAGCGAAAGCCACAGGTACGGACTAGCCTTGCTGGTGTGGCGGTAGCCACGCCAGCATACAACAAGCCCCTCGGTATCTAACAGAGGGGCACAAATCACAAGGAAACATACACAAAAGTTACCAATTCTTGGCTAAAATTAAGCGTTTGGTAGCTTTTTTCATTGCTGTGACATCAGATGAAAAATGTCACATTTTTTTCGTAAAGGGGGTATCGCACTGAATGATACAGAGTGGATACAGGATTTTGCAGACAAACGTTTGCAGTACGGTGTATCCCAGACGAAACTTGCGGTCATGGCTGGAATCAGCCGTGAACATTTAAGCCGTATCGAATCCGGCAAGGTGGCGGTCACAGAAGAAATGAAAGTGAAACTTTTGGAAGCTCTGGAAAGATTCAATCCAGAAGCACCGCTTACCATGCTGTTTGATTATGTGAGGATACGGTTTCCGACACTGGATATTGGACACATCATTAAGGACATCTTACAGCTCAATATCCAGTACATGATACATGAGGACTTCGGGCATTACAGCTACACGGAACACTACTACATCGGAGATATTTTCGTATATACTTCTCCCGATGAAGAAAAAGGTGTCCTGCTGGAACTGAAAGGAAAAGGCTGTCGCCAGTTTGAAAGTTATCTGCTGGCACAGGAACGGAGCTGGTATGACTTCCTTATGGACGCTCTGGTGGACGGCGGTGTGATGAAACGTCTTGACCTTGCCATCAATGACCATACGGGAATGTTAGATATTCCAGAACTGACCGAAAAATGCCGGAATGAGGAATGTGTATCGGTGTTCCGTTCCTTTAAGTCCTATGCTTCCGGCGAACTGGTCAAGCATGAGGAACAGGACAAGGCTGGTATGGGCTATACACTTTATATCGGCTCATTGAAAAGTGAGGTGTACTTCTGTGTTTATGAAAAAAGCTATGAGCAGTACATCAAACTTGGGATTCCCATTGAGGAAGCACCGATAAAAAACAGATTTGAAATACGGTTAAAAAATGAACGTGCTTATTATGCTGTCCGTGACCTGCTGACTTACTATGACGCTGAACGGACGGCATTTTCTATTATCAACCGTTATGTACGCTTTGTGGATAAGGAAGCAGACAAGAAACGGAGCGACTGGAAATTATCTGTCCGCTGGGCGTGGTTCATCGGGGAAAGCAGAGAGCCGTTAAAGCTCACGACAAAACCCGAACCTTACACACTGGACAGAACCCTACGCTGGATTCAACGGCAGGTTGACCCGACACTCAAAATGCTGGAAACAATCACAGCGAAAACAGGCATTGATTATCTGAAAGAAATCCGTAAATCCACAAAACTGACGGAAAAGCACTACAAGATAATCGAACAACAGACTACATCTACCGAAGATGTGATTTTGGAAAAGGAGAATTGAAAAATGCAACGATTATTATTTGACTTCCTGTTCTTCTCTTTAGGTGGAACAGTTGGCGTGATTGCCATGTGTATTTTACAGGCTGGCAGACAGTCTGACCGAAAAATGATGGAACTGAAAGGAGAAAAGAAAGCATGAATTTTGGACAGAACCTTTATAACTGGTTTTTAAGCAACGCACAGAGCCTTGTGCTGATGGCGATTGTTGTTATCGGTATCTACTTGGGATTCAAGCGTGAGTTTTCCAAACTTATCGGATTCTTGGTAGTTGCCTTAGTAGCCGTTGGTCTTGTATTCAATGCGTCCGGCGTAAAAGACGTATTGTTACAGTTATTCAATAAGATTATTGGAGCGTAAGCCTATGGAAGAATGTAGCGTATTGATAGAAAGCACCTTGCCAGCAGAGGATAAAACCTCTCGCTGGTTCAATCTCCCCATTGATTATGAGCTGTTCCGTGACCTGCTCGGTGTGGAAGCTGACAGCAAAGACTATCAAATCACAGATATGAAGCTCCCCTTTGCTGGCGATATTGTAAGGACAACTTCTGTCAGACGATTAAACAAGCTATACTTTGCTTACACGGATTTATCGCCAGAAGTTCAGCAGGCTTATAAAGAGTTGATTCTCTATTGTGGCGGTGTTGAGGATTTATTGCAGAAATCCGAAGAATTTCTGTTTTATCCAGAGTGCCACAACATCATGGACGTTGCCCGTTACCGCTTGGAGCATAACATTGAATTTTCTGCTCTCTCCGAAAAGGGAAAGAAATATTTTAATCTGGAAGCCTACGCCCATGAACTGGAAGAAAAAGGACGTTATGCTCTCTGCAACAACGGTATGTTCAAGCTCTGATGGTGGTATTGCTTATGGCAGATTTTATGAATACAACCGAAAGGAAGTGAACCGCTTATGATTGATGATATGCAAGTCTATATAGCCAATCTTGGCAAGTACAATGAGGGAGAACTGGTCGGGGACTGGTTCTCTTTTCCGTTGGACGAAGAAGTGATTGCAGAACGTATCGGCTTAAATGCAGAGTACGAAGAATACGCAATCCATGATACGGACAACTTCCCGATGGAGATTAGCGAATACATTTCCATCGAAGAACTGAACCGTATCTATGAGCAGTTGGAAGAATTACCGGATTACCTGCTGGACGACTTGGACAGTTTTATATCCTGCTATGGAAGTCTGGAAGAACTGGTGGAACATAAGGACGACATCATTCTGTATTCCGGCTGTGAAACGATGACCGATTTAGCCTACTATCTGATTGATGAAGAACAGGTACTCGGAGAAATCCCGTCCTCTTTACAGAACTATATCGACTATGAAGCCTACGGGCGTGACCTCGATATAGAGGGGACATTTATTGCAACAAACGCTGGTATCTGTGAGGTACTGCGTTAAGGGCTGGCAGATCAGCACCGCCACTGGTGCTACTGTCAGCTTTTCTCTTGGGGGCAGTCTGGAAAATCCGGCTGTCCCTGTTGTTATGAAAATGAAGAAAGGAGCATTTACAAGTGAAGAAAATCCGAAGTTATACAAGTATCTGGAACGTGGAAAAGGTTCTGTATGCCATCAATGATGTCAACCTGCCATTCCCTGTGACCTTTACCCAGATTACATGGTTTGTGCTGACGGAATTTATCATCATTCTGTTTGCAGATGTACCGCCACTTTCCATGATTGAGGGTGCGTTTTTGAAATATTTCGGGATTCCCGTTGCCCTTACATGGTTTATGTCACAGAAAACCTTTGACGGGAAAAAGCCATACAGTTACATCAAGACGATGGTTCTGTATGCCCTGCGTCCCAAAGTGACTTATGCCGGAAAAGCCGTGAACCTGCATAAGCAGAAATTTGAGGAAACTATCACGGCAGTAAGGAGTGTGACCTATGTTCCCGATTAAATATATCGACAATAACCTTGTCTGGAATAAGGACAATGAGGTGTTCGCCTACTATGAGCTGATACCTTACAATTATTCGTTCTTATCCCCAGAACAGAAATACCTTGTGCATGACAGCTTCCGTCAGCTTATCGCACAGTCCCGTGAGGGAAAGATTCATGCGTTACAGATTGCAACCGAAAGTTCAATCCGAAGCATACAGGAACAGTCAAAGAAGCTGGTAACGGGAAAATTAAAGGAAATCGCCTATCAGAAAATAGACGACCAGACCGAAGCCCTTGTGTCTATGATAGGCGACAATCAAGTGGATTACCGTTTCTTTCTGGGATTCAAGCTCATGGTCACAGAGGACGAAGTCAATCTGAAGAACATCAAAAAATCGGTATTTCTGACATTCCGTGAGTTTTTGAATGAGGTAAGGCACACGCTGATGAATGACTTTGTTTCCATGAGCAATGATGAAATCAACCGTTATGTGAAGATGGAAAAACTGCTGGAAAACAAAATCTCCCGTAGGTTCAAAATCCGCCGACTGGAAGCCAAAGACTTTGCGTATCTGATGGAACACCTTTACGGCAGGGACGGGATCGCCTATGAAGATTATGTGTATCCTCTTCCAAAAAGAAAATTAAAAAGAGAAACACTGATTAAGTATTATGACCTTATCCGTCCTACCCGTTGTGTGGTGGAAGAAAGCCAGCGATATTTGCGTCTGGAACATGAGGACAGTGAAAGTTATGTGTCCTACTTTACGGTTAATGCGATTGTCGGAGAACTGGACTTCCCGTCCTCTGAAATCTTCTACTACCAGCAACAGCAATTTACATTCCCGATTGATACGTCAATGAATGTGGAAATTGTAGCGAATCGTAAAGCCCTATCTACTGTCCGCAATAAAAAGAAAGAACTGAAAGACTTGGATAACCACGCTTGGCAAAGTGATAATGAAACCAGCTCCAATGTGGCGGAAGCTCTGGAAAGTGTGAATGAGCTGGAAACCAATTTAGACCAAAGCAAGGAATCTATGTACAAGCTGTCTTATGTGGTAAGGGTATCAGCAAATGATCTTGACGAACTCAAACGTCGTTGTAATGAAGTGAAAGATTTTTATGACGATTTAAGCGTAAAACTGGTACGACCATTTGGGGATATGCTCGGCTTACATGAAGAATTTTTACCTGCCAGCAAGCGTTATATGAATGATTATATTCAATACGTGACCTCTGATTTCCTCGCTGGTTTAGGTTTTGGTGCTACTCAAATGCTGGGGGAAAATGAGGGGATTTATGTTGGCTACAGCTTAGATACTGGACGCAATGTCTATCTGAAACCTGCTCTTGCCAGTCAAGGGGTTAAGGGTTCAGTAACCAATGCGTTAGCGTCGGCTTTTGTTGGTTCGCTGGGTGGTGGTAAATCCTTTGCGAATAACCTTATCGTCTATTATGCGGTGCTTTATGGGGCACAAGCAGTGATTGTAGACCCAAAAGCAGAACGTGGCAGATGGAAAGAAACCTTGCCAGAGATTTCCCATGAAATCAATATCGTCACTCTGACTTCTGATGAGAAAAACAAAGGCTTACTTGACCCTTATGTGATTATGAAAAATCCCAAAGATTCTGAATCACTGGCTATTGATATTCTGACATTCCTTACGGGGATTTCCTCTCGTGATGGGGAACGCTTCCCAATCCTTAGAAAAGCCATTCGTGCAGTAACCAATAGTGAAGTACGAGGGTTGATGAAAGTGATTGAGGAATTACGGGTTGAGAATACGCCACTAAGTACCAGTATAGCCGACCATATCGAAAGTTTTACAGACTATGACTTTGCACATTTATTATTCAGTAATGGTTATGTGGAGCAGTCTATCAGCTTAGAAAAACAACTGAACATTATACAGGTTGCGGACTTGGTACTTCCCGACAAGGAAACTTCCTTTGAGGAATATACCACTATGGAGCTTTTATCCGTTGCTATGCTGATTGTCATTAGTACCTTTGCTTTAGACTTTATCCATACAGACCGAAGCATTTTCAAGATTGTAGATTTAGACGAAGCATGGAGCTTTTTACAGGTAGCACAAGGAAAAACACTATCTATGAAGCTGGTTCGGGCTGGTCGTGCTATGAACGCTGGGGTATATTTCGTGACCCAAAATACAGACGACCTCTTAGATGAAAAACTGAAAAATAACCTCGGCTTAAAATTTGCATTTCGTTCCACTGACCTTAACGAGATTAAAAAGACCTTAGCCTTTTTTGGTGTAGACCCAGAGGACGAAAACAATCAGAAGCGATTGCGTGATTTGGAAAACGGGCAATGCCTTATCAGTGATTTATATGGTCGTGTCGGTGTGATACAGTTCCACCCTGTATTTGAAGAACTGCTCCATGCCTTTGATACCAGACCACCTGTGCGAAAAGAGGTGTAAATGTGAAACCATCAATAGTAAACAGAATAAAATCAAACTGGACGCTGAAACGTCTAGGTAAAGTGGCAATGACAGTGGCTTTCACACTTGTGATTGCCATTTTTCTTTTAGCCATGCTGGGAACGGTGGTTCAAGCTGCGGGCTTGGTAGATGATACGGTCAATGTGGCAAATGAATACAGCCGATACCCACTTGAAAACTATCAACTGGATTTTTATGTGGATAATAGCTGGGGCTGGCTTCCGTGGAACTGGTCGGACGGGATTGGAAAACAGGTCATGTATGGACTATATGCCATTACCAATTTTATTTGGACAATCAGTTTGTATGTTTCCAATGCGACAGGTTACTTAGTACAGGAAGCCTATTCCTTAGACTTCATTTCCGCTACAGCAGATTCCATTGGTAAGAATATGCAGACCTTAGCTGGTGTGAGTGCAAACGGATTTTCAACAGAGGGTTTCTATGTTGGATTCCTCTTACTCTTGATTTTGGTTCTTGGGGTTTATGTTGCCTATACGGGACTGATAAAGAGAGAAACCACAAAGGCAATTCATGCCATTATGAATTTTGTGCTGGTGTTTATCCTATCGGCTTCCTTTATTGCCTACGCTCCCGACTACATTAAAAAAATCAATGACTTTTCATCAGACATCAGTAATGCCAGTTTATCACTTGGCACGAAGATTGTCATGCCCCATTCCGATAGTCAAGGCAAGGACAGCGTGGACTTAATCAGAGATAGCCTGTTTTCCATACAGGTTCAGCAACCGTGGCTACTGCTTCAATACAACAGTTCAGACATTGAAAGTATCGGTATTGACCGTGTGGAAAGCCTGCTCTCCACCAGCCCAGATTCCAACAATGGCGAAGACAGAGAAAAAATTGTTGCGGAAGAAATTGAAGACAGAAGCAATACCAATCTAACCATTACAAAGACCATTAACCGTTTAGGTACAGTCTTCTTCCTATTTGTCTTCAATATTGGGATTTCCATATTTGTATTCCTATTAACAGGAATCATGATTTTCTCGCAGGTACTTTTTATCATCTATGCTATGTTTCTGCCTGTGAGCTTTATTTTAAGCATGATTCCATCATTTGATGGTATGTCAAAACGAGCCATAACAAAGCTCTTTAATACCATTTTGACACGAGCTGGAATCACATTGATTATTACGACAGCATTTAGTATTTCAACCATGCTCTATACCTTATCGGCTGGTTATCCGTTCTTTTTGATTGCTTTTCTACAGATTGTGACCTTTGCAGGAATCTACTTCAAGCTCGGTGACTTGATGGCAATGTTCAGTCTGCAATCTTCTGATACACAGCAAGTCAGCAGACGAATCATGCGACACCCGTATATGTTCCTTAACCGCAGGGCAAGACGCTTGGAACGTAAAATCGGAAGAACCGTTGCGGCTGGTGCTGCTGGCGGTGTAGCTGGTGCGGCGGCTGCTTCTGCTTCTACGAAAAAGGCAGACAATACCAAACAGACAGGTAATACGCATACCAGAGCAAATCACAATACTTCTGCTTCTTCCAGTGGAGGTAACAGCAAGCCGCCAGCTCTGCCGAATTCCAAATCACAGAATCCGCTTGCATTGCCAGATAAGAAAAGTCAGACGGATTCCTCACAGACCGTACATAGTTCAAAGAGCAATACGCAGGAATCACAGTCTACCTCAAAGCGTGGAATCGTGGATAAAAAATCGGTATCGAAACAGCCTCAGTCAGAGAAACAGAATCCGCAGCGTCCGATTGTGGATAAGGCACAGGACAAGCAGGAATCAAAGGATAAGGAGCAACAAGGCAGCGGATCAGCAACAAAGATAGCTGCCCCGGTGCATGAGCGACCAGCCACAACGCCTGTTCCTGTAAAATCGGATTCACAGGTGGCAGCTTTAAAGCCGGAGCAGAAAGTCAAAGAGCGTCCTGTCACAGTGACAAAGGAGCAGCCACAATCAAGCAAGACAAAAGAGCCTGTGACAAAATCGCAGGAGAATGTGAGAACGCAGGTTGTCAGAGAATTCCGTCCGGCAGATAAACAGACTTCATCAGCAGTAAATAAACATTCGGGAGCTGCTACAGATGGTTCACGACAGACAATACAGAGAAAATCGCAGACAAAGACAGTTCAGAAGAAAAATATAACACAATCCACT
>OOCX01001936.1_pt1 | contig 11847 bp, 9 predicted proteins | sample 1671231 | NCBI WGS metagenome assembly OOCX01 (sample SAMN06348135, study PRJEB24527) | human gut metagenome | biome: human gut; feature: ankylosing spondylitis patient; material: feces | host: Homo sapiens | place: China | collected 2015-10 | reverse complement strand
ATCCAGACCCTCGTGCAGTATGCCCTGTTCTATATCGGCATGGCGCACACCTCCGGCGTCAAGGGCTCCGTCCTGATGGCGGTCCACGTGTTCTTCGCCATTTTGATCTCCGCCAAGCTGTTTCGCTATGAGCGGCTCAATGCCCCCAAGCTGCTGGGCTGCCTGTGCGGCTTCGGCGGCGTGCTGCTGATCAATCTGTCCGGCGGCGGGTTGGCCAACGGCTTCTCCATCTCGCTTTTCAAGCGGTATGCCGAGGGAGAGGACACCCTGACCCTGTGCGGATATCAGTTCATCGTGGGCGGGGGGCTTTTGCTGCTGACGGGACTGTGCTGCGGCGGTACGCTGCCGCATTTCACCGGGCAGTCCCTTCTGCTGTTGGGATACATGGTGCTGCTGTCCGCCGTGGCCCAGACCATCTGGAGCGCCCTGACCCGGTATAATCCGGTGGGGCGGGTGGCGGTATACGGCTTTTTGAATCCCGTGTTCGGCGTGCTGCTGTCGGCGCTGCTCCTGCGGGAGGGACAGCAGGCCTTTACCCCGTACAGTTTAGCGGCGCTGGTACTGGTGTGCGTGGGAATTTTTGTAGTCAATCGCAGCGATGCCCCCGGCAGGGGAGCGCAGGCCGATCAGCAACCATAACAGGAAAAGGGACGGTCCCTGTGGACCGTCCCTTTTCCTGTGGGAGAGAGACTGCTATATTCGTTTACACATATTGGATATTCAGCTTCCGGAACAGGGGATGCTCCTCCTCGCCGCTGCCAAAGACATCCTCCGACACCTCTTGGGGACGGTGAGGGATTTCAGATCCTGGCAGCTGACCAGCGCAGACCAGCCGAAGGGGGCCTTTGAAGCACGGATGATGTGCTCCACATGGCGAAAGTCCTGCATCTCTCCCGCAATACCGTCGCCAAGCATATGCGCCTGCTGGAGGAACACGGGGTCCAAGTGTACGGAGAGTCAGAGGCCGGCACATTGGCGGAGCGCGGAATGGACACAGATACAGATGAAAAACGGTATTAGGAAAAACGAAAACTTGCGCTGCACCATCGTTCCCATGCACGAGGTCTTGGAGCAGTGTTACCAGCGGCAAATGACCGAACTGGAGCGTCAGCGAGTGCAGCAAAAGCTGTCGGTACAGAGCACAGAGACCATATGTCCGCCCCTGTGAGCCGCTGTGTGGTCTCTTTCGGGGCGGGGCAGCATTCCTGCTCCGAAGAGAGGTATCAAACCACTTTTGGGCGGCTTCCTCGGCTCTGCGGAGGACGAAAGAAGAAGCAGGGAAAAAATTTCAAAACCGGGGCGAGAGCTCAGGTTTTCGGAATACAAAAATATGCCCCCGGCTGAGCCGGGGGCCAAAGGCTTGGGATAAAGCGGGAAAATCTCCGGGCTAATGCAGAGGAATATCCAAGATTTTCCAGAAGTGAGCAGGGGAAAACGTCCCTGTGCATGGGGCGGAGAGCCGGGTCAGATGAGCGGCCCGGCCGGAGCTTTTCGTTGACAGAAAAGCCGGAATGAGGGTATAATGCAGGCAAGTACTGCGATCACTTCTGGCAGATGGTCTCGATTTCCACCAGTCCCCCGGCGGGCAGTGCGCTCACCTGATAGGCGCAGCGTGCGGGGTAGGTAGTTCCCTCAAAGAAGGAGGCGTAGACCTCGTTAACGGCGGCGAAATCAGCGATATTCGTGAGGAAAACAGTGGTTTTGACCACGTTATCCAGAGTCAGTCCGGCTGCGGTCAGAACCGCCTGAATATTTTTCATAGCCTGCGTGGCCTGAGCCTGTACGCCGCCGTCTACCAATTTACCGGTGGCGGGGTCCAGACCGAGCTGGCCACTGGTGAATACAAATTCACCGCAGTCGATGGCCTGAGAATAGGGGCCGATGGCGGCAGGAGCGCCGTTGGTGGAAATAGCTTTTTTCATGGGAGGATCTCCTTTCTGGTATACAGCAGTGATGACTGCCAAATGTCGGGGACGATTATAGCATAGGCCATTTGTTTTGGCAAGTCCCCTTTTGAAAAGCGCTTCCGGGCAGGGTCTGGGAGCCGATGATGGAGGAGGGAGCAAAATGGCGGTAACAGGCCATGCGCTGAATCAATTATTACAGCAGATGGACCGCACATTTTCCAATGTGACGGGGCAAAGCGTGTCCTTTATCGATCAGGAGGGACACTATCAGGGGCCGTTGCGGCTGGACGTGTTTACCGGCTTCTGCCGCAGGGTCATCAGCAGCGAAAAGGGCGCTCAGCACTGTCTGGCCTGCAACCACAGCTTCGGGCTGGACGCCGAGCAGCGGTGTACGGTGTCCCAGTGTCACATGGGCATCAGCGTGATCTCCGTGCCGGTGCCGCTGCCGGAGGCCAGAGGGCTCAGCCTGACATACGGGCAGTTCCTCACACGGGATACCGAGGAGGCGTTTTACAGCACACTGCGCCGGCACTGTCAGGAGCTGGAACTGGATTACGACGAAATGGTGGCGCTGGCGGGGACGCTGCGGGTGCTCTCTGCGGAAGAGCTGGATGCCAGGATGCAGATGCTGCAGGTCTTTGCCGGGTATGTGGCCACCTCCGAGGCGGAGCTGGAGACCCGGCGGGAATACGCCCGTCAGGTGGAGAAGAAGCTGGCACTGGAGCGGACGCTGCACGCCAGTGAATTTAAGTTTTTGCAGTCCCAGATCAGTCCGCACTTTCTGTTTAACACCCTGAACCTGCTGATGCGGACAGCCTATCGGGAGGGAGCGCCCCAGACGGCGGATCTCATCTGCGATCTGGCGGATCTGCTGCGGCGGGCGTACTACTACAAGGACTCCATCTGCACGCTGGCGGAGGAGATGCAGTGCGCCCGGCAGTATCTGACCCTGCAGAGCCAGCGGTTGGGTCCCGGCTTTTCCTTCGAGGTGGGGGACGTTTCCGCCTGCGGGCAGCTGATGATCCCGGTGCTGACCATCCAGCCGCTGGTGGAAAACGCCATCCTGCACGGGGCCGGGGAGGATGAACACCCGCTGCACGTGAAGGTGTCGGCCACCGCAGAGGACGGAAAGCTGGTGATCTCCGTCAGCGATAACGGCGCCGGTATCCCGGGGGAGGTGCTGGAGAAGCTCCGGGATCATCAGGCCGGAGGCTCCGGCGTACAGAACGTGACGGAACGGCTGAAGCTGTTTTTCGGGCCGGAGGCGGAGGTGGACATACAGAGCGCATTGGGCAGCGGTACCCGGATCGTTCTGACGTGTCCCCTGAAAAAACAGGAGGAAGCATAGATGGCCATCGACATTCTTGTGGTAGAGGATGAATATACCGAGCGGCAGGAGCTGACGCAGCTGCTGGAGACGGTGACGCCGCCGGAGCATATTCGCAGCGCCGCCACGTGCAGCGCCGCCATTGCGGCCATCAGCCAGCTGTGTCCGGATCTGATCCTGCTGGATATCATGCTGCGGGGCAGCTCCGGCTTTGAAGTGGCGGAATTTGTACGCAGCAACCGACTGGACTGCAAGATCATCATCCTCACCGCCTATCACGAATTTGACTTTGCCAGCAAGGCACTGTCCATGGATCTGCAGGATTACCTGCTCAAGCCAGTGCGGCCATCGGTACTGCTGCAGCGGGTGCGGGATGTGCTGCATCTGTCGTCCCCGGCCAGAGCCGCCACAGGACTGTCGGTATGGCCCTATCTGGCCTGCGGCATCTCGTCGCCGCTGCCGCCGATCCCCAACCTGCTGCCCAACATGACGGTGGTGGGTATATTGCGGGAAGAAGTCGACCGGGAGGTCGTATCGCAGACCAATCTGGCCCTCCACGGCACCGGCTGGACGGAGCAGGACGGCCGGCGGGTCATCGGCTATTGCCGCACGGCGCCGCAGCAGTCGCCGGAGGAGGCGGCGGAGCCGCTGGTGGCGGCATGGCGGCAGCGACTGGAGGGTCTCGCCGCCGTGGGGATCGGCGGTCCGTCGGAGCAGGGACTGGCGGAGAGTTACCGCACGGCCTGCCGGGCAGCGGACTGCCGCATTTTCCATCCGGAGGGAACGCTGGTGTGCCGGGATACGGCCTCTGATGTGCCGGAGCCTTACCCCCTGAAGGCGGAGGGACAGCTGCTCCATGCGCTGCGAAGCGAGGAGGGCGGGCTGGAGGAGGCCTGCCGCCACATGGGGCGTTGCATGACAGCGGCCTGCAACGGAGACGCCGGAGCCCTGCGGGAGCAGCTGACGCTGCTGTGGGCCGGAATCGCAAGGCTGTGCGCCGAGTCGGCCCTCCCACCGCCGGAGCGGCTGACCACGGAGGGGATTTTCACGGTGGAGCAGCTGTGCCGGAGGATACAGACCGTCTGCGAGGATGTGCGCTGCCAGCTGGTTCTGGTGCGGGATTCGGAGCATCCTCTGGTGCAGGCGGCACTGACGGCCATCCAGCTGCGGTTCCGGGAGCCGCTGAAGCTGGAGACTGTGGCAAAGGAGCAGTACGTCAATGCGGCGTATCTGGGGCGTATTTTCCGGGCGCAGACGGGCCAGAGCTTCCGGGATGCTCTGACGGAGGAGCGGATGCGGCGGGCCGAGCGCCTTCTGCGCCAGCAGGTCTCCGTATCGGACACGGCGGTGGCTGTGGGGTACAGCGACTCCAACTACTTCAGCCGTGCGTATAAAAAGTACTTTGGTCACTCCCCCAGTGAAAGCGGTCCGCTTCGTACCCATTGAAGGAAGCAGGGACTCCGCAGCGGTATGCGGAGCCCCTGCTTTTTTGCAGTACGGTAGGTGCAGAAAAGTAAGATAGTGCAAAAAGTCCTGATTGGTCGGGGAGGTGGTCGGTGCGATTGCTGCAATTATTACAAAAAAGGGGCGCAAAGAGGCATTCTCATTGGACACTGTATCTGCTATGATGTAGAAAAATTACACGGAACGCCAAGAGAAGGCAGAAAACGACAAGGCAGGAGGCCCCGATGATGATTGACAAGCAGAAGCTTTTGGATATATTGACCTCTGAGATAGAGTCCTCCACCGGCTGTACCGATCCGGGCAGCGTGTGCCTGGCGGTGGCCGTGGCGGCTCATACCCTGGGGCGCAGGCCGGAAAAAATCGACGTGCTGGTGAGCCCCAACATCTACAAAAACGGTGTCAGCGTGGGCATCCCCGGCACGAACCGCATCGGACTGGAGCTGGCGGCGGCGCTGGGTGCGCTACTGGATGAACCGGAACGGGGTCTGGCCATTCTGGCCGATGTCACCGGTGATGTCGTGCAGCAGGCGGCGGCCATCGTATCCGACGGGCGAGTGCACGTCACCTACGGCCAGACGCCGGAGCCGCTGTATGTGCGGGCCATCGTCTTCGGCGGCGGCGAGGAGGCGCAGGCGGTGATCCGGGGGGACTACTCCTGCGTGACGGAGATCCTGCGAAACGGAGCGCCTGTGATGCAGGCGGAGGGGCGAACCCATGGAGCGGCGGTCTATCCGTTGGTGGAATACAGCGTACAGGAGCTGTACGAGACCATCCTCTCCATGGAGCCGGAGAGCTTCCGGTTTTTGTTGGAGGATGCCCGGCGGAATCAGGAGGCGGTCAGAAGAGATCTGGAGGATCCGGAGCTGCCGCTGGGCAGGCTGCTGAAGCAGCGGATTTCCGGTCAGATGACCGGCCCGCTGGCAGTTTCTGCCGAGGCGCAGGCCTACACCGCCGCCGCCGGGGAGGCCCGGATGAGCGGCCTGAATGTGACCATCATGGCCATTGCCGGAAGCGGCAACCACGGCATTACGAACTTTGTGGGCGTCCTCTCCGCAGCGGAGGCGCTGGGAGCCTCTGAGGAGCAGACCGCCACGGCGCTGGCCATCAGCTCCATGATCACCATCTACATCAAGGCTCACATCAAGCGGATGACCGCCTTTTGCGGCTGCGGCGTTGCGGCGGCCACCGGCATGACCGCCGCCGTCAGCTATCTGCTGGGCGGCAGCTACGACACGGCGGTCCACGCCATGCAGACGGTGCTGGGGACCATCGGCGGAATGTTCTGCGACGGAGCGAAGATCTCCTGCGCCTATAAGCTCAGCACGGCCGCCTCGCTGGCGGTGCAGGCGGCGTATTTGGCCAGAGAGGGCTGCTTTGTTCCCGCAGGCGTGGGCATCATCGGAAATACCATCGAGCAGACCTTCGCCAACGTGGGGCGGCTCAACGATCCGGGCATGGTGGCCACGGACCGGGAGCTTGTGGCCATCATTGCGGAGAATCAACGACATATGGCCGGCCGCAGTTAAGCGGCCGGATAGGAAAGGAGCAAGATCATGATCGTTCTGAAGGGACGAGTGCTGGACGGCAACGGCGGCGCACCCATCGAAAAGGGCGCCGTGGTGCTGGAGGACAACCGAATCCGGCTGGTCTGCCGGCAGAGTCAGCTGCCGGACGATCCGGCAGCCGAGGTGTATGAGCTGGAGAACGGGACCATCATGCCGGGCCTCATCGATGCTCACGTCCACATGGGCTGGGGCAGCGCCACGGCGGTGGACTGGATCAGCATGACGCCGCAGCTCAGCATGGCCCGTGCGCTGCGGGATATGGCGCAGCTGCGCCAGCAGGGCTACACGGCGTTCCGGGATCTGGGCAGCGACGTGCTCCTGATGCGGCCGGCTGTGGCCGAGGGGCTGCTGGATGTCCCCCGTATTTTCGGCGCCGGGCGCATCATCTCGCAGATCGGCGGCCACGGCGACGTGTATCAGAAGCTCTCGTTGGAGGCCAGCCAGCGGGCATACAGCCCCGCCTTCATCGTCAACGGTGTGGATGAGGTGCGGCGGGCCTGCCGCATCAACGCCCGCAACGGAGCGGATCTCATCAAGATCATGACCACCGGCGGCGTATTTTCTCAGGGAGACAAGGCCACCCCTCACAGCCATTTCAGTCAGGAGGAGATCCGGGCGGCTGTGGAGGAGGCGGAGAATATGGGCAGCTATGTCTCCACCCACGCACAGGCCACACGGGGCATCAAGATGGCCCTGAAAAACGGCGTAAAGTGCATCGAGCACGGCTTCTATCTGGATGAGGAGTGCATCGAGCTGATGGTGAAGAACGACTGCTATCTGGTCCCGACGCTGGCCATCATGCACGCATCGAAGCTGTATTTTCAGGGGAAGGAGGGCGTGCTGCCCTACCTGAAGGAAAAGACGGAGAAATCCTACGAGGCCCACTACCGCTCTCTGGAGATGGCACGAAAGGCCCACATCACCGTGGGTGTCGGCTGCGACTTTCTGGGAGACGCTGCCTTCGGATGCCCGTACAGCGAGGCCACGCTGGAGCTGGAGCGACTGTGTGTGGCGGGGTATACGCCCATGGAGGTCATCACCATGGCCACCAAGGTCAACGCACGGCTGCTGCAGATGGAGGATCAGCTGGGAACGCTGGAATCCGGCAAGCTGGCGGATGTGCTGCTGGTAGACGGAAAACCGGACGAGGACATTCGGGTCCTGCGCCGCAGTGACCATGTCAAGCTGGTGATTCAGGACGGACGGATCGTGAAAAACGCCATGCCGCACACGGCCAAGGCGTGAAATATAAACAGAAGAAAGGAACATGAGCGATGGATACTATCTTTTACAACGGCATCATCCACACACTGGACAAGGCCTATCCTGAGGTAAGTGCTTTGGCCATCAAGGACGGTGTGATCCTGCGTCTGGGCAGCGACGAGGAGATCCTGGCGCTGAAGGCCCCCCAGACCCGCCTCATTGACCTGCAGGGCAGACTGATGCTGCCGGGCTTTGCGGATACCCATCTGCATCTGCTGTTCTACGGAACGTTCCGCCGCCGCATCGATCTGGTGAACACCACCACCTATGAAGAGGTCATCCGGATGTGCAGAGAGGGCGCCGAGAAGGTGCGGGGTACCAACCGCTGGGTCATCGGCTGCAATTTCAATCAGATCAACTGGACGGATACCAACAAGATCCCCGACCGCAACGATCTGGACGCCATCGCCTCCGATGTGCCGATCTTTTTGCAGCGGGCCTGCGGCCATATCGTGTGCATGAACACGATGGCGCTGCAGCTGGCCGGCCTGTGGGACGAGCGGGCGGCCACCACCAAGGAGACCATGGACTTCGGCCCCGACGGTCTGCCCAACGGCTACGTCCGTGAAAATTCCGCCATGTGCGTCCAGAGCTGCTGGGAGCGCTATACGGTGGAGGAGATCAAGGACATTCTGGAATCCACCTGTCTGGAGGCTGCCTCCAAGGGTATCGTGCAGGTCCACACGGACGACTTCAACCTCATCGCCGACGACGACTTCGAGGATGTTCTGCAGGCGTATCGGGAGCTCAACGAGGAGGGGCGGCTGCCCATCCGTGTCAACGAGCAGATCCGCTTCCGCCGCACGGACCAGCTGCAGCGGTTCCTGGATCTGGGCTATCGGGCCAACGACACCATGGGCCACTTCAAGTTCGGCCCGGTGAAGTTCCTGTGCGACGGCTCACTGGGCTCCCATTCCGCCGCCATGCGTCAGCCGTATCACAACGACCCGGACACCAAGGGCCTGCTGCTGTTCACCGACGAGGAGCTGTACGATCTGGCGAAGCTTGCCTATACCAACGGCTACCATCTGACGGCCCACTGCATCGGTGACGCTGCGCTGGAGCAGATGATCAACACCATCGAGAGGGTCTCCACGGAGTTCCCCCACGCCGATCGCCGCAACGGCATCATCCACTGCCAGATCATGGACGAGGCACTGCAGGACCGGTTCCGGAAACTGAATCTGGTGGCCTATGTTCAACCTATCTTCATCAAGGCCGACTCCGCCGTGGTGGACGACTGCGTGGGCGCAGAGCTGGGACGCCAGAGCTACAACTGGCGGCGCTATGAGGATATGGGCGTTCATATGTGCGGCGGCTCCGACTGCCCGGTGGAGCCCTTCGATGTCCTGCCCAACATCTACTGTGCCGTGACCCGCAAGGGAAAGCCCGGCATGGAGGCGTGGTATCCCGAAAACGGTGTCACGCTGGAGGAGGCGGTGGAGATGTTCACCAAGGAAGCCGCCTACGCCTCCTACGACGAGGCCAAGTACGGCACCATCACCGTCGGCAAATACGCCGATCTTGTGGTGCTGGACCGCAACATCTATGACAGACCGCTGGAGGAGCTGTGTGAAACTCAGGTGGATCTGACCATGGTAGAAGGAGAGATCGTGTTCCAGCGGTAAATGCGCCGGAACGCAAGAAAACACAAAAGGAGGCTCTATCAAATGAAGAAGAACCACATCACAAGGGACAGTATCATTGTTGGTCTGGCACTGTTTTCCACCATGTTCGGTGCAGGCAACCTGATCTTCCCGCCGCAGATCGGCCTGGCCGATGGTACCCTGTGGGGCTGGGGCGCACTGGGCATCGTGCTCACCGGCGTGATCCTTCCCGTGCTGGCTTTTTGGGGCGTGAACAACGTTGGTACGGACGTCAAGTGCCTCATGGGTCACGTACACCCTAAGTTCTACGACGTTTTCTACCTCATTGGCTGTATTCTGGTGGGTATGGGCTCCACCCTGCCCCGCAACGGCGCCACCACTCACGAGATGGGCGTCATGTCCATCTTCCCCAATGCGCCCTCATGGTTGACGATGATCATCTTCTTTGCACTGGTGTTCTTCTTCGGCTGTGACAAGGGCAAGGTCGTGGATAAGCTGGGCAAGTATCTGACGCCGCTCCTGCTGATCCTGCTGGCCATCGTGCTGGTGAAGGGCGTGATCTCCCCCATCGGCACGCCTCAGGATACCGGCGTATCCAAGCCCCTGACCTCCGCCATGCTCACCGGCTATCTGACCGGCGACCTGACGGTGGGCCTGATGTGCGCCAACATTTTTATCGGCGGTATTCTGGACAAGGGCCATACCAATCCTCTGGAGCGTAAGCGCAGCGGCCTGATCGTGGGCCTGACCTCCATTGTGGCGCTGGGCATCATCTACATCATCCTGACCTACATCGGCGCCTGCGGCGGTGACTACTACGACCTGAGCGTGCCTCAGACCACCCTCCTCAGCGGTCTGGTGGGCCGGGTGCTGGGCAACTTCGGTAAGGTCTGCATGGGTCTGGCGGTCAGTCTGGCCTGCCTCACCACCGCCATCGGCATCGGCTCCACCGGCGCCTCCGTCATCAACGAGGTCTCCAAGGGCCGCATTTCCTACAAGCTGTGGATGGGCATCGCCTGCGTGGTGGGCGCTGTGTTCGGCTCCTTCGGCATCCAGAACATCATCAACTACGTGACTCCCATCTTCCTCATCATGTATCCCATCTGCATCGTACTGACCGTGCTGGGCCTGGTGGACAAGTGGATCCCCAACGACGGTGTGTATAAGCTCGGCGTGGCTGCGGCCGGTATCGTCAGCGTGGGCGACGCCATTCTGGCGGTGGCTCCCAATCTGGACGGCCTGCGCAAGGCCATGTACATGATCCCCCTGGCGGAGCAGGGCTTCTCCTGGCTGATCCCCACGGTGATCGCCATGGTCATCGGCGGCATCGTCTACCGTGGCAAGCCTCGCTACAACTACGGCGAGACGGCAGTGGCCACGGAGGAAGCTGCCAAGTAATCTATACATCCCCTACCCCCTCATTTGAAAAGGTTCCCTGCGGCCATACCACAGGGAACCTTTTCCTGTCGGAGAGGGACATCCAACGGAGTATTTACCCTATGAAAAAAATCTCGACCTCCACCCTGCAGCGCCCCATGGTCATCTGCCTGCTGGCGGCCTTTTGCTGCCTGCTGTGGGGCAGCGCCTTCCCGGCGGTGAAGATCGGCTACGGCCTGTTGTCTATTTCCTCCGCCGATTCGGCGGAGCAGCTGATCTTTGCGGGGCTGCGTTTTCTCTTTGCCGGTGTGGTGTATTACAACACCCACCAGCTGGATCTGAACCGCATCCGTGGCTTCGGGCGAGGTAAGCCCCTGCTCCACGGGCTGTTTCTGTGCGGAGCCTGCTCCCTGGCCGGTATCCCCGGCTTTCTGGGCTACATCAGCAAAACGCTGGTCCACGAGGCTGTGGTAGAGCTGGCGGTGGAGACCGGCAGCTCCGCCATCACGGCGGTGGAGTGGCTGTTCCTGCTGTCCGGCGGATTGACGGCGGCCTATCTCACCAAAATCTATGTGGCGGTATTCTGGCAGAAGGCCCCGGCAGATGCCCACGCCGCCTCCCGGCGCTGGGGAACGCCCCTCTCCGTGGCGGCGCTGATGCTGGCGGCGATACCGCTGCCGATGCTGGGTCTGCTGCCCCATGGGCTGTCGGAGAAAATCGCCGACGCTACCCTCTCCTTCACCGGCGGTCATGACTTCTCCCATGCTGTCCACTATCTGGCTTGGGAGAACCTCAAAGGCGTGGTCATCTCCCTGTCCATCGGTATGCTGGTATATTTCCTGCTGATCCGGCCCCTTCTCACGGAGCGTCGGGACGGCGAGATTCGCTACCGCTCCCTTTGGCCGGCATGGCTCAGCTTGGAGGAGAGCGTCTACAAGCCCTTCTTCCGGTGGCTCATCCGGGTACTGATGACCCTGTGCCGGGTGGCATGCGACCTGCTGGATCTGCTGGTGCTGGTGATGCGCCGCACCCTGCTGCGGGATACCCGTGACCACGTGCGCCGCTCGCCCCATAGCTCTGTGGTGCGGGCCATGTCCCACAACAGCAAGTACTCCCAAGAGGAAACGGCAGATCACGTAGGTACCGTACTGGACACCTTCCAGCGGATGGAGGGAAGTCTCTCCTTTGCCCTGCTGATGGCGTGTCTGGGCCTGTGCTTGATCCTGCTGTGCGTCATCCTCCACGTGTTCGGATAAGCAAAAAGCCCCCGCAGGAAACGGAAGCGTTTCCTGCGGGGCTTTTGTATGCTCACTTACTTTTCGTGAAAGCGGACGGCA
>OOCX01001933.1_pt1 | contig 11867 bp, 9 predicted proteins | sample 1671231 | NCBI WGS metagenome assembly OOCX01 (sample SAMN06348135, study PRJEB24527) | human gut metagenome | biome: human gut; feature: ankylosing spondylitis patient; material: feces | host: Homo sapiens | place: China | collected 2015-10 | reverse complement strand
GCAGCTGCCGTGCCTCGCTCGCCGTATCGGCACTTAGAATTGTGCGGTATTGCCTAAAATCTCCGCTCTGCGCGTTTTCTTTGTAAAATAACGGTGCCCCCGCCCTATGCAGTTCATTTACCGCACGGGCGGGGGTGTTTTGTTGTAATTCCGTAGGGGCGCACACCATGCACCCATCCGTTTTATATCATCACACTACAGCGCTTTCTCACAAAGCACACCATGTAATAGCGCCATTTTATGGCCAGCCGTTACCCATTTGTAGGGGCCGCTGCTCACCTCTTTCCGAAAAACGCAATAAAAATGCTGTCTTTCTCCACATCAGGGAAAGGCAGCATTCTTCTTTATCCGTTCAGATCTTCGCCGTTGCTGGCAATCACATTTTTATACCATCCAAAGGACTTTTTCCTCTACCGTGCCGCCGCCCTGTTCGAGTACCGGGAAAAGCACCCGTGATCCTGCCGGGCTTTATTTTGCCTGTGCGCCCTCTGGGAAGATGATCTTGTTCACAAAGAAGAAGATCACCATGGAAATGCCGCCATTGAGCACGGTGGTGCCAATGTTGTAGATGAAATCCGGCACCAGCAGGCCCGCAACCGCCACCCACACGCAGTTGATGGAGTTGACGATGCAGGTGATCAAGCAGAACGCCACCACATACCAGGCGATCTGCTTGGCCAGGTTGCCCTTGCTGCGGAACACAAAGTTGCGCTGGATGGGAAAGTTTATGCATTCTCCCACCACCATGGCAACCATGTAGGCGCAAAAGTACGGCAGACCGCCATGGGCGGAATCATACCCCAGGATGTTCCACTGGAAGGTTTCGCCAAACAGCGTGACCGGGATGCCCGGCCAGCCAAAATCCACCACCGGCAGGCTGCTGAACGCCGCCGGCAAAAATTGCAGCAGCAGGTATTTGAACACCGTAACCAGGTTGGATACGATCACAAACAGTCCGCCTTCGCGCACCCACTTGGCTGCGGCGGGGTGTTTTGCCGCAAAATTATTCCATAGCTGCATAAATAGCCCCTCTCTTTCCTCAGCTGTTGCGCAGGCGCTGTTCCAGCTGTGCGTTCAGTACCAGGTTTTTCACGGCTTCTATGATCACCCGCACAAGGCCGATGATCCAGAATCCCTGTAATTCCATCACAATGCCATCCACCATGCCCATGCTGATGGCACCGCTGGTCATTTTGGCCAGGGCACGCAGCGGCATGTTGTACTGGAACAGCACATTCAGGTCCGGCTTGCCGCGCTTGTAGCTGGCGTTCAGCAGTGCGGTAAGCACCAGCCAGATCAGCCAGCCCAGCGGGCTGCGGCTGTGGTTCAGCTCGCCCAGGGTCATGTTGCGGTCAATTTTAACTTTTCCCTGCTGCACCGGGCGGCCCAGTAGGGTGGCCCATTCGTCATCCGGCACGCTCTGCACCTTGCCGCTGGTATAGTGCGGCAGATGCTTTCCCGCATAGGGGTTGGGTGCGCCGGTACCGGCCACTTCCACCACGGCGGTCAGGCGGATGTCCGCACTGGACGCGCCGGCCCGCAGCTCATAGCTGCCGCCTTCCACTTCCCAGCTGTCGGTTTTGGTGTTCCAGTAGCGGAACGCCTTGTCGTCCAGCGGGATGGTCACGGTCTTGCTTTCGCCGGGCTGCAGCTGCACCTTGGCAAAGCCTTTCAGCTCCTGTGCAGGGCGGAACACTTCTGCCCCGGGTTTTGCCACATACAGCTGCACGATCTCTGCACCGGCGCGCTTGCCGGTGTTGGTTACGGTCAGGGTCACGCCATTGGACGCGGCCTGCAAATTGCTGTAGGCAAAGCTGGTGTAGCTTAACCCATAGCCAAAGGGGAATGCCACCGGCACACCGGCGGTCTGGTAATAGCGGTAGCCGACATACAGCCCCTCGCGGTACTGCACCATACGGCCCGGCCCGGCAAAGTTATCCTTGGCGGGGGTATCCGCATAGGCGTTGACCCAGGTTTCGGCCAGCTTGCCGCTGGGGTTCACTTTGCCGGTCAGCACATCCAGCATGGCGCCCGCCCCCGCCTGGCCGCCCAGCGCACCATACACCAGGGTACGGCAGTGTTTGAGCCACGGGGTTTCCAGCGAAGCCCCTGCGCTGAGCACCACAACGGTGTTGGGGTTGGCCTGCTGCACAGCCTTTAACAGTTCGATCTGGTTGTCCGCAAGGCGCATATCACCGCGGTCCAGACCCTCACTTTCCTTGATTTCATCCAGCCCCAAGCAGAGCAGCACCACTTCGGCCTTTTGGGCCAGAGCTACAGCCTCGGCCTGTTTGGCGGCATCCGGTTTGCCCTGGCGGTCAAAGCCGAGAGCAAAGCCCACGCTGGCCAGGCCGCTCTCTTTCAGGCAGTCCAAAAAGGTATCCACCTTGATGGAGTTGACCGCGCTGGAGCCGGCGCCCTGGTACCGCGGTGTCTGGGCAAAGTCGCCAATCACGGCAACTTTTGCGCCCTCGGCCAGCGGCAGCAGGTCGTTCTCGTTTTTCAGCAGCACAATGCTTTCGGCTGCGGCGCGGCGGGCCAGGGCGTGGTGAGCGTCCGCATCAAAGGTGCGGCTGTGGGACTGCACGGCGGCATGGGTATCAAACACCAGCGTCAGCAGCTCGTCCAGCCGGGCGTCCACATCCGCTTCGGTAATTTTGCCGCTCTGCACAGCCTGCATCAGCTCGCGCACCGCGTCCCCGCCGGGGGCGGGCATTTCCAGCGTGGAGCCGTTCTGCACGCCCAGAGCATGGTCATTGCTGCCGCCCCAGTCCGTTACCACAGCGCCGTCAAAGCCCCACTCCCCGCGCAGGATGTCCATTAACAGGTGGCGGTTCTCGTTGGCGTAAGTTCCGTTGATGAGGTTATAGCTGCTCATGATGGTCTTGGGCTTTGCTTCCTTGACCACGATCTCAAACCCGGTCAGGTACAGCTCCCGCAAAGTGCGTTCATCCACCACGGAATCCGACGCCATGCGGCGCAGTTCCTGGCTGTTGACGGCAAAGTGCTTGGGGCAGGCCGAAATACCGTTGGACTGGATGCCCCGCACATAGCTCGCGGCCATTTTGCCGGAAAGATACGGATCTTCAGAAAAATACTCAAAGTTGCGTCCGCAGAGGGGGCTGCGCTTGGTGTTCAGGCCCGGCCCCAGCAGCACGGCAACTTCCTGCGCGGCGGCTTCTTCGCCCATAGCCTGGCCGATCTGCTCGCCCAGGGCGGGGTCCCAGCTGCACGCCACAGTGGCGGCAGTGGGAAAGCAGGTGGCCGGAACGCTGGGGTTCAGCCCCAGGTGGTCCGCCGCGCCCGCCTGCTTGCGCACGCCGTTCGGACCATCAGAAAGGGTGATGGACGGAATATTATTTTTCGGCAGTGCACGGGTCCCAAAGGTAGTAGCGCCCGAAAGCAGCGCACATTTTTGTTCAAGCGTCAAAGCTTGCAGTTGTTTCTTTTGCATAAGGTGGTTCCTTTTCTTAAAAACAGCCTTGCGGCCCACCGCACAACCGCGCAAAGTCGGCGGCGATGGACCGCAGGGCAGCTGCACAGCTTACAAATTACACTTTACTGTGCCTTTTTCTTCTTGTAGCTTTTGAAGGTGAGAACTTCCAGCACGACCAGTAGTACAGCCAGCAGCACGTCGACCACGATCATAGCGGTACGCCAGATGGGGGTGGAAACAGTGTTGGCGGGGTCGTAAACGCGGGAGTTGACCACGGTGTACATGATGTTCTTGCAAGCCTGACGCATAGCCTTAACGCCGGTAGCACTGGTGGTATCGGTCAGGTGGTTGGTGGCAACATCGTAGTTCTTCAGCATCAGGTCGCAGCCGTTGCGGATGGCAATATCTGAATCCATGTAGTCAGTGAAGTGGAAGCCGTCGGTGATGACCATACCGCGGAAGCCCCACTCGCCGCGCAGCACGCCGTTCAGCAGTGCATTGCAGGCACCGGCCCACTGGTTGCCAATATAGTTCCAGCTGGACATGACGGCCTTGCAGCCGCCTACCTTGGCGCTGATCTCGAAAGGACGCAGGTAGATCTCGCGGATAGCCTGCTCGTCAGCCCAGGTGCAGAGCATCTCGTTCTGGTTGATCTGCTGGTCGTTCAGGGCAAAGTGCTTCATGTAAGCGTAGACACCGTAGCTCTGGGCACCGGCAATGGAGCTAGCACCGATGTAACCAGCGAGGACGCTGTCCTCAGAGTAATATTCGAAGTTACGGCCGTCAAAGGCGGAACGGTGGCCGTTCATGGCGGGGGCGTACCAGCCGGTGACGTTCATCTCGCTGGCCATGCGGCCGATGCTCTCGCCGTAGCGGCGGGCCAGGTCGGTGTTGAAGGTGGAAGCGATGATGATCTCGGACGGGAAACCAATGGAAGAAACGCCGGTAAAGTTGTTATTGATGGCAGCGGGGCCGTCGCAGTCGATGGTCGCGTACTTGTCAACGCTGGCCTCGGCCTTGGTCTGGTAGCCGCCCAGGGCGATCAGGTCGTCCATCTCGGTGACGGTCATCTGGTCGAGCAGGGTATCCCAACGCTCGTCGTCGTAGTCAGCACCGCGCAGGTCAGCCAGCTTCAGGCCGTTGTTGGCACCGGTAACGGGCATCTCGTCGTTGGGGTCGTTGTGGTCCTCGGGGGTCCAGTTGTGGTCGTTGTACAGGGTGTTCATGCTTTCCTCAGACATGGTGTAGTCAGAGGGAGCAGCAACCGCCTCGGCATAGTTGGCGAAGTGATCAGCGCGGGATAGGGTGACGAGCTTGTCGTCAGCGAAGTCGAACTTGGTGGTAGCAGCTTCAGCGTCGGTGCTGCGGGGGTTGGACTCGTCATAGACGATGGTGGAAGCGACGTTGTAGGTCTTGGAATCCAGCACCGTGTGGGAATCCTCGTTGATGCTGATGATATAGTCGCCCTCTTCCAGCACATAGCAGCCCTTGTCCTTGCTGTCAAAGCTGGCCATGTCCTCGGTGTTGAAAGTCAGGGTCAAGGTCTGGGAAGCGCCCGGCTCAATGGAGTCGGTCTTGCCGAAGGTGACGAGGTTGGCGGAAGCCTTCTCAATGCCGCCATCGGTGTACGGCGGGTTGAAGTAGACCTGCACGGCGTCCTTACCGGCCACACTGCCGGTGTTGGTGACGGTGACATCCAGGGTGATGGTGCCGTCAGCCTCGGTCATGGAGTCGATTTTCTGGGTAAAGGTGGTGTAGGACAGGCCGTGGCCGAAGGGATACTGCACGGTCTTGTCATAGTCGATCAGGCCCTCGGCGGCGGCAGTCTCGTAGAACTTGTAGCCGACGTAGATGCCCTCAACATAGTTGACGAAGTGCGGGGGAACCAGTGCTGCATCACCGCCAAACAGGCTGGCAGCGGTGTAACCAACGGAATCCGCATTGGTGTAGGCGAAAGCGCCGATGTTGTTGAAGTACGGTGCAGCGGTCAGGTCGTAGACGAAAGTGTCGGCAGAGTGGCCGGAGGGGTTGACCTCACCGGCAACAATCTCGCCCAGGGCGTTGAAGCCGGTCTGGCCGGTGCCGGGGCACCAGATAACGCTCTTGATCTGGGGGTGCTCATCGACGAAGCCCAGCTCGAGGGTGTTGGCAGCGTTGTAAACCAGCACAACGTTGTCGAAGTTGGAACAGACGAGGTCGATCATGTCGCGCTCAGTCTTGCTCAGGGAGAGGTAATGCTGGCCGTCCTCGAAGTCCTTGTACTCGGTGGAGTTGTCGGTGTAGTTGACGGTGCTCATATCGGTGGGCAGGTCAGCAAACTCACCGCCAACGCGGCTGATGACGACCATCGCAGTGTCAGAGAAAGACTTGGCGTTGTCGATCAGCTCTTGGGTGTAGCTGGCGGCGGTGGGTTCGGGCAGGGTCCAGTTATGGTTGCTGTAACCCAGCGCCGGGCGCTCGGCGCAGTAAGCGGTGTAGAAATCGCTCAACTCGGTGTTGGTGTTGATGCCGGCGTTGTGCAGGCCATCCAGCAGGCTGACGGTGGGACGGTCGGCAGAGATCGCGCCAGCGCCGGTGCCGCCGTAGACAGGGCCGACAGAAGCCCAGCCAAAAACGTTCAGGTTGCTGCCGGAAGCGAGGGGCAGTTCGTTGTCATCGTTCTGCAGCAGGACGATGCCTTCCTCGGCAATCTCGGTGCACAGGGCGTTGGCCTCGTCACTGGATTTCTCGGTGATAGTGCCGTTGCCGGTGACCAGATCGAGCATGGTGCTCATGGGGCCAAAGGCAACCAGGTTGAGCATGATGCCGAAAGCCACCAGCACGGCCAGGCCAGACTGGGCGCGCACCATGAATTTGGTGGGCTTGGCCAGTTTCTTGTTGACCGCCATAGCGATCAGTACGATAATGGCGGCGGCAACCACAACGCCAAAGAAGATGAGCTGCGGGATGCAGTTATTGACCACATCGGCAACGTCGTCCAGGTTGACGCCCATATTTGCCAAGGTAAGAAGCAGGGTGTTCATTGTTTTCCTCCTTTTATTGTGCGGCCCTCCGGATGGCGGCTGACGGGATTTCCGCTTTTATTGATGATATTGTACCAAAACAATTTTCTTTCGGCTCATTTTTTGCACAAACTGTTGTTTCCGTTGCATGTTTTGCAAAAGTTTCAAAAACATTTCATTTTTTGTTGTGCATCTCTCACAAAGCATCTCGACCCTGTTTTGTGCACCCCGCCCAAACACCAAAAATGGCCGGGTGCCTTATCCTAGACCCCCAGCCATCCATTCAGCTTTTCTGCGGCAGCAGCACCCGCAGCGTAAACCACTCATTTTCCCAGTGCAGCGTCATAGTTCCGCCGCGCTTTTCGGCTGCGGCGCGCACACTGCGCAGGTCGCTGCCGCCATGGGTGTTGCGGCGCGGCAGGCCGTCCGCGCCCAGCTCCACTTCCTGCGCGCAGTAGTTCTCAAACCGCAGCATCACAAAGCCGTTCTGGGCGTACACCGCCACACGGATCAGCCGCTTTTCGTGGTCGGGCTCGGTCTCTACGCTCTCGGTCGCATTGTCCAGCGCCGTACCCACAATCGTGCAGATTTCCCCTGTTTCCAAAAAGTCCAGCAAATGCCCGTCCGCCACGCAGGTCATCGTGATGTGGTGCTGCTGGCAGTACAGGCTTTTGGCCGTCAGCAGGGTGTCCAGCACCGGGTTGCCGGTCTTGTTCTCCGCCTCGTACTGGCGGATGCCGCTTTCCATGGCCGCCAGCGCCACATCCTGCTTGGCGTGGTCCCGCTCCGCCCGGATGGCCGCAATCTGCATTTTCAGCTCGTGGTAACGCCGGTTGATCAGGCGGATGTTCTCCTTGCTCTGCTTGTACTGCTCGTACTGGCGGTGCAAAACGCCGTCCAGCTCCGCCAGCTCGCTGTGCAGGGCGGCTTCGCGCAGCTGCTCGTGCTGCACCGTCAAAATCAGCACCCCGGCCAGGTCCACCAGCGTGCGGATGTAAAACATGTTCATGTTGGCTTCGCTGCCGTTGGCAAAGCTCAAATTGCTCACGGCAAATGCGGTCAGCGCCATGACCACCGCCACAAAAGTTCCTGCGAGCGTTATTTTCAGCTTCCCGGCCGGGCCGGGGCGGCGGTTCTCCACAAACAGCATGGCGGTAAAAATGCCGCCGTACACCACCGCCAACAGCAGCAACGAAAGTGGCTCCGCCCCGCCGCGCTGCGGCCACAGCACGCAGTGCAGCTGCCATTCCACGCTGGCCGCCAGCTCCGCCAAAATAAAGGCCCGCGCGCACACATAGCCCGCTTCCAGCAGCGTAATGCTGCGTGTGACCCACAAAAACAGCAGCATAGAAAGAATTGCCATTGCCATGCAGGGGATCCACCACGCCAGCGGAACTTCCCCCGTGGCCTGCAAAAACGCCCCCAGCAGCACCGCCCAACCGGCTTCTACGCCCCAGATCACGCGCTGGTTCATCCGCGGCGGCAGTCTGTGCGCATACAGCAGCACCGCCAGCACTTCCGCCAATGCGGTGTACAGGCGGGGGATATCCGGCAATGTCGTCACTGTCCCGCACCCCCAATATAATCCGCCAGCCCCGCCATAAAGGCCTTGCGCCGCGGGCGGCTGATCTGCAGCGTATACGGACCAACCTGCACCATATCCTGCTGCACGCCGGAAACCTGCGCCAGATTGACCAGATACCCGCTGTTGCACCGTGCAAACGCCCGGCCCACCAGCTTTTCCTCATAGTTTTTCAGGGTGCCCGGCACCACAAAATCTTCTTTTTCGGTGTAAAAATGTACCTTGTGGCCTTCACTTTCCAGGTAATAGATTTCCGCCGCGTCCAGCCGCCGCATGCCGCCGTCCACCGCCACAGCCAGATAATGCCGCTCCCGCTTTTCCAGCTGTCCCAGCGCCTTTTGCAGCTGCTGCGAAAACGCAAAGTAAGGCACCGGTTTCAGCACATAATCCAGCGCCCCAACAGCATATCCGCGGATGGCATACTGCGCCATGTTGGTAATGAACACGATCAGCACCCCGCCGTCCCGCTCCCGGATGCGGCGGGCGGTCTCCATGCCGTCCAGGTGCTTCATCTCCACATCCAGAAGGATGATGTCGAACTGCGAGCGGTAATCTTCCAGAATTTCCATCCCATCCGCAAACTCCGTTACCTCAAACGGCGTGCCGTACTGCCGGGTGTACCGCTGCACATACCCCGCCAGCTGTTCCCGCACCGCCGCCTCGTCCTCCACAATCGCAATCCGGGTCATCTGCTGTTCCCCTTTCTCAACATCACACTGCGGCCCCGCACAGTCCACATCTGGTGCAGCTTCTTAAGGTGTATCTGAAAACAAAGAAAATGACGGATATTTCGCAAACACAAGCAGAATTTAAGGCAAAGAGCCGCAGGAATCCTTTGTGGATTCCAAGGCTTTTAACGCAAAATCCCGCTGCGTTTGTAGAAACAGACGATATTTTCGACTTTTCAGCTGCACCATCGATTGTTTTTAGTATAGCACATACAACCATACACAGCAAATGCGGGGTGGAGCAGTTTGTTTGCCCTCAAAGCGTTTTGTCGGTCGGGACTGCCAGACCAAGCCAGCCCTGACATGCCACAAATATACAGGTTCATTGCGAATGCAGATGTGGCGTTAAACGGAACAAAGCACACCCTCCGTGATTACAGTCCCGAGATAAACAAAAATCTTATCATCCATTGCTATCAGCCCGAACCCGGCTATTGTGCCTGTGTGCTGCAAGTGACGGAGCAATAAATCAGCGGGAAAAGCATCACGGAAATCGATGCGCATCTTGAAACCACTGCTCTGCCGGAAAAGCTTCCTGCACCTTGCTGTTTGTGCGCTCCGCCCCCTTTCTGCCGTCGTTGACTATTTCTGCCTTTAGTATATAGATCAACAAAAAAACGCCTCACACTTTCGTGTAAGGCATTCTTTGGTGCACCATCAGTGGGCGCGTTAAGAATTCAGTCCGGTCCGCTTGTCGGCCTGTAAGGCCTCCATTTTGCTTCGCAAAACCGCTCGTGCGGTTGTACGCCGCGCGCGGCGTACATTGTTCGCTCCCCGCTTTCGCTCACGCTCAATCGTGGCCCCTGCTCACAAACCCGCAACCATTTTTAGCGACCAGTCCCCGCGAGACGAACACGAGTGCTTGCGCGAAGTGCGAGTCCGTCCCGAAGGAAATGGTGCAACAAAAAAGCCGCAACATTCGTTGCGGCTTTTCTTGGTGCACCATCGGGGACTCTCCCGCGGGCTAAGGAACGCCGCACTGTGGCGTTCCTTACGGCACCTGCGTGCCGCCGCCCTGTTCGAGTATCTCCGACGCTGCACCAGATCGTGCCTTCTTAAAATAGAGCAATAAAAAAACGCCCTACACTTTCGTGTAAGGCATTTTTTGGTGCACCATCGGGGACTCGAACCCAGGACCCACTGATTAAGAGTCAGTTGCTCTCCTTAGTTGCTCACACTCATGGTGTATGCTGTTGTAATAAAAAGCACTCTTCTAACGATCAAAATCACTAAATATGTCCTATGCAAAGTCATTAACCAGCACCGTTTTTGTATGGCGCTGGTCAATTTTCTTTTACGCACTAATCAGCGGTATAAGTTTCTGTTCTTCTGTGATTTCCAAGAATTGCTGATATTCCATATTCTCTTCCTTATTTTTCCATTTGAGCCATTCCATTTCGGCCCTTGCCTTGTTATAAGCCATTTTGTACCTCCGTCAGATTGAAAAAGTTTCAAACCGATGGAGGTCTGGAGGCGAACGGCATCTCGACAGGTCAAAATGCAGATTCTCCATTGCCAGTCCTTCCCAAAAGAGGTCAGCAAAAAGGCCGGGACGATTTAAATCGTCCCGGCCTTGCTACCGTATTGGCTGGCAACAAAAAAAGAGCCCCATCGCTTATGCGATGGGGTGCTTATAAAGGTATGCTCTCTGCCAGCATACCCATTCTACATTTTTAATGTCGACTGTTCATTAGGCGTTATATAGTTATTTTCTTGTCTTTTTGATGACATTTCATTGTCACTGTGTAGTATTTATGTCGTAGTTTTGTTTATCCACCACTTTCTGTTCTTGCATTTACCTTTTCTCTTGGAATCACGATGGCCCACAATGCGTATCCAAACAAAAGCACCGCTTCTTGACGTCGATTATAGTACACGCTTCGCTCCAAGCCCAGACTCTCAATGATTTCATCTACTCTGTACACCACTCCCGTCAGATAATTTTTTGAAAGAAGTTCCGCATACAGGTCTCCCCGCTTGTAAAAAGTACGCACTCGTTCAATCGCAAGATCGATGAGTTGAATCCAATGTTCAGATTCCATAAGGTTCTGAATTCTGTATTCAAATTTTTCTCGTTGGACATCTGGAGCAAATTCCATAAGGTACGCCAACGCAGCAGTATAATCCTCACCATAGTGGCAGGATTCATCCATAAGATAGTACGCATCATTTTGAACACTCCAACAGATTCTGCGATAGCTGCACAACAGCAACTGGCTTTTGGCGTAGATTGTATTCACATCAAGCCCTGCATTTTCGTACATTTTTATCACTTCTCCAGTGATTCCTGTTTTTCTCATGATACTGTGGTTCCTCCTTTTCTGAACAAATGCGCTTTAATGGTACATTGGCGCAGGCATCTTGGGGAAATCAGTGCTGAGTGTTGGTCTGCACGATTTTTCCATTAGTGATGCTGGCACGACTATCTTATTGCCAAATCGCTCCCTCAAGCGATCCACTGCTGATTCCAATCGAACAATGTCATCTTGTTTATCATAACCTGCAAACAAATTAAGTTGCTGTGGTGTGTCCTCTGGGACTAAATCAATTGCTCGTACCGTAATCGATCGTAAAGGCGTAGTAAACCGATGTTTTTTGAAGAAGAGCAATTTGGCCGCCTGTGCCAAAAACAGCGTACTCTGCGTTATATACTCCAACTTCATCTGATACTGGCAGCTAAAAAAATTTTTATCTCTGACATTTATCTGAATTCCTCTTGCAGCCAAATGATTTTTCTTCAGTTTATAGCCAATTTCCTGCGTGAGATCTAAAATTGTACGCCACACTTCCTCATCCGATTCCATATCCTTTGCCGTAGTTGCTCCATGACCGATACTCTTTATTGGTGCAATGTACCCATATCTGGCGACTCTTGATGTGTCGCGGCCATTTGCGTACAGCCATAGTTGAGTTCCCGCAACGCCAAATCGTTCCTGTAAAAATTGGAGATTGGTTTTGGCCAAAGCACCTATCGTATTGATACAATAAGAATCCAACTTCTTTGTTGTTTGTCTACCCACACCCCACAAGTCCGATACCGGCAGTGGCCAGACGAGTTCTTGAAATCCTTCTTCCGGAATTACCGTTGTTGCATCTGGTTTTTTCATATCCGATCCAAG
>OOCX01001929.1_pt1 | contig 11901 bp, 9 predicted proteins | sample 1671231 | NCBI WGS metagenome assembly OOCX01 (sample SAMN06348135, study PRJEB24527) | human gut metagenome | biome: human gut; feature: ankylosing spondylitis patient; material: feces | host: Homo sapiens | place: China | collected 2015-10 | reverse complement strand
ACGATGCCTCAAACGTAACCAATATCTATGATGCTGAGAGGCTCTCGCACCTACACACGGCGCTTAAGCTGGGCTCCACCCTCGCCGGGCATCAAGCGACGCGCGTCGTAGACCGAGTCAACGCTGCTGATAGAGGCCAGCAGCGGATCCAGACCACTCGCATCCGAGATCTCGACCATAAAGCGCAGGGTTGCGATACCCTCGCGGTTGGTCGACGTGGCGGCAGAAAGGATATTGCCGCCCGCATCGCCAATGGCAATGGTGACATCCTTGAGAAGGCCCATGCGGTCCAGGCACTCGACCACGATCTCGACCTGGAAGAGGGTGTCGGCAGCGCCGTCCCACTCCACTTCGATCATGCGCTCGGGATGCTCCATAAGACCCTTGACGTTGGGGCAATTGGCGCGATGCACCGAAACGCCACGACCGCGCGTGATGAAGCCGACGATGTCGTCGCCCGTCACCGGATTGCAGCAATGCGCCAGACGGACCAGCAGGCCGCTGTTGCTCTCGCCCTTGACGATAATGCCGTTGCTGGCGCTCTTGCCGCGCTTTTGCGGCTTGCGGTTGGAACCGCGGGCAGGCTGCTTGACGACCTCGGCAATAGCCTCGGCCTTGGAGAGCTGCTCCTCGGGCTTGGGGTCCAAGATTTGCTCGACCTTGTTACCCACAGCGCGAGGGGCAACCTTGCCGGCGCCGACGGCGGCAAACAGGTCCTCGAGCTGCTTGTAATTAAACTGCTCCGCCACGGCGTTGAGCGCACGCGTGGATCGCGGCGTAGAGATGCCATACCCGCGCTTGCGCAGGTCCTTGGCCAGTATATCGCGGCCGGCAGCAGCGTCATCGTCTTTGGTCGCGGCGGCGAAGTAACGGCGGATCTTTGACTTGGCCGAAGGTGTCTTGACGATCTTGAGCCAATCGCGCGACGGCTTGGAACTCTTGTTGGTCAGGATCTCGACACGATCGCCCGTCTTGATCTCGTGCGTGAGCGGGGCCACCGCACCGTTGATCTTAGCGCCGACGCAGTGGTTTCCCACCTCGGTGTGAACGGCGTAGGCAAAGTCGAGCGGCGTGGAGCCGGCACGAAGCGCCATGACCTCGCCCTTGGGCGTAAAGACGAAGATCTCCTGATCGAAGAGGTCGACCTTCAGCGAATGTAGGTATTCCTTGGCATCGGTGATCTCGTCAGACGCAGCCCAATCGAGCGAATGTTTGAGCCAGTTAATCTGGTCGTCCAAGCGCTGGGCATCATTGGTCTTAGACGCAGACGATCCGCCCGATTTCTTATACAGCCAGTGGGCGGCAATGCCGTACTCGGCCTGCTCGTGCATCTCGTAGGTACGAATCTGAATCTCGAGCGGACGAGCCGTGGGGCCGATAACCGTCGTGTGGAGCGACTGGTAGTTATTGACCTTGGGCATGGCGATATAGTCTTTAAAGCGCCCGGGCATGGGGTGCCACAGCGTATGCACCGCACCGAGCGGGGAGTAGCAATCGCGCACCGAATGCGTGATGACGCGCAGTGCCACCAGGTCGTAGATCTCGGAAAATTCCTTGCCCTTGCGCTTCATCTTTTGGTAGATGGACCAATAGTGCTTGGAACGGCCGTTGATCTGGAAGTCCTCCAGGCCAATGCGGTTGAGCTCGTCGGTGAGTGTCTTGATGGTCTCGGCCAGATAGCGCTCACGGACCTCGCGCGACTCCGCCACCATGCGTGCGATGCGCTGGTAGGCGTCGGGTTCAAGGTAGAAGAAGGACAGGTCCTCGAGTTCCCATTTAATGGAGCTCATGCCCAGACGGTCGGCCAGGGGCGCATACACGTCCATGGTCTCGCGGGCCTTAAACAGGCGACGGTCCTCACGCAGGGCCGCAAGGGTGCGCATGTTGTGCAGACGGTCGGCAAGCTTAACGATGATGACGCGGATGTCCTTGGACATGGCGAGGAACATCTTTCGCAGCGTGAGCGCCTGTTTCTCGTCCATGCTGTCGACTTCGATGTTGGTGAGCTTGGTCACGCCATCGACGAGCTCGGCCACCGTATCGCCAAACAGGCCGGAAACATCGGCAAGCGAGGTCTCGGTATCCTCGACGGTATCGTGCAGCAGCGCGGCGCACACCACATCGCAGTCCATCTTGAGATCGGCCAAAATGATGGCCACCTCGACGGGATGGTTGATGTACATCTCACCCGAGCGGCGCTTTTGGTTGCAGTGCTTCTCGGCAGCAAAGCAATAGGCCTGCTCCACCTTAGAAAAGTCGTCCTCATTCATATATTTGAGGCACAGGCGCTCCAGCTTGTCGTAGCTGTCCGCCATAATCTCGGGCGGCAGCTCATCGGCATGCTTATAGTGCTCCATCTCCGAGAACGGCTGGAGGGCGGAATCATGGGCGGTACGGGCTGCGGCATCCATCGAGGTCCCCTTCCCCTAGGCCCGCGGTACGATCGGGCGGTTAACTTTGGCTAGCATATCAGAAGCGCACGAATCGAGCGCCCAACTCCGGAAAGCCGAGAACTCCACGCGCGAACGCAAGCCCTCCAAATAGCGAATTGACCTGCTCAATTGCACACGGCCGGGGTTTTCGGCCATCGCGATGCGACGGGTGTCGTCAAACCCCGAAACGCGACAGAAGCCAAGCTCTTCGAAGATTCCCAGGCCACTTTCCACCGAGCGCTCGTCGACCGGCGTGCGAGCATCGATGGCAAGGCACATCTGCGCGATGTCGATATCGCTCGCGCTAAAGGAATCGTCCCCGGTCTTGCCGCGGTTGGAGCGCCACATGGTTTGCAGCGCGCGATAGAGCGTGACGAGCTCGTCGCGCTCAGGCGCATAGCAGTCGAGTAGGCGCTCGTTAATGCGGGCGTCGCGCGACGAATAGAGCAGGTGAATCACGGCGGGCTGTCCATCGCGACCGGCGCGGCCACTCATCTGGTTAAACTCAATCGCGCCAAACGGCATGTGATAGAGCACGACATGGCGAATATCGGGAAGGTTGACGCCCTCGCCAAAGGCAGAGGTCGAGACGATGCAGCTGAGGCATCCGTCACGAAACGCCTCCTCTACGCGATGGCGGTCGGTGCGCGTAAGGCCCGCGTTGTAAAAGGCGATATGCGACGCGTAGTCGGGAACGCGTTTGCGTAGCGTCTTGGCAAGCGCCACGGACTGATCGCGCGAGTTGACGTAGATGACGGTCTTCTCCCCCGTCGCGACGATGGACACCAGGCGGTTTTCGCGGCTCGCAAGATCGCGGTCGTCCTCGAGCCGCAAGTTCTCGCGCACGGTCTCGTCGACCACCGTACGGGTAATCGGCAGCACGCGGGCGAGCTCGGCCACAACCGGAGCCGTTGCGGTGGCCGTCGCCGCCATAACGACCGGGTCGCCCAGGGCCTTGAGGATATCGGGCATGTCGAGGTATGCGCTTCGGTCGCCGCCCTTGGCAAGACCGGCATGGTGCGCCTCGTCAATAACGACAAATCCGATACGCCCCGAGCGCGCAAAGCGGTCGCGGTGAATAGACAGGAACTCAGGCGTCGTGAGTACGATGCCAGTGCGGCCCGAAGCCAGGCCGGCAAACACGTCATCGCGCGCTGCTTCCACGGTCTCGCCGGTCAACACGCCCACGCCAATCCCGAGCGCAGCCATCGTCGATGAAAGATGATAGGCCTGGTCGGCAACGAGTGCGCGCAGCGGATAGACAAAGATGCTCGCACGCCCTCGAAGGACCGCCTCGCGCGCGGCGTGCACATGGAAGATGAGCGACTTACCACGTCCCGTCCCCATAACGGCCAAAACGCTCTGGTGGTCGGCGAGCGCGTCGAGTGCCTCGACCTGCGCGCGATGTGGCTGGTTCGAGCCGATAAAACTATGGATAAGCGAGCGCGTGAGCTCGATATAAGAAAGCTGGGCGAGCGTCTCGCGTTTACGCGACTCCAGGCGCAGGCCGGAATCCGCCGGCTGCACGCCGCGGCGAAGCTCGCATGCCGGATCGTCGATATTGGACGCCGCGGTATCGCGCACCAAGACATCCTTGATCATGAGCTTGGGCTTTACGCGCCCTTGCCAATGCTCGGCCACGGCCTCGAACACCAAGTCGACAGCGCTATCGCAATTGATGAGCTTATCGATCTGCGGCACGCGGAACATAATGGCCGGCACACTCGCGGCGCCATCGGTCGCCACGAAGCGCATGTGCTCGCCGGTTTTGCCCACCACGGCGCGATCACACATCGTCACGCCCTCGGCGGCCAACAGCGGCACCTTGTTGCCCTGGCCAAACGGCTCAAGACGAGAAATCTGCTCGATGGTCTCAATATTCAGCTCGGAGAGGTCAACGGTGGCGGCAACCTCGTCGGTGTCCTCAAAGTCTTCGGCGGGAAGCTCGGACAGCACGGCGGAAAGGCGACGACGGAACTCGTCGAGCTTGGACGCCTCGATGGTCACGCCCACCGCACCCGCATGCCCGCCGCGACGAATCAGCAGATCCGAGCAGCGTTCTACGGCGTCGAACAGGTTGACTTTGCCCACCGAGCGGCCCGAACCGCGTGCAACGCCGTCCTCGATCGAGAAGAGCAGCGCCGGCACGTGGTAGCGATTGGTCAGGCGGCTCGCCACGATGCCCTTGACGCCCTCGTGCCAGCCCTCGCCGCCCACGACGATTGCGCGCCCGCCGTCATAAGTCTCCTCGACTTTCGCCATGGCATCGCGCGTAAGCTCGGCCTCGATCTCACGGCGTTGGCGATTGATTTCCTCGAGCTCGGCGGCAAGCGCGCTCGCTTCGATGGGGTCGCGGGCAAGCAGCAGGTCGAGCGCCAGCTTGGGATCAGCCATGCGGCCGGCAGCATTCAGACGAGGGATGAGCGAAAACGACAGGCCGTCGGCCGTAATGGTAGAAAGGTCGGCCTTGGCAAGTGCGGCAAGCGCGATATAGCCGGGACGGGCCGTCACGCGCATCTGCTGGATGCCCTCGGCGACCAGTGCGCGATTCTCGGGCGTGAGCGGCATCATGTCGGACACGGTGCCCAGCGCCGCGACCTCGATCAGCGAACGCCAATACGACGGCTTGCCCAAACGCTCGCCCAGGACCTGCACCAGCTTGAGCGCCACGCCGGCACCGGCAAGCTCGCGCGAGAGACCCTCGTCCTCGAGCTTGGGGTCGGTCAGGGGCACGCCCTGCGGCACCTGGTCGGACGGCTCGTGATGGTCCGTGACCACCAAATCGATCCCCAGGCTCTCCAGATAGGAGACCTCCTCCTTGGCGGCAATACCGTTATCGACGGTCACGATCAGGTTGGGTTGGGCGAGCTCGTTGACGCGGTCGAGCGCCGCACGCGACAGGCCGTAGCCCTCGTCAAAGCGATGCGGAATAAACGGCGTGACGTTGGCGCCAAACGAACGTAGCGCCTCGGTCAACAGACAAGTCGACGTAATGCCGTCGACGTCAAAATCGCCAAAGACCGCGATGTGCTCGTGGTTGCGAATAGCACGCTCGACGCGGTCGGCAACGACCGACATGCCCGGGATAATGAGTGGGTCGGCCCAGTCGCGATCGAGTGAAGGCGTCAAAAACAGCTGACCTTCCTCGATGGATGTAATGCCGTGCGCGACCATAATGCGCGCCACCAGCCCGGGTATGCCCAGGCCAGCCGAAAGCTCCTTTTCGAGCTCGGGGTTTTGCTGAGCGACCGCCCAGCGATGCGTCGTCTTAAGCGATGACATAGGCGCCCACCCCCGATAGGGGCAGGTCGCCGCGATACCTCTCACGGTTCATAGCGATGAGTCCTCTGTGTATGCCCGCTTCGGCAGGCAGATCTGTTGAACGGATTTATTATACCGTGCAGCGCGGACGCAAATCGCCGCAGCACGCCGCGGTTTCGGTAAACGATGCCGGTAATAGCCTCGAAATATTCGAGCGTTTCTGACGCACGGACGCATGCGAGCGTCTAGCATATCCATTCAAAACGGGTTCACGGGCAAAGGGAGTCACAAGCGCATATGAAGCAATGGGTTGGACTGGGCAAGTTTCTCGCGGGGCACATGCAGGTCATCGTTCCGATTTGCGTGGCACTCGGCGTGCTCTTTCCCCAACAGATTGGCGTACTCAAGCCCATCGTTCCCACCTTGTTTGCCTTTATGACGTTTCAGGGTGCGCTCAGCAACACCTTTCACCAGGTAACCGAGGTGTTCCGCCGTCCGTTGCACCTAGTCTTGGCGCTGCTCGTCTCGGCGGTGCTTATTCCCATCGCGGCGTATGCCATGGGGTCACTCTTCTTTGGCTCCAACCCCAACCTTGTCTGCGGCATTGTGCTCGAATACAGCGTGCCCGTGGCCGTCACCGCTTTTATGTGGATCAGCATGTTCGGCGGCAACGGCCCGCTCGCGCTCACCATCATCCTGACGTCCTCGGTTATCTCACCTGTGACGATTCCGCTTACGCTCAAGCTCCTGCTGGGCGCCACCGTCTCGATCGACGTGCCGAGCATGATGCAGAACATGGCCTTTATGATCGCCATCCCCGCTGTGCTCGGTATTGCCATCAATGAACTCACGCGCGGCTGGGGCCACGAGAAACTCTCTCCCGTGCTCTCGCCCGCCTGCAAGTTCATGATGATGGGCGTCATCGCGTCCAACTCCACCGCTATGAGCGAGTACGTGCTGCACATAAACGCGGTGCGCCTGGAAGTCGCCCTCTTTATTTTGGTCTTCGCCATCAGCGGCTTTGTCGTCGGTTTTCTGGTCGCACGTGCGCTGCATCTGCCATATAGCGAGACGACTACCATGTGCTTTACCTGCGGCATGCGCAACATCTCTTCGGGTGCCGTCATCGCCACGCAGTACTTTCCGGGCGAGGTCGTGTTCCCCGTCATGTGCGGCACGCTGTTTCAGCAGGTGCTGGCCTCGATTATCGGGCATCTCTTTGAGTGCCTAACCTGCGAGGAGCGCACCAAACAGCGCAAGCGGGTCGAAGCCGGCCGCGACGCCATGGCGCGCTAGGCTGTCCGCATTACGCGGGTGTTAGTCTTGCTATACGAGCGTTTCCAGATGCGCACGCAGACGCTCAGCATCGATATCGAGCGTCGTCTCGGCATTGACTTGGGCCAAACGATAGCCGACAAAGTAGGGCGAAACCACCCAACGCGGCAGCGCCTTGGCAATGGTCCGACCGCCCAGGTGATAGAAGAACAAGTTGTACGACTCTGCGCGACCACCGTGGTGCTCGTTTAGGATATAGCGCAGAACTACCTGGATCGCATCGGCAAAGAGATCCGCCTCGGCTTGGTCTCGTGCGTCATCGCTGGCGGCGATTCCCTGCGGGGCTGAAACGTTGATCTCAAAGAACCCCATGATCGGTTCGGTTGAGATATTGACCGAGATTCTCCCCTGTTGCCAGACATTGATGCCTTCGAAATTGGCAGAAGTCAGCGAAGTGTAGCCGTCTTCCTGCTCCAAACCCACAATCTGCATGTGCGGATGAACGAGACTACCGCCCGAGAGCGGACCCTTGTTCTTGTACATGAGAACGCTGCGATACTGCTGTGAATCGATCATCTGCTGCCAGCAACCCAGGGCAAACCGTATCACATGGTGGAGTTCATCCGGCTCATAGATCACCAGGTCGGCATCGTGATCGGCCGACTCGATCAGCACGGTTTGACGGGTGGCGCGCAGGGTCTTGAACTTATTCTCGAGCCAGATGCAGTCACCATCGCGCCGGATGATATCGGCAAGTTCCTCGGTATCGCAAAAGGGACACGCGGTGCCAGGGCGCCGGTTGTCGTCGGGCTTACCGTTCGCCTGCTGAACGTCAAATACCAGCGCCACGGGTTACGCCTCCAGCGGCACGATCTTGGTGCCATGGAGCTCGGAGACGCTCAATGCCGCCGCCACGGTATCGCGGTTGGCCGTAGAAATGCCGCCGCCGGGAAGGATGGTCAGGCGGTCGCCCGCATACTCGACAAGACGCGACAGGTGCTCCAGGTTGTCCTCGATCGGCGTTCCGGCAGCACCACCATGCGTCAGGATGCGCGTGATGCCGCAGTCGGCGAGTGTGTCAATGGCGTCCAGCTGAGCCTCGGGCGAGAGCTGGTCAAAGGCCATGTGGAAGGTGATATCGATGGCCCCGCGCTTGCACTCCTCGGTCGCGCAGCCCGTAGCCATCACGAGGGCGCCGAGGGTGAGCTCGTCGAGCGCCCAGCCGCCGGCACAGGGCTTGCAGCAGCCAAAGACCAGGCCGTCAACGCCGGCGCTCACGGCAAGACCCAAGTCCATCTCCATCATGCGCAGCTCGTCCTGGTTGTAGTGAAAGTCACCGCCACGCGGGCGAATCATGCACATCACTCGCGCGTCATGCTCGTGAGCATAGCTGACCGTAGTGCTGATAACGCCGGCCGAGGGCGTGGTACCACCGACGGCAAGGTTGTCGCACAACTCGATGCGCTTAGCACCGGCATCGATAGCCGCCGGCACACGCTCAAAGTTCTCGGCACAAAACTCGTACAGCATAGATAGCCCCCAGGAGACATTTCGATTTCCACACGGCATTGTCGCACGTTAAATAGCAACCCGCACGATGGAACAAAACCTTGACAAGGAGTGTCCCAAAGTGCCGGCACATAAGGAACGTCCCCAGGTGCCACCTTGAGCGATGGGTACTCATTTAAGTACGTCCCCAATGAGTACCCGCAGGGGACAGACAGACCGGACTCCCTATACGACAACTGTTGACATCATATACTATGTGTCATATAGTAGGTGTTACACAGTATACTACGAAAGGAGGTGTGCGGATGGAGGCACAGATGAAGCGCGGCTTCCTCGAGGCCTGCGTGCTCGCGGCCGTCTCGGGCGAGGAATCCTACGGCTATCAGATCGTGAAGGACGTGCCCGCGAGTATGGGGCTCACGGAATCCACGCTCTATCCGTTGCTCAAGCGCCTGGAGAAGGCGGGCTGCATCACCGCGCGCTCCGCCGAGCACAACGGGCGGCTGCGGAGGTACTACCGCATCACGGACGCCGGGCGCGAGCGTATCGCCGAGTTCCTCGCCGAATGGCCATCCGTGCAGGAGATCTACCGTTACGTGGAGGGGGCGCACCATGACGCGCGATGAGTTCTTGAACCGGCTGGGCGAGCTTCTGGCCTGCCTGCCGGCAGATCAGGTAAAGGAAACGCAGGAGTTCTACGCGGAGGCCATCGCCGACCGTATGGAGGACGGCATGACGGAGGCCGAGGCTGTGGCCGCCATGGGCACGCCCGGTGAGGTCGCCGAGGCAACGCTCGACGAACTGCCCGCCGTGCCGCGCGCGATCGCGAGGACCAAGCGCAAGAGCACGGCACTTCTATGGGCGCTCGCCATCGTGGGCTCTCCGGTATGGATTCCGCTGCTGCTCGCGTTCGTCGCCGTTGCCGCTGCAGTCTACATCTGTATTTGGGTTCTTGCGCTCTGCGTGTGGATCGTGGCCGCGGCATTCGGGGGCGCGGGCCTGGTAGGGCTCCTGTTCGCCGTGGACGGCATCATTATCGGGCATGTTCCGTACGTTTTGGCCTCGATGGGAATGGGATTCGCTTCCATCGGTGTGGCGCTCCTCACGGGAGCCGGCGCCTGGACGGCGTCCAAGCAGATCGCGCGCCTCTCTGCCCTTTGGGCGAAGAAAGCCGTTTCGCCCTTCTGGAAAGATCAAGGCAATAAGAGCCGCATGGGCGCCGAAGCGGCGCCGCTCACGGCATAGGAAGGAGTGCAAACATGTCCAGCGTAAAAAGGATTTACCTTGCCGTAGCGGGTGGGCTTGTTGCCACGGGGCTCGTCCTGGCTGCTATCGGATTTGTGGCCTCCGGCTTTAACCTCGCTGTGCTCAACACGCAGATCGACCTGCGCGATGACACCATCATTCTGGGTGGTGTTGAAATAGACGACCCGACAGGGCTTCCACTCATCGAGCAGCTTGCCGAGGTCGGCGAGATCCATATTGGATCTGCAACGACTGGTTCGTCTTCTCCTCGCAAATGATCGAGCTCGTAGCAGCCGTCCCCCCCCTTCGGGCGCACCACGACGGGCATGAGCACGCCGCGCTCGGAGCCTTTTTGCGAGACCTTCCGTCACGCTCTTCCTGCGTGGTGAACCGGTCATCGACCGACGAGAGGCTGATGGGAATCTCTCGACTTCAGGCCAATCCCGCTCACCGATCTGGTCTTCCTTCGTGATGCGCACATAAGCGAGCAGACACCGCGCAGTGCTTCAGCGCGGCCGCACTTCCACGTCTATGACGGAGGTGCCCGGCGGCGTCTTGGCAATCCCCTTGTTTGCAGGCGTTAGCGCGTGGGGATCGCCCACTCGGGGGTCGAGGCCGCCGAGGACGGCGGCGAACCTCGCGGTGTCATTCGACATCGCGAGGTTCCCGGACCATGACCACCTGGCCTCGTACCGCGGCATAGCCCCAAGGGTGAGGAGCTTCGGCACGTCGATCAGGGCGCCCGCGCAGCGTCGGCCGGTCCGCCGTTCGGCAGAACGGCGGAAGTCCCTAGCCGCCCAGGTAAGCCTTGCGGACGTTGTCGTCGTGCAGGAGCTCTTGGCCGGTGCCGGTCATGGTGATCTTGCCGGTCTCGAGCACCTAGCCGCGCGTGGCGATTGAAAGCGCCATCTGGGCGTTCTGCTCGACCAGAAGCACCGTGGTACCGGCCTTGTGCAGGTCCTCGACAATCTGGAAGATCTGCTCAATCAGAATCGGCGCCAGACCCATGGAAGGCTCATCGAGCATGAGCAGCTTGGGGTTGCTCATAAGGGCGCGCCCCATAACGAGCATCTGCTGTTCGCCGCCCGAAAGGGTGCCGGCGACCTGGCGACGGCGCTCCTTAAGGCGCGGGAACTGCTCGTAGACGCGCTCAAGGCCCGGAGCCACCGTGGACTTGGGCTGCGTGTAGGCGCCCATCTCCAGGTTCTCCTCGACCGTCATCTGCAAAAAGGCGCGACGGCCCTCGGGAACCTGGGCCAGGCCCTTGCCCACCAGTTTATCGGCAGGCGTATGGGTAATGTCCTCGCCCATAAACTTGATGGAGCCGGTCTTGGAACGCAGCAGGCCCGAGACGGTTTTAAGCGTCGTGGACTTACCGGCGCCGTTCGCGCCGATCAGGGCCACGATCTCGCCCTCGTTGACGTTAAAGGAGATGTCCTTGATGGCGTGGATAGCGCCGTACCAGACGTTGATGTTGCAGACGGAAAGCATCGGCTCTGCCATTTAGTTCTCCCCCTTATCCTGCTTGCCCAGATATGCCTCAATTACGGCATCGTTGTTCTGGATCTCCTCGGCCGTGCCCTTGGCGATGACCTTACCAAAGTTGAGCACGCAGATGCCCTCGCAGATGTTCATGACGAGCGACATATCATGCTCGATAAGCATAATGGCGATGCCAAAGGTGTCGCGGATCTTGACGATGTTCTCCATGAGCTCCGCGGTCTCGGACGGGTTCATGCCGGCGGCAGGCTCGTCGAGCAGCAGCAGTTTGGGGTTGGTGGCAAGCGCGCGGACGATCTCCAGACGACGCTGGGCGCCGTAAGGCAGCGAGCCGGCCTGCTCGTTTGCCAGGTGCTCCATATCAAAGATGGACAGCAGCTCCATGGCGCGCTCGTGGGCGGCCTTCTCGTGCTTCCAGTACGTCGGCAGACGCAGCACGCCCTCAAAACCAGAGTAGCGCTCCTGGTTGTGCAGGCCGACCTTAACGTTGTCCTCCACCGTCATGGTGTTGAACAGGCGAATGTTCTGGAACGTACGGGCGATACCCATACGGTTGACCTGATAGACCGACTTGCCCGAGGTGTCCTCGCCGTCGAGCAGGATAGTACCGTGCGTGGGCTGGTACACCTTGGTGAGCAGGTTGAAGACCGTGGTCTTACCGGCACCGTTGGGGCCGATC
>OOCX01001919.1_pt1 | contig 11947 bp, 9 predicted proteins | sample 1671231 | NCBI WGS metagenome assembly OOCX01 (sample SAMN06348135, study PRJEB24527) | human gut metagenome | biome: human gut; feature: ankylosing spondylitis patient; material: feces | host: Homo sapiens | place: China | collected 2015-10 | reverse complement strand
GGAGACATATAGTCGCAGTGGCTGTGAATCCTAACGGTATTATAAAAGGTTTCAATATACTCAAATACAAGCCTATAGGCATGTTTGTAATTAATGATATGAAATCTGTTAAGCCATTCTCTTTTGATTATGGTTGAGTTCATTCTTTTGACAGATAATCCCAAAACCGATATTGATAAAATTAGTCATTATATTGGTATCCAACCAATTGAAAAAAGAGAATGGGCGAGATGAGGTGTTTGACATGACGGAAAACAATAAAATAGACTTTGAAACTATAGATTACAGTAAAGTTAATCCGAAAAAGTTAAACGGCAACAAACGTATTGTAAAGTCATATTTGATATATTTTGCTTTTGATGTTGTACTGACAGTTGCTATATTCTTGCTCACATTATTTAAACTGATTGATAGTTCTGATAACACGGTAAATACTGTGATATTTATATTAAGCGGAATATTGTGTTTGTGCTTTTATGCTAATAATTATTATAAATCGAAAGATTGGCGATTCTATGAGAGCCTTCGTTCTGATACGCTTACAAAACTGATTGCACTATTCTTTGTCATAAATGGTGTGTTGCTGCTTTTGACATTTAATTTAGCGGGTGTACATATTTCAATAGTAGCATCATGGGGCGGTGCATCATTATCTATTCTAATTAATAATATAGTTGCTTATTTAGATGACTTAAACAAAATGTACACAACATCGAAATATGATACGGCTATAAAATTTTTGAAATTTTGGTCAGTATTTATATTGTTTGCTATGTTTGCATATGGTTATTCAAGCATTGGCAGATATGAATATATGACTTTTAGATAAAGAAAATATTAATAAGTATTGCTTTTTACAATGTCTATTGATACAATACAACCAGAATATGTATTTTCATTGCGTAAGAAGCGTATATACAAAAAAAAGACCGACTTCAAAATCAAATTTGAAATCGGTCTGTAAATTTTTAAAAAATCCGAACGGAATTTATACTATTCGATTACATCTTCGGCTATAACAGCTTCCTGTCTTTTTGTAATCTGATGGTCTTCATGCAAAACAATGTAGTATGTAACAGTTGATATGAGTGCAAGAATAAGTACAACCGCAATAAGTCTTTTGATGTATTTGCCTGTCCTTATTTTATTGAAAACATAGGGAATCCCCGTTATTGTTCATTGCCCTTGTCCTCTTTTAAAATATTTAAAATACTCTCTACACCGCTGTAAGCATTATGAAAACTCTCCAAAAGGTTTTCATAATATGCCCGACCTTCGTCCTCAATATGATAATAAATTCGTGTGCGCTTTTTGCCGACAAGCTTTGAATATTCGCTGATTTTTCCTTCGTTAACAAGCTTGTAGGTGACTGCGTAAACGGTGTTCTGAGATATGGACAGGCATCCGTTTGATTTTTCTTTTATGAATTTTACAATTTCATACACATAACTGTCATGCTCACACAAAATGGCAAGAATCAGTATATCCGTAATTCCGCTGAAAAAATAATTTTGTTTTCCCATAGATACCTCCCAATGTACATTATACACACTTAATCACTAAAAATCAATCTAATACATTCAATAAGAATTTAATATGAGCAGTTATTACAGCAAAGCCTTTTGCTGCCGACATTGTGATTTTTTCGTCAATAGTATTCGGAAAAACCGAATTGACCAAAAAATTTCTTTGTTAATTAATCTCATCAGCCATGATATCAACATACACATTATTGATTTCGTTTGAATTCTTTTTGATATACTCAAATATGAAAAGTAAAATAACAGATAGGATGTTTTAAATGAAAGCAAAGAAAATTTATTATTCAATTGTCGTAGGCTTACAAAGCTTATTTATATTATTGCTGTTTGTGAACATTGGTTATTGCATAATTACTTCGGATTTAACTATGTTTCCCACAACTGCGTTGTATTTGAATTTTTATCCTTTTATGAATTTTTTTAAAACACACAATCCGTATGATTTGATTGTGTTTATATCTTTGTTGCTTTTGCTGTTTGCAATGCACTTTGCAACAATATACATACTTTTCAAAAAGGTTAAAAGAATATATGCTTGGGTAGTTATAGTTAATGCTTATTTTTATGCTTTAACTATGTATAGCGACTCAGATTTAGTTTATGTCTTTCACGATATTGAATTTTCAATCTATATTTACAGTAATTTAGCAATGTTTTTATTGCTGTTAATTGCAGCTTTATTAAAACTCTACCGTAAGAGGGTTCATATTAATTCAAGCCTTGCAGAGGATTATTTTCTGCCGAATGAAGAGGATGACAAACCTGAGGATAAATGTGACGGAATAATTCAAGGAAGTATTTTAGTTCCGATTTTCCAGACAGCTTGCTTTTCATTTTCTTTGATTACAAAATATTTTGGTTCGCTTTTGGAGAGTTATTTATATGTGTTTTATACTGCATTTATAATTGTTTCAATCTTTATGTTTGTAATGTCTTATCGAGATTACAAAAAAGCAGTACAATCAAATGCTTTTTCGGAAGAACGAATTGCAAAAGTTGAAAAATACATAAAAATTCAACCGATTACCTTTGCACTTTTTCTCGCATCGGCAGTTTTGATATTTGCATTTTGACAGCAACAAACTCTACAATAAAATAGGGTAGAACAACTGCTGTAAGGAGGCTCGAAAGAGCCTCTTTTTTAATGCTTGAACAGAATACAAATTTATTGTGGTGATAAACAGCTTTACAGCTATGTAAAATTTTTATACAGATATAATGATGAAATAAAATATATCGGAATAAGAATAAACCTCCTGCACAGAGTAAAATCCGTTGCAGGAGGTTTTGTTGTACGAAAAATTATATGGGCTTAATTATTGGCATATTTGTTGGAATCCATATGTAAAATTTACAGAACCTGAAAATATGCATTATTGATACTTTGTCGGGACAGGCACACATCAGTTTTTGCTGTTTGCAATTGCCTGATCAATCAACTTTTGCAGCTTTTCGGACTGCTTTTCGGAGGTTATTGAACCGACAATCGGCTCTCCCACAATATTACCGTTTTTATCGACAACATAAGTTGTGGGGTAGGAGTACAATCCGGATGTGAATTCTCCGGCTTTACTTTTTGAATCAAACCAAATGTTTTTGTAGGTCACACCCTTTTTTGCCAGAATATTCTTTGCGTCAGAGATAGCCGTTTTGTCACCGTCAAGTGTAAATGAATTGATTCCTACTACTGCTCCGCCTTTTTTTGCAAGCTGTTTGTTCAGAGCTTCCAGGTCGGCAAGTTCTTCCACGCAGGGATTGCAGGTGGTAAACCAGAAGTTTACTACGGTAACGGTATTTTTTGCAAAAAGCGTACTGCTCTTAACTTCATTTCCGTCAAGATCCTTGCCGTCAAATGTCGGGAATTTCATCAGATTATCCTTTTCGACGGGCTTACCGTTTTCAGCCGGAACGCTCATATCTCCATCAGACGGTTTTTCTCCGCATCCGGGAAATTTTTGTTCCAAAACTGTCAGCTTTCCTTCAATTTCCTTAATCTCTTCGGCGCCTTTATTAAGCAGTTTCAACTCATCAGCACTGAATTGATCCTTGATACCGTCAATTGTTTTCAGAAGAAAATCGCCGTAGTTTTTGCCGTCCTCATTCATCGCCATACCTTTATCGGCTGAAGCAAATACCTTTTCCCAAAGCTTGCTGTTTTCGGAAAGAATAGCATTTTCCTGTGCCATCAGTTTTTGATGCAGGTCGGCGGCCTCGTCTTTTGTTTTCGGATTCACAGCTGTCAGCATAGCCGTTTCGCTTTTCTTATTTGCAGTAGTATTCGTCGTATTGCCTTTGGCTGTGCCACAGGCGGCAAAGCTTAACAACATCATCAGGGCAGTCAGTAAGCTTAAAATTTTAGTCGTTTTCATAGTGTTTACTCCTTTTCTGTTTCAATTCCTGTTTTAATTTCTGTTTTAATTTCTGTTTCAATTTTTTGTTTTGCTGTTTCCGCTTTTTTAGCGGGACAATCATTTTCTTTTCCTTTGCCAAAGCCGTAGCAAAAGCTGACCGCCTCGACAGGACAGGCACGGATACACTTACCGCAGCGTATGCATTCGGTATGGTTGGGAGTTTTGGTTACATCTACATCCATCTTGCATGCTTTGGCACATTTTCCACAGGAAATGCACTTGTGTTTGTCTACTTTCATTCCGAAAAGTGACACCTTGTTAAGCAATGCATAAAATGCACCGAGAGGACACAGCCACTTACAGAACGGTCTGTAGAAAAGCACACTCAGTACGATTACTGCGATCAATATGCCCAGCTTCCACGAAAAGAGCGTACCAAGTGCGGCACGGATTCCCGAATCGACAGCGGAAAGAGGGATTGCCCCCTCGAGTACCCCTTGAGGACAAAGATACTTACAGAAAAAAGGATCTCCCATATCCGCATCGTTTGTAATGAGCATCGGCAGTAAACATACAGCAAAAAGCAAAACTGCATATTTTATGTATGTCAGCGGTTTCAGCTTTTTAGTGGGAAGCTTTTTTGTCGGCACCTTATGTAACAGTTCCTGAAGCCATCCGAACGGACACAAAAAACCGCAGATAAACCGCCCGAGCAGAACCCCTATCAATATGAGGAATCCTGTGATATAATATGAAAAACTGAATTTTGACGAACCCACCACTGCCTGAAACGAGCCGATTGGGCAGGCTCCCGATGCCGCCGGGCAGGAATAGCAATTCAGTCCGGGCACACAAACAGCCTTTCCTTTGCCTTGATAAATTCCGCCCTTAAAAAAATTCGGCAGATGAATATTACTCAGCAAAGTTGCTCCTGCTTGAATAAGCCATCGAAAGCGTGAGAGGAACTGCGATACACCGCCTCTTTTTTTCTTCGGTTCTTTGTTATCCAATTCCCACACACTCCAAACATAGCCGGATTGCCTTGCTTAACACGGTTTCTGCCTCTCCGCGCAGAGCTCCGTAACACAGCATCGTAATTCCGCAGATAATCAGTACGATCTGAAATACGGCTTTTTTCTTTCGAGTCAATTCGGTCACCCCTTTCTTTTGTGCTTTCATTGTAGCACAGAGGATGTAAAATCTCTGTTAAGAACGAAAATTTAACAAAAACTTTATGCCTTAGCGATATAATTAAATTATCAAAGAAATATTAAAACATAACAAGGAGAGTTTCTATGCGTATTTTAGTAATTGAAGACGAGCGTGCGCTGTGCGAGACAATTGTTCGCAGCCTTAAACGACTGGCATACAGCGTTGATTTTTGCTATGACGGAAACAAAGCAAATGAGTTGCTCGGAATGGAAAAGTACGATCTTGTTTTACTTGATCTGAATTTACCCGGTGCAGACGGGATGACGGTACTGCGAACTCTGCGACAAACCGACAGAGATACCGGAGTGTTAATTCTTTCGGCACGCTGTGAGGTTGCCGATAAGGTGGAGGGGCTGGATGCCGGAGCAAACGATTACCTGACAAAGCCTTTTCATTTGGAGGAGCTTGAGGCACGAATACGCAGTCTGACTCGCAGGCAATTTACACAAAACAATGTTGTTTTGAACTGTGGAAAGGTTGCTTTTGACACCAAAGCCCGTGTTGCCGTTGCTGACGGTCAGGAGCTGTCACTTACCCGAAAAGAAATCGGAATACTTGAATATTTACTTCTTAATCAAGGTCGCCCCGTCAGTCAGGAAGAACTGCTCGACCATGTTTGGGATAACAGTGTTGACAATTTCAGCAATTCAATAAGAGTACATATTTCTGCATTACGAAAGAAACTGCGTGCGGCACTCGGCTATGACCCGATTCGCAATCGCATTGGTGAAGGATATGTTATGGAGGAAGAAAAAGTATGAAAAAGCTATCCTTGCAATGGCGCATAACTCTGATGACTGCACTTCTTATCGGAGCCACCTGCATTTTTATGAATGTTCTTATCGGTTATTCCGGCAGTCATTACATGGATTCCATAGGCTCTTATGTTACAGGTTACGGTGATACGGACAAAGGAGAACCTGACTTTTTCGATCCCGAACACGAAAAGCTTGATCGTGAATTGACTATTGTAATCAACGGAGCACAGGAATCCTTTATCGCTACCAATTGGTATATTACGGCGGCGGCAACATTGTTAGGCGGTGTGCTTGCGTATTTTTTAAGCGGGCATGCACTTAAGCCTCTGCGTACTTTTACCGCTCGGGTTGAAAAGGTTCAACCTAACAATTTGATGGATATGAAGATAACCGAAGAAGTTCCGCCTGAACTGAGACAGTTTGTCAAGTCGTTCAATCGGATGCTTGACCGTCTTGATGAGGGATTTACCGCTCAACGACAGTTCACGGGAAACGCCGCGCACGAGTTGCGTACGCCGCTTTCGCTTATGCAGGCACAGCTTGAACTTTTTTCGGCAGAGCATCCCGAGGCATTGCCTGAAACGGCGGAGTTCCTCCGATTGTTGCGTGAGCAGACCGAACGAATGACACAAATGACAAAAACCCTGTTGGAAATGAGTGAGCTTCGCACAGTATCGTGTGCCGACCGCATAGAGATAGGTCCTATGGTAGAAGAGATTTTCACTGACCTTGCGCCCCTTGCAGAGAAAAACAACATTACACTTGAAAGCACGGGCGATGCTGTTATGACAGGCAGTGACACGCTGATTTATCGTTTGTTATATAATCTGACCGAAAACGCTATACGCTACAACCGTTTTGACGGTACAGTGAATATTACCGTAACGCACAAAGACAATCAGCTTGTTATTACGGTTGCGGATACCGGCTACGGCATCCCCGAACAATACAGAGAAAGTATTTTTCAGCCCTTCTTTCGTGTGGATAAATCCCGAAGCAGAGAATACGGCGGCGTAGGATTGGGACTTTCTTTGGTGTGGGAAATCGTTGCACTGCACAATGGTAAAGTTCGTGTGGAAGAAAGTTCGGAAAAGGGTACTGCTATAGCAGTAAAGTTCCCTACAGATGCGATAAAAATTTAATATTTTGCGATTTTTTCTTAGTTAATTGTTGAAATTGCCGTAGCTCTGTGCTATACTATAATTAATTAATCAATTAGTTATTAAAAAGGAAGCGAACATTATGAGAACAACAGAGGAACAGCACAACGAGCGTAAGAGGGAGATGATGGAAAAATGCTTTGAATGCTATGCTGAAAACGGTCTGAACGGTACGGGTATCAAGGCTTTGGCGGCAGCGTGTGGCTGTACAACGGGAAATCTGTATTCCTATTTCAACAGTGTGGATGACTTGATTATTGAATCAACTGCATATTGTATGGAAAAGGTCGAGGATGATTTTATGGAAAAAGCTCCAACCGACCCGAAGGATGTTGTTCGATTTGTGAAAGAGGTTCCGTATTGGACCGCAAAGAAGCACGGCAAAAAATATCGTCTGATGTATCAGGTCTATACCCATCCGAAATATATTGAGCACGGCAAAAAATTCTTTGAGGGGGTAAATGAGCGCTATACCGAGTATGCCAAGCGGCTTGAGCCGAAAATCGGCATTCCGTACACGGTGATTACACCGCTCATTTTTATATTTGTTCGTGCCTGTGTACATTATGCTATGTTTGAGGATGAATATTATTTAAAAACCCAAATGGAGGTCTTAAAACAGGGTGTTGCCCTGTTTACTGATAAATACCGTTCACAATATTTGAGAGGAGGCAATGATAAATGAAAAAACGAATCTGTTATATTACCACCGCACTCTGTCTTGTGCTTTGCATCGTACTTTGCATTGCATTTGCTGCTGTATGCAGTAAGGCGGAAAATAGCAAAGCCGTGTTGCCGGAGGTGCGAAACAACGGCACAGCAATCCAATGGAGAGATACCGCCGAAGAGGAATGGCACGATCTTGTAGCTCTTGACACGCTCAGAGGTGCTGTCGGAGAAAACGGCAAGGACGGAGCCGACGGTAAGAACGGAGCCGACGGTAAGAACGGAATAAACGGTACTGACGGTAAAAACGGCATTGACGGAAAAAACGGTACTAATGGAAAGAACGGTCTTGACGGCAAAGACGGTACTGACGGAAAAAACGGTCTTGACGGCAAAAACGGTCTTGACGGCAAAAACGGTCTTGACGGCAAAAACGGTACTGACGGAAAAAACGGTCTTGACGGTAAAAACGGTCTTGACGGTAAAAACGGTCTTAACGGAATAAACGGTACTGACGGAAAAGACGGTGCTGACGGCAAAGACGGTACTGACGGCAAAAACATAGAGGTACAAAGAACAACAGAATATATACAGTGGCGCTATGAAGGAGAAAATTGGCAAAACCTTGTTGCCATTTCCGATATAAAAGGACCCACAGGGCAGAACGGTAAGGACGGAGCAGACGGAAAAACACCGGAGTTCCGTGTAAATGAAAACAATCTTCAATGGCGTTATGTCAGTGACGAAATATGGTTAAATCTTTACGATCTTTCAAATTTGAAAGGTCTTGACGGAAAAGACGGAATCGACGGAAAGAACGGTGTCGATGGTCTTGACGGCAAAAACGGTGATACACCGTTCATCGGTGAAAACGGCAACTGGTGGCTCGGAGTGACCGACATGGGTGTAAAAGCCGCAGGTGTTGACGGTGAAAAAGGCGACAAGGGAGATAAAGGAGATGCCGGAGAGAACGGTAAGGACGGAGCAAACGGAAAAACACCGGAGTTCCGTGTAAATGAAAATAATCTGCAGTGGCGTTATGTCGGCGATGAAATATGGCTTAACCTTTACGATCTTTCAATTTTGAAAGGTCTTGACGGCGCAGACGGTAAAGACGGTGTTGACGGCAAGGACGGTGCGGACGGTAAGAACGGTGTTGACGGTAAGGACGGTGCCGATGGTAAGGACGGAACAAACGGACAAAACGGCTCTGACGGCAAAGACGGAAATACGCCGTTCATCGGTGAAAACGGCAACTGGTGGATCGGAACGACCGATACGGGAGTGAAAGCCACAGGTGTTGACGGTGAAAAAGGAGACAAAGGAGACATCGGTGAAAAAGGCGAAAAGGGTGACAAAGGAGATAAAGGCGACAAGGGTGACGCAGGTCAGAACGGCAGCTGTTCGGGATATTTTTACGGAGAGGCAAACGCTCCGAGGACAGTACTGAATAACAGTCGTGTCAATATTTCTGTCTACGAAAAAATAAACAAGGGCGGCTTGATTTCATCCTACAGGAATAATATTACCCTCAAAAAAGGACATATTTACAATGTCTGCTTAAGCGGTTCTCTCGAAGTTGGTTCAAACGAATTTAACAACAGCGGTAATTACTCTATTCAGATGACGGACGGTTATGATGACGATCTGTGCAGGGAGCTTACACGAATAAAAAGGGACGGGGCAAAAATACCGTATACCAATGATCAACATTCCTTTAATTTCAACAGAATGTATGATGCGTCAAATAAAGACATTACATTGCAGTTGAGTTTTGAAAATTCGGCATACAATACTTATCTCGGTGGCTTCAGAGGTACTATTACAATAACTGCTCTTGATTAAATTTATATAACGGAGGTGGCGAAAAATGAAAAAACGAATACTTAGTATCCTGCTGACTTTATGCATGATGCTCTGCCTTACGCCGATAAGCGTATTTGCAGAGGAGGTTGGGGCATGGGGCTCTGCTGCGATAAAGCTTGGCGCAGACGCACTGAATAAAACTGTAAACACAGAGATCGCACCGACTGTGTATTTCGGACAAAACCATGAAAATAATCCCGCTGCATGGCGAGTTATCGGTTATGACGGAAACGGTGTTACAAGCGCACAAGGGGATATTACCCTGCTTGCGGCATATAATATGGGTTTGTCAAAGTTTGGCTCGAGTGCCGCTTATGCAGACAGCGATTTGAAAACCGCAATAGACGCGCTTGCGGAAAAACTGACGACAGAAGAAAATGCTGCCGTAAAGAAACAGACGCTTGCAAGCGGAAGTTACAACAGAGAAAATACCGACTGTGTAGCAGGAGCTCAGGTGGATAACGCTGTATTCTGGCCGCTTTCCACAGCGGAAGCGTCTGCGGTAAATAATGATCTGCGAATTGCGGATAGAGAACATCAATACTGGGCATCAAGCTATTGGTGGTTGCGCTCCCCGGGCGCAAAGAATCGCGATGTTGCCTCTGTGGACGGTTTTGCTAATATCGACCACGATGGGATAGATATCAGCAATATGTGGGGTGTTCGTCCCGCTTTTAAATTAAATCTGAACTCTGTCCTTTTTGCATCTGCCGCTGTGGGCGGAAAGCCCGACGGAGGATTGACCGAAGTTCCCGAATACAGCGGAAGTGAATGGAAATTGACACTTTTAGATAGTAGCCGCAGTTTTGCCGTAACGGAAAAAACTGCCGATGCCGCCCCCGACGATACCGTTACGCTGAATTACAGCGGAGCGACCACAGGGAAAAATGAATATATCTCTGTCATCATTGCGGATAACAACGGCGCACAGTATTATGGCAGAGTTGCACAGCCTACTGCCGAAAGCGGAACGGTTGAAATCAAAATCCCGTCTGACATTGCACCGGGCGACTATACCCTGAAGGTATTCAATGAACAGTATAACGGTGATTATAAAACCGATTACGCAAGTAATTTCACAGACATTGCGCTGACGGTGGAAAATCAGCCTGAGCAGTTTACCCTCGCCTCGGGTGGCAGATACTATTTTGACCTTTCGGCAATGGATATTCCCGGAACGGTAAACAGCAATCTACCTGACAGCACACTGCATTATGTGCCTTTTACCTATGCAGGCACGGTGGACGCCTATGTGCTGAAACCGGCATCCAACCATGTAGAAGATTCCTCCGAGCAGGCCTCTGTGACCAAAGACAAGAACGCACAGTACGGATATGCTTACGAGCACAGTCTGTTCATTGCCGACTACAGGGTTACTACCAACATCAGCTGGATCGACCTGAACAATGCAGGTTTCATTTTCGGTAAAACCAACACTGCGGGCGGTATAAACTACACCCTTCGCGCACCCACAATGGGCAGTATCTATAAGAGTCCTATGCGCGGAGCTCCTGCCAACAACGAGTGGGATCAGATCCTCGCCAAGAACTCCGATTTCATAAAGGAGCTGGATAACAATCGTAATATCTCCCTTTTCTGGGGGCAGGACACCTCCCGTTCTTACGATTTCAACATTCGTAAAACCACACGCAATTCAGTGAATAATTTTATGGGCACGACTGAAAGCAGTAGTTATGGTATCTGCTTCCGCCCCGTCCTTGAAGTCATGAACCCCGACACGCTTGGCTCTGACGGACTGAAAGCCGTTACCCTTGACCTTGGCGGCGGAAAGCTGGGTAACAGTTCCGAGGATATTCAAATCATCGTGAAAAACGGCAGTACATTTACCGCTCCCGCATCCGATGGTCTGACCCGCCCGGACGGAAATACAGACAGCTACTTCATGTGGCTTGACGGCAATGGCAATTCCTACGAACCCGGTGCCAGTGTTCCGGCTGATGTGACGGAACTGACGGTGCAGTGGACAGCCCCGACCTATGCCGTAACCTTGAATACGAACGGCGGCACGATCAACAGCGGCAATGTCACCGGATACACCTATGGCGTGGGCGCAACACTCCCGGCGGCGGACGATATGACCTATACAGGCCACACGTTCAAGGGCTGGTATGACAACGAAAATCTGACTGGCTCTCCTGTTACGGCAATCGGCGGTACAGAAATGGGCAATAAGGAATACTGGGCGAAGTGGGAGATCAATCAATATACCATCACAGTCAAACCCGAAAACGGCAAAGCGGATATTACCATAACGCAGGATTACGGCACACCGATTACCGCTCCGACCCTGACAAGAGAGGGTTATACCTTTAAGGGCTGGGATAAGGAAATCCCCGAAACCATGCCTGCGGATAATATAACGGTTAAAGCAC
>OOCX01001912.1_pt1 | contig 11968 bp, 8 predicted proteins | sample 1671231 | NCBI WGS metagenome assembly OOCX01 (sample SAMN06348135, study PRJEB24527) | human gut metagenome | biome: human gut; feature: ankylosing spondylitis patient; material: feces | host: Homo sapiens | place: China | collected 2015-10 | reverse complement strand
AGCTTCGGGAACTGCACATAGTCGTAGACCCGCCGGTTTTTCAGCCGCTCCCACAGATTGCTCAGTCCGCCGCCCAGCGCCAGTCCCGCGCCAAGGGGGCTGCGGCGGCGGAACAGCCACACAAACGGCAAGATCAGGATGGAGAGAAGCACCACCCATCCGCGCTTCAGCGGCAGGGAAAAGGCAGCACCCTCATTCCAGAGGGCGGTCAGACGGATTCGACCGTTTCCAAATTCCCGGTCCGTCCGCTCCGGGCGGTCCAGATACCGCCGCAGCCCTACACAGGCGGCAAAAATCGCCGCCGCAATGAACAAAGTCACTTTTTCCCCTCCTTTGCCTTTTCCAGCGCGGCCCGGAGGGCACCGGTGCGCGCCTCGCTTTGATTGTTGCGGAACACCGTGTCACCGATCTGTTTTTGCACCTCGGCCATTTCCTCATGAAAGGCGGAGGCCGACAGCCGCAGGGCACCGTGGCCCAGAATGATGACCTGCTCCGGCCCATCGGAGGTAGCCACCCGGACCCGGTGCTGCCGCCCGATCTCGTAGGTAGCCCGCTCAATGTAGGCGTCCGCCGTTTCGGCCTCGCGGGTATAAACGATGGTGATGTTGTGGTATTTTTCCACACTGCCGAGACCGCCCTTGACCTTGTAGGCGTCGAACACGACGATGACGCGGCACTTGCGAAAGCCCTGATAGTTGGCGAGAATGTCGATCAGCGCGCCGCGCGCCGCGGCGACATCCTGCGCGGCAAGCCGATGGAGCTCGTCCCACGCGAAGATGATGTTGTAGCCGTCGACGAGCAGATATTCCGTGTCCTCTGAGTGGATCGTGACGTCATAGTGATCGGCGAGCGAGGTGCGAGCGGGCTTTTTGCTCGGTTCGAACGCGCGGCGCTCGACCTTGCCGTATGTGCGCTCGAAAATGTCCTGCAATTCCTTGTCCTCGGCATATGCGCCGCCTGCGCCGACGCCGCGTCGGGGGAGCGGCGCGGGCGCTTCTTCGACGGCCTCTTCACCAAGGCGGATGCCGCTGTCGCAGTGAACATGCGCGGGAACTTCATTCCACGGGACCGTGATGCTGCCGCCGTGGTCGCAGAAGACGGAGGACGCGGGATCATCCGTGTCGCGCTCGGCGTCGTAGCCAAGGGACGCGACGATCTCGTCCTGATTTTGGCAGGTCTCATACCCGCGCACGGCGCAGGAGAGCTGTCCGCGGCCGCGGGTGTAGGCCGCGACGTCGGCAAAGTAGTCGCGCAGCGTACGCACCGGCGCATAGCCCGTGAGTACGGCGTTTTCCCCCTCGTTCTGCGGCGGTTCGACGGTGCCGCCCATGTTCTGGAGGTCGGTCATCGCGCGGCCGACGCACTCGGCGGGCACCTCGAGACGGAAGTCGTAATACGGCTCGAGCAGCACATTTTCCGCCTGCATCAAGCCCTGCCGCACGGCACGGTACGTCGCTTGACGGAAGTCGCCGCCCTCGGTGTGCTTCAGATGCGCGCGGCCCGCGACAAGTGTGAACTTCACATCCGTCAACGGTGAGCCGGTCAGCACGCCCGCGTGCTCGCGCTCTAAAAGATGGGTGAAAATCAGCCGTTGCCAGTTGAGGTCGAGCGCGTCCGTCGGCACGTTTGACGCAAGCTGGATGCCCACCCCGCGCGGAAGCGGCTCTATTAGAAGCTGTACTTCCGCATAGTGGCGCAGGGGCTCGAAATGTCCCATGCCGAGGACGGGGGCGGCGATGGTCTCGCGATAGACGATGCTGCCCTCGCCGAAGGTCACGTCGAGGCCGAAGCGGTCGAGGATGCGGCGGCGCAGAATTTCGAGCTGAATTTTGCCCATGAGCTGCACGTGGATCTGCCCGTAGCGCTCGTCCCAGACGATGCGCAGCATCGGGTCCTCTTCTTCAAGCTCGCGGAGCTTTATAAGCGCGCTGTGCGCGTCCGCGCCGTCGGGTAGGATGAGCTGATAGGTCAAAACCGGCTGCAAAAGCGGGGCGGACGCCTCCGCCTCCGCGCCGAGGCCGAGACCAACATAGCTGTGGCTGAGGCCCGTGACGGCGACGACGCTGCCCGCGCCCGCCTCTTCGAGCGCGCGGAATTTGACGCCGGAGTAAAGCCGCAGCTGATCGGCCTTTTCATTGTAGTCCTGATTCTGCGCGCGATAGGTGAGAGGTGCCTTTACGCGCAGCGCGCCGCCTGTGACCTTGAGCCACGTGAGCCGCGCGCCCTGCGCGTCGCGCGAGATCTTGAAGACCTTTGCGCCGAATTCCTTCGGATAGACCGGCTCGCGCGTGAAGCACGCGAGCGCGGTGAGAAAGTCCTCCACGCCGTCCAGCTTGAGCGCCGAACCGAAAAAGCAGGGGAAGACCTTGCGGTTTTTGACCATCTCAGCAATCAGAGCGTCGTCGATTTTTCCACGCTCCAAAAGCTGCTCGAGCGCCGCCTCGTCGCAGAGGGCGAGCGCTTCATCGCGCGTTTCCTGCGATGCGGAGAAATCGACGCATTCCGCGCTCAGTGTCGCCGTGAGCTGGCGCAGAAGCGCGTCCTTGTCCGCGCCCGCCAAGTCCATCTTGTTGATGAAAAGAAACGTCGGCACCTCGTAGCGTGTGAGCAGGCGCCAGAGCGTTCGCGTGTGGCTCTGCACGCCGTCGCTGCCGCTGATGACGAGCACTGCGTAGTTGAGCACCGACAGCGTGCGCTCCATCTCGGCGGAGAAATCGACGTGGCCCGGCGTGTCAAGCAGCGTGAACTCCTTATCGCCCGCAAACAGCATTGCCTGCTTGGAAAAGATCGTGATGCCGCGCTCGCGCTCGAGCGCGTCGGTGTCGAGGAAGGCGTCGCCGTGGTCGACGCGGCCGAGCTTCCGCAGTGCGCCGGAGGCGTATAAAAGCCCCTCGGACAGGGTCGTTTTTCCCGAGTCGACGTGGGCGAGAATGCCGAGCGTGACCTTCTGCATGGCGCACCTCCTTTGTGAAGAGCTGATTTAAAACTAAAAATGTTAGACCAAAGTGCCGGAATACCAAAACGAGCGCATCGCGGAGCGATGCGCTCTGAAATTTGTGGAATGGTGCGGGCATGGGGACTTGAACCCCAACGCCTTGCGGCACGAGAACCTAAATCTCGCATGTCTGCCAATTTCATCATGCCCGCATATATTTTACTATATCATATCTCTTTCACGGCGGCAAGGAGAAAATTCATTGCAATGCGCGCCTGTGCGATTTATAATGAAGCAGCGCGCGATTTATGACCGCGCAGCACCGACTATAGGAGGACTCCACCGTGCAGAACGCTTATCCGGACTATTATCCGCTTTTCCATTGCATCGCCGACCGCTGCCGACACAACTGCTGCATCGGCTGGGAGATCGACGTGGACGGGGATTCCCTCGCCGCCTACGATCAGATCGGCGGCGAGATGGGCGAGCGCCTGCATAAATGTATTGACCGCAGCGGCGAGATGCCGCACTTTATTCTCGGCGAGCACGAACGCTGCCCGTTTTTGAACGGCAAAAACCTCTGCGATCTCATTTTATACGGCGGGGAGGGTATGCTCTGCCAGATCTGCAACGACCACCCGCGCTACCGCAGCTTTTTTTCGGAGCGCACGGAGATTGGCGTTGGCCTCTGCTGCGAGGAGGCCGCGCGCCTCATTTTGACCAAGCCGGAGAAGACAACGCTCGTCGTGACGGGCGAGGGGGAGCTCGACAAAGAGGAGACGGCGCTGCTCACGCTGCGCGACCGCCTTTTCACCCTTGCGCAAAACCGTGAGGAACCGATCGAGCGGCGGATGGAGCAGATTTTGTCGGCCTGCGGTGCGCACGTGCCGGACGTCCCGCTTGTACATTGGGCAGAGTTTTATCTCTCGCTCGAGCGCATGGACGAGGCGTGGACAGGCATTTTGAAAGCGCTGCGCGAGCACGCAGATGAGTTGCCGCTCGACAATTTTGCCGCGCACATGAAAGGACGCGAGACGGAGTATGAGCAGCTGCTCGTCTACTTCCTCTATCGTCACGTGCCGACGGCGCTCGACGACGGGGACGTGAGCAGCAAGGCGGCATTCGCCGTGCTGTCTGTCCGGCTGCTTTTCTCGCTTGGTGCGCTGCACCTTTTGCTGCACGGCGAGTTCACGGTGGAGGATCAGATCGAGTTCTGCCGGCTGTACAGCGCGGAAGTCGAGTATTCCGACGATAATATGGACGCGCTCTTCGATGCGCTGCTATAACAAAAATGCCGCCCGATTCGACACGGGGCGGCATTTTTTGCGCTTTTTGGTTGATTCTTATGTAAACCTGTGGTATCATAAAAAGACATTTTAGAGAGTGGGCGTTTTCGCCCGATCCCGGCAAAAGGAGAGAAACGAGATGAAGCAGAACATGAGAAAGAGAACGCCGCTGGCCGTGCTTCTGGCGCTGTGCCTTGCCATGCAGCTCTGCGTGCCCGCCGCGATGGCGAGTAATCGGCTGATGCGCGCGGGCGACGCGGCCATCGAGCAGATCGAGGAGGAAGAGGGCTTCCGCGCGGAGAAGTATTCCTCCGGCGGCAAGTGGTACATCGGTTACGGCACGGAGTGCGATGCCGAGGACTATCCCGAGGGCATCACGCGTGAGGAGGCGGAGCTTCTTCTGATGAGCAAGGTCGAGGCGTATGAGGCCAAGCTCAACGACTTTTTTGACCGCTACGACGTCACGCCCACGCAGGGGCAGTTCGACGCGCTGATCTGCTTCAGCTACAATTTCGGCACCGGTTGGATGAGCGGCACGAGCGACTTGGTCAAGATCGCCCGCGGCGAAAAGAACGCGACGCGCCTTGAAGTGGCGCATGCGTTCGGCGAATGGTGCCATTCCGGCGGACAGGCCCAGGCGGGCCTTGCCGACCGCCGCCTGCAGGAGGCTGCCATTTATTTAGATGACGACACCCGCGCGGCGGAGGACGAGTTTGCGTATCTCATCATCAATATGGAGAGCGGCGCGTCCTATGAGACAGACTTCGCCGTCTACGAGATCGGCAAGGCCTATGGCTCATTCCCGAAAGCGGAAAAGCTCGGCTACAGCTTTGCCGGCTTCCGGACGAGCGACGGCAAGACCATCACGGAAAACAGCATCGTGAACGGCAACGCGGTCGTCACGGCGCAGTGGACGGCGACGAGCTACACCGGCAAGACCTATACCGACGTCAACAAGTCCGACTGGTTCTATAACTATGTCATGGAGCTGAGCGAGCAGGGCATCGTCGGCGGCAACGGCGACGGCACGTTTGCCCCCAACCGTCCCACGAGCACGGGCGAAATGCTCAAGCTCGTGCTGCTCTCGACCGGCCACAAGGAGCAGAAGCCCAGCACGGCGCACTGGGCAAGCGGCTACGCGACCTACGCCTATTCCATGGGCTTTGCCGCGCAGAATTACAGCGACAGCCAGCTCAACAACGGCATCAGCCGCCTCGATGTGGCGCGCTTTGCGGCCAAGGCGCTGGGCTACGGCGCGTCCAACACGGCCTCTCCCTTTGCCGACGTGAACGACGGCTATGTGACGGCGCTCTATGAAGCGGGTGTGTTCATCGGCACGAAGGTCGGCGACCTGACGTATTTCTACCCCAACAGCAGCATCACGCGCGCGGAGGTGGCGACGATCGTTTACCGCATCTATCAGCTCAGCTCGCTCGACCAGAAGCAGAAGATCTACTACAAGGACTACACGCTCGATGTGCTCGAGGGTGTGCCGACGAACACCTATAATCAGTCTGCGTTCGTCAAGAACGGCAGCATCATGACCTACAACGATCCCAGCGTGCGCACGCGCGTCGGTATCGACGTGTCGCAGTATCAGGGCGATGTGGACTGGAACGCGGTCGCGCGCACTGATGTGGACTTTGTCATCGCGCGCGTGGGCGGCCGCGGCTACACTGTGGGCGCGATCTATGACGACACGAAGTTTGACGAGTATGCCGACGGCGCGGCGAGAGCGGGCCTTCAGGTGGGCGCTTACTTCTTCTCGCAGGCTGTGAGCGTGGCAGAGGCGCAGGAGGAGGCCTATCACGTGCTCGACAAGCTGCGCGGCCATGAGATCACGGGTCCCGTCGTCTTCGACTGGGAGGTCATCGGCAAGAGGGAGGCGCGCACCTACGGCATCGAGACCGGCGTGCTCTGCGCTGCGGCAAACGCCTTCTGCAAGATCATCAAGGACGCGGGCTACGACCCGATGATCTACATTACCGACTACGCGGGTTATGTCAAGTATGACCTCAGCGAGGTCCTGGATTATCCGCTGTGGTACGCGCGCTACGATGTGGACGCGCCCTCGTTCTACTACGATTTTGCCATGTGGCAGTATTCATCCAAGGGCAGCGTGGACGGCATCAAGGGCAACGTCGATATGGACATCTGGTTCATCAAGTAAAGAAGCAAAAGAAAAGGCGATGGCCGTGCGGCCATCGCCTTTTTCGTTGCGATTTTTCTTAGAGCTCGATCAGCTCATACTCTCTCGAACCGAAGCCGAGCTCGGCGGCGGCCTCCACGGTGTGGACGCCGTTGCGGCTCTCGATGCGCTCAACGAGGTGGTCGCGGCCCGGATCGTCGGACGCGTAGACGAGGTCGAGGCACGCCTGGTCGATGGCGATGGGGTCAAGGGAGGCGAGAATGCCGATATCTTTCATACACGGGTCCTCCGCCACGGCGCAGCAGTCGCAGTCGACGGACATGTTCTTCATCACGTTGATGTAGACGATCTTGCCGTCGAAAAGCTTGACGACGGACTCCGCCGCGTCGGCCATGGACTCAAGGAAGGCATTCTGCTCGGTCGTCCACATCTCTTCGGGCTTGCCCGCGCCGTGGATATTCGCCTTGCCTGCGCTGGACGCGCATCCGATGGAGAGCTGTTTGAGCGCGCCGCCGAAGCCGCCCATCGGGTGGCCCTTGAAGTGGGAAAGAACGAGCATGGAATCATAATTTTTGATATCCTTGCCGACCAGATTCTTCTGGATGCGCTTGCCGTTCGGGATGGGGAGCTCAAGATCGGGACCCTCGGCATCGAGAATGTCGACATCGAAGAGCTTGCTCCAGCCGTGTTTGATCATCGTGCGGCGGTGGGCATCGGTCGTGTTGCGCTCGCCGGGATAGGCGGTGTTGCACTCAACGATGGTGCCGTGTACGGTCTCGACCATCGGCTGCCAGAATTCGGGCGTCAGAAAGTTCTGGTTGCCCGGCTCGCCGGAATGTACCTTGACGGCGACCTTGCCGGGCAGCTCGAGACCCACGGCCTTGTAGAGCTCCACGACCTTCTTCGGCGTGATCTGCTTGGAAAAATAAACCTTTGCTTTCATATTTTGATCCTCCTGCGGTGGATTGTTTACTGCTTGGGACGTATCTAATGCGAAGCGTCCCTATAAAAACAGCATAAAGCAAAAGTGCGCGGGATGCAAATGAAAAAATGAATGGACACGTTTTTTGGCTGAATTCCCGCGCGGAGGTGTATATTTCTGAGGCGTTTGCAGAGGAAATACTTGATTTTGACGCGGGGAGATACTATAATTATTTTCTAATTGTGATATGACTGTTTCTGATAGACTGCGAGGATTAGCTATGGACAAAGCAAAAAAGAACACCGTCATCCATGCGGCGGCTGACCGCATGGCGGCGAACTACAAGAGCTCTCAGATCCCCATGTACGGCGATGCGCTGCGCATGCCCAACCGTAATGCGGTCATCGAGATCATCCGCGACTGTCAGAAGCTCATTTTCCCTGTTTACTACGGCGACCGCGACCTCTTAAAGCTGCCGCCGGAGCAATACAGCGCGCTTTTGATGGAGCACATCCACGAAAAGCTGACGCGCCAGATCACGCTGACGATGCCGGAGTGCGACGAGAACTGCGAAGTGGCCTATGCGATCAGCACGGCATTCATCGAGCGCATCCCTGCCATTCAGGAGTTGCTGCTCAAGGATCTGTCGGCGAACTTTGAGGGAGATCCTGCGGCTTACAGCAAGGAGGAAGTGTTGCTCTCGTATCCCGGCATGTTTGCCATCTTCATCTACCGCATCGCGCACGAGCTGTATGAGAACAAGGTCGCGATGATCCCGCGCATGATGTCCGAGTACGCGCACTCGCAGACCGGTATCGACATCAACCCCGGCGCGAAGATCGGCGAATACTTCTTCATCGACCACGGCACGGGCGTCGTCGTCGGCGAGACGACGATCATCGGCGACAACGTCAAGCTCTATCAGGGCGCGACGCTCGGCGCGCTCTCGCCCGCGGGTATGGCGACGAACCCGAATGTGCGCCGCCACCCGAAGGTCGGCAACAACGTCGTCATCTACGCAAACTCCACGCTGCTCGGCGGTGCGACGGAGATCGGCGACAATGTCGTCGTCGGCGGCAACGCATTTCTGACCTCGTCGGTCGCGCCCAACACGGTCGTGAGCGTCAAAAATCCGGAGATGACGTTCCGCGGCAAGCACCACAGGGGATGATCCTGACGGAGGGGGCGCGCGTCCGCCTGCGGATGATGCGGCGGGAGGACGCGGACGAATTATACGCCCTGCTCTCGGATGAAGCGGTGATGCGCTGGCTGGAGCCGCCGTTTAACCGCGCGCAGGCCGAGCGCTTTTTGGAGCAGGCGGGACTTTCCGAGCCGCCGCTCATCTATGCCGCGGAGAATATGGCGGGAGAATTTCTCGGCTACGCCATCTACCACGACTATGACGAGTACAGCCGGGAGCTCGGCTGGGTGCTCAAGCCTGCCTTTTGGCACAAGGGCTATGCGGACGAAATGACGGACCTTCTGACCGCGCTTGCGCGGCGGGAGGGGAAGAATGCCGTGATCGAATGTGTCCCCGAACAGACGGCGAGCGCGCACATCGCGCGCAGGCACGGCTTTTCGTATGAGGGCCGTGCGGACGGTTGCGACGTTTACCGCCTGCGCTGTGAAAAATAAGAAAGAGGGCGCTTCCCGAGCTGGGAAGCGCCCTCTTTGTGCTGCTGTTTTGCTTTGCGCCGATGGATAGTGGATGGAAAGCGGCAGAAGAGCGCACAAAAGCCGGCGGGGAGGAGGACCTGCCGGCTTTTGTGCTACATTGAGAAAAAGAGAAAAAAGAATGGTGACAAATTAAAATGTGCTTTACAGCAGCATGACGCCCGCATCCTCGCAGGTCTTGCGCGTGGCTTCGTCCCACAGGGAGACCTGTACCTCGCCGATGTGCGCGGTGCCGATGAGCAGCATGCACAGGCGGCTCTGGCCGATGCCGCCGCCCATGGTCAGGGGCAACTCGCCATTCAGCAGCATCTTGTGGAAGGGGAGCGCGCGGCGGTCGTCGCAGCCGGCGATCGTCAGCTGGGAGTCGAGGGACTTGGGGTCGACGCGAATGCCCATGGAGGAAATCTCAAAAGCATGGCCCAGAACGTCGTTCCAGTAGAGAATATCGCCGTTGAGCTCCCAATCGTCATAGTCGGGGGCGCGGCCGTCGTGCTTGATGCCGGACTTTAAGATCTTGCCGATCTGCATCAGGAAGACGACACCCTTCTTCTTGCAGATCTCATCCTCGCGCTGCTTGGGTGTCAGGTCGGGATAGAGGTCTTCGAGCTCCTGCGTGGTGATGAAGAAGACCTCACTGGGGAGCTTGGTGTGCAGGGAGGGGAAAGCGACATTCAGCGCGCTGCTCGTCTCGCTGACGGCGGAGACGATATCGCGCACGGTGCGCTTGAGATAAGCGACGTTGCGGTCCTCGGCGGAGATGACCTTTTCCCAGTCCCACTGGTCCACATAGATGGAGTGGAGGTTGTCCATGTCCTCGTCGCGGCGGATCGCGTTCATGTCGCAGTAGAGGCCCTTGCCCACGCGGAAGCCGTAGTCCTTCAGGGCCTTGCGTTTCCACTTGGCCAGCGACTGGACGACCTGCACCTCGATGCCGCTGTCCTTGGTGTCGAAGGTGACCTTCCGCTCGACGCCGTTCAAATCGTCGTTCAGGCCGGTAGAAGCCTCGACGAAGAGCGGTGCCGACACGCGGTAGAGGTTCAGCGTGGCGCACAGGGTGTCGGCGAACAGCCGCTTCACGGTGCCGATGGCGCGCTGGGTGTCGTACAGGTTCAGCGCGGGCGTGTAGTTTTCCGGAATGATGATCTTGCTCATAGCAGATTACCCCTCTCTTGCTGCCCCGCGCCGCCGAATCGCCGCGCCGAGAGCAGCTTCCCTTAATCGCAAGTTTCACAGATATGCCTATGGGTAACAGCATATTTGCGATATGCAGTTTGCGGATGCTGCCAGACCATTGAAAACGCAAACTGCTATATTAGAATAAATTATGGCACAAGTTGAGAGAGATGTAAAGGGGAAAGCGCTGATTTGGCGATGGAGTCAAGGCTTTTGGCGCAGAATAAACCTCGGCCCTTCCGCGCCCACTGTCCCGGTCGGAACAAAGCCCACCCGGTGCAGCACCGCCTGCGAGGCGGTATTGCCGGGGTCAGTTTCGGCCTCGACGGCGGTGACGCCGGGCTGTTCGAAGGCCCAGCGGCAGGCGGCGCGGACAGCCTCGGTGGCGTAGCCCTGATGTTCATATTCCGGCAGCAGGCCGTAGCCAATTTCCGGCTGGCCGTTTTCGGGCAGGCCCTTGAAGCAGAGGTCGCCTACCCAGTCGCCGGAATCGTTCTGGTAAAGCCCCCATGCGGTGTACCAGACCCACTGCTCGGGATGAGAGAGGGAAAGGTCCAGCATATCGGTGTAGGGCTGGATGAGCTCCGGGTCGGTGGTGCGGGCCAGAAGGACGCGCATCCCATCGGGCTGCAGGGGGATGAGAAAAAGACGTTCGGTGATAAGCTGCATGATAAAACCTCCGGGCTGCATTTTTGCCCAGTGTAGCACAAGCCGGGCAGGGGAGTCAAACGCTTGACTTACGCCCCGGCGGCTATTATAATAAGTTTGTAAAAGGATAAATGCGTTTATCCGGGCAGAGTAGCGCTGCATCGTCTGGGCAGAGAGAACGGGCCGTTGGCTGGAAGCCTGTTTGCAGACCGCCGCGTGAAGTGCGCCCGGACAGCACGCTGCGGGAAGCTGAGTATCGCAGCGCGGATGGCCGCCGTTATCGGCTTTGAGCGACAAACCGGAGTGGAACCGCGATTTTGAGAAAAGACCGCCTTCGATGCTGTGCCTTTGGCATGGCGTTGGAGGCTTTTGCTTTTTCGGGCAGGCTCGCAGGAGCTGGCTCTCTTTGCCAAGGGCTCCCCTCGATAGGGGAGCTGTCGAGCGAAAGCGAGACTGAGAGGTTTATGATCACGGCTTCGGTCTGTCCCACAAAAAGGAGTATTCAACTATGCAGATCTTCAACACCCTGACCCGCCAGAAGGAAGAGTTCGTGCCGCAGGTGCCGGGCGAGTACCGCATCTACGTCTGCGGCCCCACCGTCTACAACTATATCCACATCGGCAATGCCCGCCCGCTCATCGTCTTCGACACCCTGCGCCGTTACCTTGAGTACCGCGGCAACAAGGTCATCTATGTCTCCAACATCACCGACATCGACGACAAGCTCATCAAGAAGGGCCAGGAAGAGGGTACTTCCATGAAGGAAGTCGCCCAGCGCTTCGAGGCCGAGTACCTGAAGGACGCCGCCGGTCTGAACTGCAAAAAGCCCACCGTCCAGCCCCGCGCTACCGAGCACATCCAGCAGATCCTCGACATCGTGAAAGACCTCATTGAGAGCGGCCACGCCTATGTCGCAAAGAACGGCGACGTCTACTTCCGCGTCAAGAGCGACCCCGAGTACGGCAAGCTGAGCCACCTCAAGCTGGACGACCTCGAGAGCGGCAACCGCGAGCTGCGCAGCCAGATGGAGGACGACCTGAAGGAAGATCCCGCCGACTTCGCCGTCTGGAAGGCCGCAAAGCCCGGCGAGCCCGCATGGGAGAGCCCCTACGGCATGGGCCGTCCGGGCTGGCACATCGAGTGCAGCGCCATGAGCCGCACCCATCTGGGCAAGACCATCG
>OOCX01001903.1_pt1 | contig 11998 bp, 8 predicted proteins | sample 1671231 | NCBI WGS metagenome assembly OOCX01 (sample SAMN06348135, study PRJEB24527) | human gut metagenome | biome: human gut; feature: ankylosing spondylitis patient; material: feces | host: Homo sapiens | place: China | collected 2015-10 | reverse complement strand
CATCGATGCCCTCAAGCAGATGTGCTGATCCAAGGTTCGATGTCATGATGATGATCGTATTCTTGAAGTCAACGGTTCTTCCCTGCGAGTCTGTGATACGTCCGTCATCTAACACCTGCAATAATACATTGAATACATCCGGATGTGCTTTCTCGACCTCATCGAACAGGACAACCGAATACGGTTTTCTACGGACTGCCTCCGTCAGCTGACCGCCTTCATCATATCCGACATATCCCGGAGGCGCTCCGATCAGACGGGACACGGAATATTTCTCCATGTACTCACTCATATCGATACGTACCATGTTGTTCTCATCGTCGAACAGATTCTCTGCCAGTGCTTTGGCAAGCTCTGTCTTACCTACACCGGTAGGTCCAAGGAACAGGAACGAACCGATTGGTTTGCTCGGATCTTTGATTCCGGCTTTGGAACGGATGATGGCCTCTGTCACTTTTGTGACACCCTCGTCCTGACCAATGACACGTTTATGCAGCTCCTCGTCCAGATGCAGTGTCTTGTTACGTTCACTCTCGGTCAGCTTTGCGACCGGAATACCCGTCCAGCGGGAAATAATACGTGCGATCTCTTCCTCGCTGACGTTCTCATGTACCAGCGAAAGATCTTTATTCTTAACTTCCTCTTCCTCAACTTCCAGCTGTTTCTGCAGCTGTGGAAGTTTTCCATACTGCAGTTCTGCCGCTTTTTCCAGATCATAATTTTGTTGTGCAGTCTTGATCTCATTCTTGACCTGCTCGATCTCTTCACGAAGTTTCTGGACTTTTTCAACTGATTTCTTTTCGTTTTCCCATTGTACTTTCTTTGTGTTAAATTCATCACGAAGTTCTGCCAGTTCCTTCTGAAGATCCGCAAGACGCTCCTGACTCAGACGATCCGTCTCTTTTTTCAGAGCTGTCTCCTCAATCTCCATCTGCATGACACGACGGTTTAACTCATCCAGCTCTGTCGGCATGGAATCCAGTTCCGTCTTAATCAGGGCACACGCCTCATCCACGAGGTCGATTGCCTTATCCGGCAGGAAACGGTCGGAAATATAACGGTTTGAGAGCACTGCCGCAGATACCAGTGCCGAGTCTGTAATTTTTACACCATGGAATACTTCGTAACGCTCTTTCAGACCACGCAGGATGGAAATGGTATCCTCAACGGTCGGCTCATCCACCTGTACCGGCTGGAAACGACGCTCCAAAGCAGCATCTTTTTCGATATATTCACGGTACTCATCTAAGGTGGTCGCACCGATACAGTGTAACTCACCACGGGCAAGCATTGGTTTTAACAGCTGGCCTGCATCCATCGCACCGTCTGTTTTTCCTGCTCCCACGATGGTATGAAGTTCATCGATAAACAGGATGATCTGTCCATCGGAATTTTTGATATCATCGAGAACCGCTTTCAGACGTTCCTCAAACTCACCACGATATTTGGCGCCTGCAACCAGTGCGCCCATATCCAGTGCAAATAATTTCTTGTCTTTTAATCCCTCCGGGACATCACCGCGGACGATCCTCTGTGCGAGTCCTTCAACAACAGCCGTCTTACCGACACCCGGCTCACCGATCAGAACCGGGTTATTCTTTGTCTTTCTGGAAAGGATACGAACCACATTACGGATCTCTGCATCACGTCCGATCACCGGATCAAGCTTCTGGTTTCTCGCACGCTCTACCATATCGTATCCGTATTTTTCCAATGTATCATAAGTTGCCTCCGGGTTATCGGATACCACTCTCTGGTTTCCTCTTACCGTTGACAGCGCCTGTAAAAACCGTTCACGGGTAATTCCATACTCCTTGAAGATTTCCTTCATTGCCTTATTCGGATATTTGATCAGGCATAAAAACAAATGTTCCACGGAAACATATTCGTCTCCCATTGCTTTTGCCTCATCCTCTGCATGGACAAGTACCTTATTCAGATCCTGTCCTACATAAACCTGTCCGCCGGATACTTTTACACGGGCAGCTAAATGGCGCTCTGCGTTATCCACAAAATGTTCTTTCTGGATCTCCATTTTCTCTATTAATTTTGGAATCAGTCCATCCTCCTGACGTAACAGGGCGACTAAAAGGTGTTCCTGCTCGATCTCCTGATTTCCATATTCATAGGCGAGCTTTTCACAATCGTTAATGGCTTCTACTGATTTCTGAGTAAATTTCTGAATGTTCATACGCTTACCTCCCTCGTATTTATCTCTGTGATCTATGTGAAAAAGAAAAACCTTCTGAAAAACTTTCTGATGGAAAGAAAAGACCTTCCCACCTTGCTGGCTGGAACGTCTTCTGTCAGTTACGAAATTTCTTTCGCAGTGGTTTTCCTTTGTTACGAGTATGTTATATCACGAGTTGTTAGCACTGTCAAGATGTGAGTGCTAATATTTTGTGAAGAAATTGTGAACTGTGGATGGAAGGTAATCTGCGCTGATAATCTCCTCTTATTCTCCGAGCAGCAGCTCCCTGACTCTCTCCATGTCCATTCCATCTAACACAAAGTCTGCATCCGGCATGACCTTCCGTTTTTTTTCAGTGCCATCCGGTAATATGACGGTCTCTTCCGGCAGCTTTGGAGAAATGTTCGAATGAATATAAAAGGTATCGAGTCCGACACTCTTCGCTCCTGCGATATCGCTTATGCCATCGTTTCCAATCATGACGCTTTTTGTTATATCAAGATTATATTTATCAATCAATAATTGAAAAAATCTGCTGTCCGGTTTTTTTACCCCACAGGTTGAAGAGATAAAAATATCGTCAAAGTACTTTGCTATTCCAAGCGTGTGCATCTCATACTCTGTAAAAATGCGCTGTGCATTCGAAAGCAGATAAATCTTTTTGCCCTTCTTTTTTAATGCTTCTAACAAATCTATCACTCCATCATAGAGTTTTACATAATCGGTAGAGAGGATCCGGAAGAACTGCCCTGCATGAACGGCAAGTGTAGGATCTGCCTTCACGCCTTTTTCCTCAAAAAGCTTCTGAAAGACCTCTTCAATCTGAACTTCCGGATGTGCTTCATGAGCATCATCTTTTTTCTCAGATTTCATCTTATACTCCTCGCCTGCAATGATTGCAGCATATCTTTCTTTTAATTCTTCCGATAAAAAAGCGCCAGCTTTTTCCATACCAGAGGATCATTCTCCTCGGTATGGATATCAGCCAGCGTTCCATATAAATCAAAAATATAATTATCGTAAGCTTTCACGTTATTATGCCTCCTGCTTTGTAAGTTCGATCAACTGCTGCATACGATCCGTGATCTTGTTCAGTACATCCGAATTATCTTCCTGTGCACTCATTGTCTCATTTGCGTGTGCAGATACCTCCTCTGAGATTGCCGAGATTGTTTCAATCGAATGCACGATCTGTTCATTTGCAGTTTTCAATTCCTCAATATTGCTGTTTAACTGCTCCATGTTGCTTTGGATATCAAGCGTATTGCTCTGGATATCCGAAAAATTATTGGCAGTATTCTCAGTGGACTGCTTTTCCTCATTAATTGCACCGATCATCTCGCGCACCACCGAAACCACCTCGCTGATCGCATTGGAAATATTCTCGATCAGCTCTGTAATATGTACCGTTGCCTCTTTGGTCTGTGTTGCCATACCGGAAATCTCTGTCGCAACAACAGAGAATCCTCTTCCGGCCTCACCCGCTCTTGCTGCCTCAATACTTGCGTTTAAAGCTAAAAGGCTTGTCTGCGAGGTAATACCGGAGATCAGTTCCACGATGGAATGCATCTCTTCAATGTATTTGTCTAATGTCTCTAGCTGTCCTGCAACGCTGTCACCTTTTTCTACGGAATGATCTACCTGTGATACGAGCACATCCATATCTTTTCCTGCGCTCTCAAGTACCTGCAAAGTCTGCTGCATACTCTGGTTAATGCGTTCCGCAACACTGCTGACCATCTCAACTTTCTGCTGGATTGCTTCTGTCTGCTGCATCTGTGTCTGCACAGCGTTTGCGGTTTCCGTCGTACCACTGCCAACCTCTGACATTGCATCTTTGGTCAATTTAGAAGCACTGTTGAGGTTCTCAACTTTTCCATAGATATCTTCCATTCCACTCTGCATCTGTTGTGACATATTGGAAATATCGGACAGCAAAAGTTCTGTCTTGCTCTGCGCTTCCTTAATATTCTCCATTTTCTGCTGATTGTTTGCATTCGATGTCTGCGCTGCATAGATAGAATACACTGCGACAAGTATCATGGCTGTCACCTGCACGATTGCCTCATCACTGCCCTGATAACCGAACTTTCCGGTAAAAGCTCCACCAATCGTCATGATCAGGCTTAAGATAACCGTTCCTATATTGATCTGCACGGAAAATTTTACATCATTAAATACACTTACAAGTAAAATCATCGGTATGACAAGCACATAAATGTTCGCTTCCTCGGTCGTCAGCACCATGAAGGAATACGTAATGGCAAATCCGATTCCTACCGTGTGTTTGATCATACCTGTCTCTCTGTCCTTGAAAAAGAAAAACTGTCCCAGTATGACTGGGATCAGTGCCAATGCCGTGATCACCAGAAAATATCCAAGACTCCGCTCTCCCCTGATAAATCTGCACGCATAAAAGACGACCACGATCAACGCTTCTATGGTATGCCCTGTCAATGCGGTTCTGTTATTCCTCTGTGTATCACTGATCTGTGTTCCATTCATCTGCTCTTGTACTCCCTCTCTCCTGACGCTCTGTCAGTCTGCTATCACTGCCGGTTATTGTTTGAGTTTCCTCCTTTCACTATATCATTGATGGTTTCGCTCTTCAAGATTTTCTTTCCGGCAAATGACGTTATAACTCCAGTTTTGCCCGGAGTTTTGCAAGGATTTTACGCTCATTCCGGCTGATCTGCACCTGTGTCACTGCAAGTATTCCTGCCACCTCGCACTGCGTTTTATTTTCAAAATACCGCAGCCGGATGATCTGCTGTTCTGTCTCGTCGAGCGTATCCATCAGCTGCCTGATCACCATTTTGTTTAAAACAGCCTCCTTCTCCGGCTCCTCATAGACATCGCTCTGATCTCCAATCTGGTCAATGAGTAAAAGTTCATCTCCATCTGAGCCGCAGACCGGCTGGTAAATGGACTCCACCCCACGGTTAGCGTCCAATGCCATCACGATCTCCTCTGTGCCAAGTTCTGTCATGGCAGACAGCTCCAAAAGACTCGGATCTCTCCCCAGCTCTGTTGTGAGAACTTCTTTTGCCCTGCTGATTTTGTATCCATTTTCTTTTAAACTCCTGCTCACTTTCACCATGCCATCGTCACGCAGGAAACGCCGTATCTCCCCTGTGATCATAGGCACTGCATAAGTGGAAAATGCAAGGTTTAACGACAGATCAAAATGATCGATTGCCTTGATCAGCCCGATACATCCAATCTGAAACAGTTCCTCCCTGTCATGCCCTCTTTTTTCAAATCTGCGGACAATTGCGTGCACTAATCCAAGGTTGTCCGAAACGACTTTGTCCCTGGCTTTTTTATCCCCATCCTGTGCCTGTCTGATCAGTTCCGCCTGTCGCACCATAGGCTAGCCTTCCTGATTTCCCAGTCTTCTTACCATATGTACGCTTGTCCCTTTTCCCGGCTCGGATACTACCTCAAGCCTGTCCATAAACGCTTCCATAAAAGAGAATCCCATCCCGGAACGCTCTAACTCCGGTTTTGTCGTATAAAAAGGTTCCATCGCTTTTGACACATCCGCAATGCCTGCTCCTGTATCCGAAACGGTGATGGAAACCTCATCCCCACAAATCTGACACAGGAGTTCCACTTTCTGTTCCGGTTCATGGTAACCATGAATGATCGCATTCGTCACCGCTTCGGACACGGCCGTCTTGATATCCGCAATCTCGTCTAACGTTGGGTTTAATTCTGCTATAAATGCCGCCACCGCCACCCTGGCGAAACTTTCATTCACCGACCTGGCATCAAATATCAGTTTCATCTCGTTCTGACTGCTCATTTTTACTTCCTCCACTATCTCCTATTCTTTTACCTGAATGATTTTTTTCAACCCGGATACGGTAAATATCTTGTCCACGCGCTCGTTCAGATGGCACGCACTCACATCCCCACCGGAATAGCCTAAGTTTTTGCACCGCCCGATGATCACCCCAATCCCGGAGCTGTCCATAAACTCTGTCTCTGTAAAATCAAACACAAGATGTCTGACATGGTAGGTGTCGATCAGAAGATCTGTCTCCGTGCGGATGCGGTTTGCCTGATGATGGTCTAACTCACGCGGCACATAGACAACTAAACATCCTTTTTCCATAATATACTGGCTTTTCATGCTCTTGTTCCTCTCTTTCCATTCTGCTTATGATTTTCAACAATAGAATGCTCGCTCCGCAGACATTTTATTGTCATGAATAAAAAAAGAAGGAGTCTCCCCGGAATTTCCGGTTCGATCTCCTTCGTACTTTTTAATATCAGTTTGTCTTTTTATTAACGGGCGGTGTCTGTCTCACTCTGATCCAGATAGTTCTGTGAGTTTGCAGCGCGCTCTGTATTTGGATACAATTCTACCACTTTCTGATAATAGATTTTGGCATTTTCCATATCCTCGTTCTTGCGGTATGCCTGTGCAAGATAGTACAGTGCATTTCCATTCTCATAGTTTTCATCCATCTCGACGACTTTGGAAAGTGCACTCACGGCATCATCATACTTTTTGCCGGAATATGCATCATAACCTTCCTTATATAATGCAGCCATGTATTCGGCATTCACCTGTGCATTGATGGTATCATAAATACTCTTTGCATCTGCACTCAGGTCATCCACATTGACACTGCTCAATGCATCTCCTGCCTTCTCAATGTCTCCTGTGGTGTATGTCTCATATGCAGTCAGAAGTTTGTCATAGCTTTCCAGTTTGTTGGCAGATTCTTCCTCGCTGTTCTTCGCATCCGTAATCTGACTGGTAAGGTCATCCACCTGACTCTGCAGGCTTGTGATCGTCTGATTCTTGGAAGAAATCGTATTATTTGCATCCAGCACTTCTGCTTTCGTATTGTTCATCACGGTTCTTCTCACGCCAGGAACCACAAGGAAACAGGTGATTGCAATTCCGATTGCGATTCCGATCACCATGTTAATGATCGTACCGACTGCAGAATTGTCCTTCAGATATTTTGGCTGGATGATTGTCTCATTGCCACTCTGATAGGAAATGAGTTCATCATTCTTCTGCTTCTTGCTCGGATTCTGCTCTCTTAAGGCTGCATTGGCTTCTTTCAGATAGCGCAGTGTCACAGTATTATTGGCATCAATTTTTCCGGCATTCCGCAGTGATTTCTTCGCAAGATCATAGCGTCCTTCCTGAATATATAAAAGCGCCAGAAGCTGATGTCCACTCACCAGCTTTGGATTCAGCGACAATACTTTTTTCAACTGAATGATTGCAAGATCACGGCTGTTCTGCTTGCAGTAAAGCAATGCCTGATTGTATTTCTTGATCGTCTGATTGACAGAATCCAGTCTTGCCTGATTCTTCTGCACTTCATCTAAGTACCTGCTCGCAAGATTATCCTTCGGCTGATAATTCTTACTGATCACCCACTCCGTGAGGGCAGTCACCACTTCTCCCATCTCGTAGTAGATCAATCCAAGCAAATTTCTTGCATCAATATTTAATTTATTAAAACGCAGACTGATTTTCAGGCTCTCAATTGCCCCTGACAAATCCCTGACACCGGCTTTCTCCAATGCATCATTGTAATAGGCATTAGATGCCATCAAAATCTTTTTGTATACTTTTACATTCGTTCCGCAGTTCTGGCAGTTATCTCCCTTGCCAAGTTCTGCACCGCAATTATAACATCTCATGAAAAACCTCTCTATCTGTCATGCCACTGTGCATGTGATCTACCTGTTATCTGTTCTGCTGCTTTAATTCCTGCAGCATTTCCTGCATAACATCCGTCATGTCTGTCAGCTCATGATTATAGATTGCCTGCTCTGCCTCTTCCACTTCCAGACTTGGTTTAAAGTTTTTCAATTCTTCTTCAAAATTTATCATCTTAATTTCCGTACCTTTCCTGTACTGACTGATCATTTCTCTCTCACTGATTGATTATAATATAGGAAGAATTCACTTTCAATGTCAAATTATGAAATTTCCATTAAAATAAAGTAGTTTTTCGTCAATAATATGAAATATAAAAATAGCATTTCAGGAAAATTATGGTTGTAACCTGTTTCCCCTGAAATGCTATCCTGCTCTTTTTTATTTCTTAATCCTTTGCATGTTACTGTCCGTTAATCCTCTGCTGTTCTCGTGCAGATTTTTCCGTTCAGATGATAGAACTCTACGCACTTTGCATTGTTTTTTACATTTAAAATCTGATCCCTGATCGCTATGGATACCCCAGGGAATACATCTCTTGTCACACAGACCGTTGCATTTGCTCCATCTGAGATCATATGCTCAAGCCGCTTCACTTCACCCTCATCCCCTGCGAGTGTCGCCATATTCTGGATTCTGGTACGCAAGAGTGCCACTCTTCTCGGATCTTCCTTATAGCTTACTCCGCGCTCCTTCTGCATCTCTTCGAACTTGGCAAGTCCCTGTTCGATCTTGTCAATTTCCATTTTGGTGATTTCTAACTTCTTCTTCAGCAGGTTCAGCCTTGCTATGCAATCCGTGCCTACCCCAACAGAAACAGCTGTCCGCATCTCCGCTTCATTTCCGATCGTGGTAGCCCTGATTCCCTTGACTGCGCTGACATCTCCACCGATGATCTTCGCTGTTCTGCCCTGGATCAGAATAGATCCTCTGCACGCAACTGTGCAGTTGAGCAATACGTCTGCCTCCATATCTCCCTCTACCTGGATGACTGTATACTCAATAAACTTTGCATACAGATTTCCTTTGGTTCTGACATGTGCCTTGTTCCCTCCGACCATTCCACTTCTTAAAATGATATCCTTACCGGCTTCCAGATTACAGGCTTCCACGTTTCCATCAATCGTGATACTTCCGGTTGCCTTGATCGTAACTCCGGATTCCACACTGCCGTGGATCACAATATCTCCTGTAAAATCTATGCTTCCGGTAGTAAGATTCGCATCTCCGCTCACCTCATAGATTGGCTGGATCCTGATCTTATCATTCTCAATATCAATCTTCCCATCCATCAGCGAAAAATAGGTAAGGTAATCCTCACTTCGTCCAAAACCGGTTCCGCGAAGTGTTCCCTGTTCTCTGGCAACCCTTGCGGCAATCGGTTTTCCGGAAACTCCGATTCCATCTGTTCCCTTTACAGCCGGATGATATATCGCAATGACCTGATCCTTCTGAACCGACTGTACACTGTACATGGACCAGTAATCTACGGATCCGTCCGGCAGTATCTTTGGCTTTTTCTCAAGGTTCATATTCACCTTATACTCATAGAATCCATCCTGTCCCTCTACTGCCGGTATGCCTCTTGCCACCAGTACGTCCTGTTCATAGATTTCTTCATCGAGGATCTTCTGAAGCTGTGCTTCATCAATTCCATAAGTAATCTGGTTCACCCGTAATACATCGTGCAGATACTCGATCGTATAGTGTTCTCCTTCTTCCAGTGCAGGGAGTCTGATCCATGCCTCTAAGTCTTTATTCACGGTCTTCACTTTTGGTGTAGAAATACTTGGTAATGCCATTCTTCCAACTCCCTTCTTCCTACAAAAAATCGTATATATACTATATAATACTCGTTTCCAGTCTTTTTTTCAAGCAAGTTTTCTGCTTTTTCGCACATTTTCGCTCTGTAATTTGTGCATGTTGAACAAACCAATGACACACCCTGCCATAAAAATAACCGTCCACGCCACCGGCTAGGGAGACTGGACGGTTATTGTTCTATTTCATCTGTGCAAGACGCTCTTTGACCTGAGCCATCATCTGCTCATAGCCTGCAAGCTTCTCTTTTTCTTCCTGCACTTTTGCTTCCGGAGCTTTGCTTAAGAACTTCTCATTGGAAAGCATTCCCTTAGAACGCGCGAGTTCTTTCTCCAGACGTGCCTGTTCTTTTAACAGACGTTCTTTTTCTTTTTCAAAGTCTACTAAATCTTCCAGTGGAAGGTAAAGTGTTGCTCCAGGAATTACAACGGAAACAGCATCCTCCTCGATTCCTGTCTTATCTGCCTGTACTGCGATCTCGCTTGCACCTGCAAGGTTTACATAAACTTCTTTGTTTGATTCAAACGTGTCTCTGATTTTCGCATCGTCAGATACAATGAAAATCTTTGCTTTTCTTGATGGTGGAACATCCATTTCAGTACGGAGGTTACGAACACCTTTTACAAGGTCTTTGCAGTGCTCTACCATCTCTTCCTCTGCTGCAAAGTTCCATTCTGCTTTGTATTCCGGCCATTTTGCGAGCATAATGGTGTCTTCTTCCGGGTGAAGCGTACAGAAGATTTCCTCTGTGATAAACGGCATAAATGGATGTAACAGCTTTAATGCCTCTGTCAGTACCGTCTTTAAGGTCCAGAATGCTGCATTTGCAGATGCCGGATCATTCTCTTTGTTATAGGTACGAACTTTTGTGATCTCGATGTACCAGTCACAGAATTCATCCCAGATAAAGTCATAAACTTTCTGTACGGCGATACCCATCTCGAATTTATCCATGTTCTCTGTCACATCTTTTGCAAGTGTGTTCACTCTGGATAAAATCCATTTGTCGGCTGCCTTTAATTCATCGAGAGCAGGGGTTTTGATCTCTGCGCCCTCTAAGTTCATCATGATGAAACGGGAAGCATTCCATACTTTATTGGCAAAGTTTCTGGAAGACTCTACTCTCTCCCAGTAGAAACGCATATCGTTACCAGGTGCATTGCCTGTGATCAGTGTCAGACGAAGTGCGTCAGCACCATATTTGTCAATAACCTCTAACGGATCGATACCGTTTCCAAGAGACTTACTCATCTTACGTCCCTGGGAGTCACGTACCAGACCGTGGAATAATACGGTATGGAATGGCGCTTTGCCCATCTGCTCGTAACCGGAGAAGATCATACGGATTACCCAGAAGAAGATAATATCATATCCGGTTACTAAAACATCATTTGGATAGAAGTAATCTAAATCTTCTGTTTTTTCCGGCCAGCCAAGTGTGGAGAATGGCCATAATGCAGAGGAGAACCAGGTGTCTAAGGTATCCGGATCCTGAGTCATATGGGTGCATCCACATTTCGGGCACTTGTGAGGTGCTTCTTTGGAAACAACCATCTCACCACACTCATCACAGTAGTATGCCGGGATTCTGTGTCCCCACCATAACTGTCTGGAAATACACCAGTCACGGATATTGTCTGTCCAGTTGAAGTATGTCTTCTCCATACGTTTTGGAAGTAACTGGATCTCTCCGTTCTTAACGCCTTCAACTGCCGGTTTGATCATCTCGTCCATTTTCACGAACCACTGCTGTTTGATCATTGGTTCAACGGTTGTGCCGCAGCGGTCATGTGTACCTACGTTGTGGGAATGTGGAACAACTTTTACTAAAAGTCCTGCTTCCTCTAAATCTTTTACTAATGCTTTTCTGCACTCGTAGCGGTCCATTCCCTCATATTTTCCTGCTAACTTGTTCATGGTTGCATCGTCATTGATGACAACGATTTCTTCCAGGTTGTGGCGTTTTCCAACCTCAAAGTCGTTCGGGTCATGGGCTGGTGTGATCTTCACACATCCGGTTCCAAACTCTTTGTCTACATATGGATCAGCGATCACCGGAATCTCACGGTCTGTCATCGGAAGTTTTAACATTTTTCCAACGATGTCTTTGTATCTCTCATCATCCGGGTTTACAGCAACAGCGGTATCTCCGAATAAAGTCTCCGGTCTTGTCGTTGCGATCTCTACGAATCTTCCTTCCTCACCAACTACCGGGTAATTGATATGCCAGAAGAATCCGTCCTGCTCCTCATGCTCTACCTCTGCATCTGAAATAGATGTCTTACATACCG
>OOCX01001899.1_pt1 | contig 12005 bp, 10 predicted proteins | sample 1671231 | NCBI WGS metagenome assembly OOCX01 (sample SAMN06348135, study PRJEB24527) | human gut metagenome | biome: human gut; feature: ankylosing spondylitis patient; material: feces | host: Homo sapiens | place: China | collected 2015-10 | reverse complement strand
AGGTGGACGTACTGTAGGATCAGGACGTGTTGCTACAATCATCGAGTAATTATAATCTGTTATCAGAATATTAACTCAAATATATACCCCAGAAGCTTAGGCTTCTGGGGTTTTTAATATAATAGAAAAGTGAGAACGCTGTAGCATATAAATTGTATTCTACAGGAAGTTATGATAAGATAATAATAGTTGGCCAGAAAAGAAAATGGAGAGTATTTGTTATTGTCTAAATTTGATGAGGAAGTTGTTTTTGAATATCATATTACAATCCGAGATGAAGATTTTAATCTTGGTATTTTGACAATGCGCACACCGGAAGGAGTATTTGAAGCCGATTTTGATGCGTAAAGATGATGCAACGAGCGAGGGGACTATTACGTGATCCTACATGGATCATATACGTTATAGAATTAAAAATTTTAACAATAATAATAAAAAAATTGGAGGATAAATTAAGATGAAAGAAAAGATTCATGCATTATCAGAAGAGATGGTTGCTAATTTGGGAAGATTGGTAGCAATTGATTCACAGCTTGGCACACCGGAAGAAGGAAAGCCATTTGGAGAAGGACCAGCTAAAGCACTTAGCGTAGGACTTCAAATTGCGGAAGAGATGGGATTCCGTACAGTGAATTTGGACAATTATTGTGGTTATGCAGAGATGGGAGAAGGAGACGAAATTGTTGGTATCGCCGGACATCTTGATATTGTACCTGTAGGTGGAGATTGGAGCTATAATCCATTCGAATTGACACGTAAAGGTGATTATGTGTATGGACGTGGAACTACAGATGACAAAGGACCTGTGATGGAAGCTCTTTATGCGATGAAATTACTGCGTGATTCAGGCGTAAAACTTAATAAACGTGTTCGTCTTATTATGGGATGTAATGAGGAAACAGGTTCTAGATGTATGCAGCATTATAATGAAGTAGCTGAGGAGTTATCCTGTGGATTTACTCCAGATGCAAGTTTCCCATGTATTCATGGAGAAAAAGGTCATATGGGTATGACTGTGTATTCTAAGAACACAAAGATTATTGCTATGAATGGTGGTTTTGTATCTAATGCAGTATGTGATAACTGCACAGCAGTTATTCCGGCAGAAGATGGTCTGAAAGAAAAATTGGAAGCCGCTTTTGCTAACACAAAACTTCAGGAATATAAAGTTACAGAAGAGAATGGAGAAATCCATATTGAAGCGAAAGGTGTTCCGGCACATGCAAGTACACCGACACTTGGTGTGAATGCAGCAGGCGTGATATTTGAATGTCTGGAGCAAGTTGGATTCGAAGATGACTTTGTAAAATTCTATAATTCACATATTGGAACTTCTTGTGATGGAGTTGGAGTTGGATTAAAATGCCAAGATGCATATGGAGAATTGACACTTTGTAACGGAATTGTGAAAACAGAAGATGGTGTGATCTCTTGTACAATTGATATCCGTGTTCCGGTTACATTTAAAGAGGAAGATATCCGCAGTATGTGTGAAGGGAAATTAGAGGATGAAAATGGACGAATTGAAATTAACAGTATCGGGAATCCATTGTTTTTCCCAAGAGAGTCACCGCTGGTAGAGGCCTTATACAAAGCGTATGTTGATGTGACAGGAGATACGGAAAATGAGCCAATGGTAATTGGTGGGGGAACTTATGCAAAAACATTGAAAAATATTATTGCATTTGGACCGGAAAAACTAGGAGTAGATTATCGTATCCATGGTTCAGACGAATATATTCTTGTATCCGAGATGGAAGAAGCTGTTCTGATTTATATGGAAGCAATCAAGAATCTTCTTGCTATATAGAATGTAAAAATATAATAATAAAATCAGGATCATCTGTGAGGCGGGTGCTCCTGATTTTATTATTTCATAGGAAATTCCATTTCCAGTGTTATTGAGGGAGAGCAATTTTCAGAAATTCTTCCATAGCTCTGCTGATGTAGCGTCCTTTTTTCCAGTAAAATGATACATTTCGATTACAGTTCTTGCCGGGAAGTTTATAAAAAATAAGTTCTGAAGTTGCCGGTGCGCTTGCGAGCAGGAGATCCCCGATAAAAGTGATCCCCATTCCAGAACAGGCGATATTATAGGCGGTCATCTGTTGATCTAGTCGAAAAATTGTATGCGGAGTAAAGTTGTTTTCCTGGCAAATCGTTAGAGCACGCTTACCGGTATCGTTATCTGAACGTAGAATAATAAAGGGCTCATTTGCAAAACTGTTTAGTGGAACGGAAAGAACCTCCGGAGAAAGGAAACTACCGTCATGAATGGTCTCAATAGGAATCTGATATTCTTGCAGTCGGGTATTTACGGAGCAGCTTTTGGGAACGGCAAGTAAAAGATGTTCTTTTTGATAAACATAGTGATCAAAAATCTGCTCATCTAAAATACAGTTATCGATCATTAAATCTAGTTTTCCTGCTTGGAGGAGCAGAGAAAGATTCGCGCTGCTTTCCTCTACGAGAGAAATCTGGATATTAGGAAATTTTTGGGAAAAATCAGCGATAAGAGAAGGAAGCACCCATGAAGAAAAAAAGTTACTTCCGCCTATGTTGAGTGTTCCGGTTTTTAAATCTCCTAAATCGCGAATAAAATTTTCCAGATTATTTTCAATATCCATAATTTTTTCAATGGCCTGTATATAATGTTCGCCGACCTCTGTCAGTTGTAAGGGTTTTGTGCTTCGGTCAAAGATAGGAGAACCGATGCGATTTTCTATTCGTTTTACATTTGCACTTAAAGAAGGCTGCGAAATAAAAAGGCTGGCGGCAGCTTTTGAAAAACTTTTTTCTTTATATACTTCATAGACATATTTCATTCCTTGAAACATATTATCCCCCTTTGAAAATATAACTTTTAAGCTATATAATCTATAAAAATATATGTATTTGATTATATTATAGCAGGTATATATAATAAGGACAACTAAAAGAAACGAACCAAAATGATTCGCTGGGAGAATGAATGGTAAAAGGAGAGTAACTATGGACGATATGAAAAAAACGGATTATCGTGTAGAAAAAGATTCTATTGGGGTAAAGGATATTCCGGAAGAGGTATATTATGGAGTGCAGACTTTGCGTGCAGCAGAAAACTTTCACATCACAGGTCTGAATATGCATCCGGAGATTATTAACAGTCTTGCATATATCAAAAAAGCGTCAGCTATTACAAACTGTGAAGTCGGTATTCTTGAAAAGAAAAAAGCACAGGCTATTGTACAGGCTTGTGATGAGATTATTGAAGGAAAATTTCATGATGATTTTATAGTAGATCCTATACAGGGGGGAGCAGGAACTTCTTTAAATATGAATGCCAATGAAGTCATTGCCAATCGTGCAATTGAGATTCTTGGAGGAAAAAAAGGAGATTATACAATTGTAAATCCGAACGATGATGTGAACTGTGGCCAGTCGACAAATGATGTCATACCAACTGCCGGAAAGATGACTTCACTTCATCTGTTGCAGAATTTAAAGAAACAACTTCTGCGTCTTTATGACGCGCTTAATGAAAAAGCGAAAGAGTTTGATCATGTAATCAAGATGGGACGTACGCAGATGCAGGATGCAGTGCCGATTCGTCTGGGACAGGAATTTAAAGCATATTCAGTAGCGATCATGCGAGATATCCACAGAATGGACAAGGCAATGGATGAGATGCGTACTCTCGATATGGGAGGAACCGCCATTGGAACAGGTATCAATGCAGATGAGAATTATTTGAGAAGAATTGTTCCTAACCTTTCAGAAATTTCAGGAATGGAGTTTATACAGGCATTTGATCTGATAGATGCAACACAGAATCTGGATTCCTTTGTTGCTGTTTCCGGTGCAGTGAAAGCATGTGCCGTAACACTTTCAAAAATGTCTAATGACCTTCGACTTATGTCATCCGGTCCGCGTGCTGGTTTTGGAGAGATTAATCTTCCGGCAAAACAGAATGGTTCCTCTATTATGCCTGGTAAAGTAAATCCGGTTATTCCGGAAGTAGTTAATCAGGTAGCGTTTAATATTATTGGAAATGATATGACAATTACAATGGCAGCTGAAGCAGGACAGTTAGAATTAAATGCATTTGAGCCGATCATTTTCTATTGTATGTTCCAGTCTATCGATACGCTTGGCTATGCAGTTGAGACACTCGTAGATAATTGTATCGTAGGAATTACGGCCAATGAAGAAAGATGTCGTCAGTTGGTAGAAAACAGTGTAGGAATCATTACAGCGATTTGTCCGCATGTAGGTTATGAAAAAACAGCAGACATTGCGAAAAAAGCAATTAATTCCAATGAATCTGTAAGAAGCTTGATTTTGAAAGAAAATATTATGGATGAAGAGGAACTGAGTCGAATTCTTGATCCAATTCATATGACAGAACCAGGTATTTCAGGAAAAGATGTTCTTATGAAAATTTAAGATGAAAAATTAAGATGAAAATCACATATGATATATGCCCCAGAGTTTTAGAACTCTGGGGTTTTGTATTTATTACACAGGAAAGATTTTGAGTGATATAGTCAGGAGAGAGAATGGTTGATTACAGAAAAAAACATCGATATAATAAAAGCACATGAGATTAAAAATAAGAATGAGGTGTGGCTGCCATGAAATTTATACATATATCGGACTTGCATCTGGGAAAACGTGTGAATGAGTTTTCGATGCTGGAAGATCAAAGAGATATTTTGAAGAAAATACTTACTGTCGTTGATGAAGAAAAGCCGGAGGCAGTTTTCATTGCTGGAGACGTCTACGATAAATCAATACCGCCTATAGAGGCAATCCAGTTATTTGATGATTTTTTGTGTCAGTTATCAAGAAAAAAAGTGCAGACATTCATAATTAGTGGTAATCATGACAGCGCGGAGAGAATTGCATTTGGTGGTCGATTGATGAGAGAAAGTGGTGTGTATGTTGCACCGGCATATTCTGGAAATACAGATTCGATTGTACTGACAGATGAATGGGGACCGGTTAATATTTATTTATTACCATTTGTAAAGCCAGTAAACGTAAAGCATTTTTTTGAAGAGGAACAGGTGGAAAACTATACAGATGCTTTGCGCGTTGCAGTGGAGCAGATGAAAGTAAATCCGGATGAAAGAAATGTAATCGTGACACATCAGTTTGTAACTGGGGCGAAGAGAAGTGAGTCGGAAGAGATTTCTGTGGGGGGAACAGATAATGTAGATGTAAATGTATTCGAAAATTTTGATTATGTAGCACTGGGCCATATTCACGGACCGCAGAAGATTAGCAGAGAGACAGTGCGATATTGTGGAACTCCGTTAAAATATTCCTTTTCGGAGATTCACCACAAAAAGTCTGTGACAATCGTAGAAATGAAACAAAAGGGAAATGTAGTTATTCGAACAAAAGAATTGAATCCTTTACATGACTGGTATGAGATAAAAGGAAGCTATATGGAAGTGGCGGAAAAATCTTATTATGACAGTCTGGACAGAAATTGTTATATGCATATTACATTGACAGATGAAGAAGATATACCAGACGCGGTACGAAAATTACAAGTCATTTATCCGAATCTTATGAAATTGGATTATGACAATCAAAGGACGCGTGGGAGGAAATCATTTGCGGATGTGCAGGAAGTAGAAGAAAAAACACCGTTTGATATATTTGAAGATTTATATGAAAAACAGAATAATCAGGAAATGAATGAAGAACAGAAGCAATTGATTCATTCGTTAATTGAAAAAATCTGGGAGGATAAGAATTGAGACCGAAAAAATTAAAACTATCTGCATTTGGACCGTATGCAGGTTGCGAGGAACTAGATATGGAAAGGCTTGGAACAGGTGGATTGTATTTGATCACCGGAGATACAGGAGCAGGTAAAACGACAATTTTTGATGGTATTGTCTATGCATTATATGGTGCGGCCAGTGGTGAGAATCGGGAACCGGCAATGCTTCGGTCAAAATATGCAGATGCGCAGGTTCCGACAGAGGTAGAACTTCTTTTTGAAAATGGGGGGCAGGAATATAAAGTCCGGAGAAATCCGGAGTATGAACGACCGGCAAAAAAAGGTGGAGGAATGACACTTCAGAGAGCAGAGGCCGAATTGACATATCCGGATGGCCGTGTAGTTACAAAACAAAAAGAAGTGAATAAAGCAATTATTGAAATTTTAGGTTTGAATCGAAATCAATTTCTTCAAATCGCGATGATTGCACAGGGAGATTTTCAAAAATTATTACTGGCAGATACAAAAGAAAGACAGGGAATTTTCCGGGAGATTTTTAAGACAGGCGGTTATCAGATTTTACAGGAAAAATTGAAAGCGGAATCAGGTAAACTTTCGGATGAGCTGGAATTTGCAAGAAGAAGCGTAAATCAATATTTAGAAGGTGTGTTGGGAAAAGAAGAGATCAACTTTGCAAAACTTCCTATGGAAGAAGCAATTGCTGCGATAAAAGAATTGATAGGATTAGATCAGGAAGAAGCGGAAAATATAAATTGCAAGCTTCAGAATCTACAAAAAGAGTTGGAGCAGATACAAGAGCGTTTACAAAAAGCGCAGACGAGAGAGCAGACGATTCGTACGCTTGAATTGGCTGAAGCTGATTATATAAAGGTGCAGGAACAAGGTGAAAAAATTCAACAGGAGTGGGAAGGACAAAAGAAAAAGCAGGAAAATAGAGAGGAGCTGGAAGTAAAAATTGCTCAAATTCAGACACAGATATCGATTTATCAAGAACTAGAAGAAAAGAAAAAGAGAATAATAGAAAGAAAAAAATTTCTAAAAGAGGAGAAAGAAAGGTTACAAACGCAGGACATTGAAAGAGAAGAGTTACAAAAGCGTCTGAAGGATGATGAAAGCGAGAAAATACAATTGGAAAATGAGCCGGAACGGAAGACGGAATTACTGTTTCGAAAGGAAAAATTAGATTCTGAAAAAGAAGAACTAAAACAGGTTGTGGAAAATACAAAGAAGTATCATTTACTTTGTGGAAAGCTTTCCGAGATTCAGGAGCAGTATGTGGATAAAGCTCAGATTGCAAAGGAAAGAAAGACAGAGTATGATCTCGCATATCAGACATTTTTAGATGGACAGGCAGGGGTGCTGGCAAAGCATTTAAAAGAAGGAGAAGCGTGCCCAGTGTGCGGCTCCAAAGAGCACCCTAAGAAAGCTTGTGGTACGGAATATATCCCGTCACAGAAGGAACTGGAAGAAGTTAAGCGAAAATGGGAACAGGCAAGGAATCAGATGGAGGCTTCCAGCCAGGAGGCGGCTGAACTATTGGGAAAAGTAAATGCTCAAAAAGAACGGGCGGCGGATCAGAAGCAGATTGAGGAGCAGGAAAAAAGACTCATAGATGAAGAATACGAACTTCAAGAACAAATGAAAAGTAATAAGAAAAAGGTTGAAAGATATCAATTACTCCAAAATCAAATTCAGAAGATACAAGAGCAGATTGCTACGAAACGTGAGGAACGAGAAAAAATATCTGGTCAGATTGCAGCTTTAAAAGCAGAGATAGATATGGAAAGCAAACAGTTTGAAGAGCAACAGCAGAATCTCAGGTATGAAGACTGGAAACAGGTTGAAATAGAACTTCAGAACCTGCAGACATTGAAAAGAAACAGCCAGGCGGAATATGAAGCGGCACAGAAAAATCTGCAAAAATGGAATGGCGATATGCGAAAACTAGAAGGAAAACTGGAGCAATGCCATAAGCAGCTTGAGAATCTTGGAGAATTTTTTGCGGAGTGCGAACAGGAAAAAAAGACAAGATTAGTGGAACAAAGAGCTGATTATGAAAGGATATTAAAAGAGCTTCAACTACGGCTGGCGACAAATCAAAAAGCTCTTTTGAATATTGAACAGAAGTCGAAAGATATCATAGTTTTGGAACAAAAATGGGCGCTGGTGAAAGCACTGTCAAATACGGCAAATGGAAACATTTCCGGGAAAGAAAAGATCATGCTGGAAACTTATGTTCAGATGGCGTACTTTGAACGGATTTTACAGCGGGCAAACGTAAGATTTATGGTTATGTCGGAGGGACAATATGAACTCGCAAGAAGTGTTGTGGCTGGAAATAATCGAAGCCAGAGTGGTCTGGAACTAGATGTCATTGATCATTATAATGGCACAAGACGAAGCGTTAAGACATTGTCTGGAGGAGAGTCTTTCAAAGCTTCGCTTTCATTAGCGCTAGGGCTTTCGGATGAAGTTCAGTCAAGAGCCGGAGGAATCCGTCTAGATACGATGTTTGTGGACGAAGGTTTTGGCTCGTTGGACGAAGAATCACTGGAGCAGGCAATAAAAGCCCTGGCTGGATTGACGGAAGGCAATAAACTTGTAGGAATTATTTCTCATGTAGGAGAATTGAAGGAAAGAATTGACAGACAAATTATAGTGACAAAGGAAAAAGCCGGAGGAAGTCGGGCGGAGATTATTTGAAAGGAAATTGCTCAATCGTTTTGCAAAGAAAGAAGGTTGTCTGGTTCTATAAATTGAGGTAAGATAGATGTAACAACATGCGAGGGAGGAAAAGTGATGTTATATATTGGCGTTGATCTTGGAACTTCAGCGGTAAAATTGTTAATGATGGATGAAAACGGCAATATTCAGAAAATTGTATCAAAAGAATATCCATTATATTTTCCATACCCGGGCTGGTCAGAACAGAATCCACAGGATTGGTTTGCACAGTCAATGGAAGGAATAAAAGAATTGACATCTGAATGCGATAAAAGTCAGGTTGCAGGAATTAGTTTTGGCGGTCAGATGCATGGGTTGGTTGTACTTGATAAAGATGATCAGGTAATTCGTCCGGCAATTTTATGGAATGACGGAAGAACTGCAAAAGAGACTGATTATTTGAATCAGGTCATCGGAAAGGATAAATTATCCGAGTATACAGCGAATATTGCATTTGCAGGCTTTACAGCTCCAAAGATTCTCTGGATGAGAGAACATGAGCCGGAGAATTATGCAAAGATAGCAAAGATTATGTTGCCAAAAGATTATTTGGCGTATCGGTTGTCAGGAACATTTTGTACAGATATGTCGGATGCATCGGGAATGCTTCTCATGGACGTTAAAAACAGATGCTGGTCAAAAGAAATGCTGGAAATCTGCGGTATCATAGAAGAACAGCTTCCGAAATTATATGAAAGCTATGAAGTTGTAGGCACTTTGAAACCAGATGTGGCAAATGAACTGGGATTTTCAGAAAGTGTAAAAGTGATTGCAGGAGCCGGGGACAATGCGGCAGCGGCAGTTGGTACAGGAACGGTCGGAGATGGAAGATGCAACATTTCTCTTGGAACGTCGGGAACAATCTTTATTTCCAGTGAAAAATTCGGAGTAGATAAGCATAATGCCCTTCATTCATTTGCCCATGCAGATGGACACTATCATCTGATGGGCTGTATGCTGAGCGCGGCGTCCTGCAATAAGTGGTGGAATGAAGAAATTCTCGGAACAAAAGATTATGCCGGTGAGCAGGCAAAAATTGAAAAACTTGGTGAAAATAATGTATACTTCCTGCCATATCTGATGGGAGAACGCTCTCCTCACAATAATCCAAATGCAAGAGGAACTTTCATTGGTCTTACAATGGACAGCACAAGAGCCGATATGACACAGGCTGTTTTGGAAGGTGTCGCTTTTGCAATCCGTGATTCCTTTGAGGTTGCAAAATCTCTTGGAATTAAGATTGAACGCACAAAAATCTGTGGCGGTGGTGCAAAGAGTCCGTTATGGAAGAAAATGATTGCAAACATCTTAAACATCAAAGTAGATGTAATTGAATCCGAAGAAGGACCGGCACTTGGCGGAGCAATGCTGGCAGCAGTTGGATGTGGAGAATATCCAGATGTAGAGACGATTGCCGAAAAGCTTGTAAAAGTTGTGGATACAATTGAACCGGAACCAGAACTTGTAGCGAAATACGAAGAACGGTATCAGCAGTTCAGAAAATTGTATCCGGCAGTGAAAGGGTTGTTCTAGATAAATTCATTGTTTATAGTGTTTGAAGAAATTTCCGCAACGTTTTTTCCACAGAATCTGTCGTATGTGTGGCGTAATCCGCTACTCCGGTGGCAGCAGTCGTCATGGCATAGCTTATGTTGGACAGTTGCAACATTTCCAAATCATTGTACTGATCTCCGAATGTGATACCATTCTTTGGATCCATGCCAAGGGAAGATACGATATTGGAAAGAGCAGAACCCTTGTTGGCATTCGGTGCAATGAAATCAATCCAGATATTCCCGGAGGTTACAATCTTGATTCGATCACCGAAACGTTCTTGAAAATAGGCGCGAAGACGTTTTTCGGTTCCATCAAAATCACATACTGCGATTTTGATAAAAGGCTCCTTGATATCACGCACATTTTGAACAACGTCCATGTCATAACCGACATCGTTACGGATATGATCGATGTAGTCAGAATCTTTTGAGTCGGTATATCCCGTTCGGGCTGTAGAAATTAAAGTGTGGCAATGACCATATTCTTTTGCAGCGTCTGCGATTTCATAGATGAGATCAGTATCAATATGTCCTAATGAGACGATCTTGCCATCATGTACACACATAGATCCATTTTCTGCAACATAGGAGATATCATCCTTCACAGGGGCAAATAGACGTTGGAGATTTTTGTACTGGCGGCCGCTGGCTGCAATAAAATGTATCCCATGTTCTTTTAACTGGCGGATAATGTCAAATAATTCTGGATTCAGAGTGGTTGCGTGACCATGAAGTAAAGTTCCGTCTACATCGCTGGCAATATATTGTATCATAATAGTTCTTTTCTTTCTGAGTTGTAAGATGATTAAAGTCAAGCACTTGCTTAAAAGTAAGCTTGTGTAAAAAATCTTATGTTATCTTTCTGTATTAATTGATGTACCTGTGTTGATAATAGAAATCTTATCTATTATAATATAAAAAGACGTCAAAGAAAAGACGACAATGAAAAGAGGAGGCTATAACGTCATGAAAATCGGAATTGGTAATGATCATGCTGCAGTAGACATGAAGAATCAGGTAGTAGAGTACCTGGAAGGAAAAGGATATGAAGTTGTGAACTTTGGTACAGATACATATGAGAGCTGTAATTATCCAGAGTACGGCGAGAAAGTCGGACGAGCTGTTGCGGCAGGAGATGTAGATCTTGGTATCCTGATCTGTGGTACAGGAGTTGGAATCTCTTTGGCAGCAAATAAAGTAAAAGGTGTTCGTGCAGTTGTTTGCTCAGAGCCATATTCTGCAAAACTTTCTAGACAGCATAACAATACCAATATTCTGGCATTCGGTGCCCGTGTAATCGGAATTGAGCTTGCAAAGATGATCATCGATGAATGGTTAAGCGCAGAATTCGAAGGCGGAAGACACCAGACCAGAGTAGATATGATTACAGCAATTGAGAATAAATAAGCAAAAAATAATCAGTAAAAATAATCAGTAAACAAAACTGTTGCTTTGTGAAGGATAATCTGACGAAGCAGCAGTTTTTTTGTTGCCAAGCATGCGGATGACCTTTGATGGCGGACCCACAAATGTGATCCCGCATTTTTCACAGAGCTCCGCAAATCTGGCATTTTCAGAAAGAAAGCCAAATCCCGGATGAATCGCTTCTGCCTTTGTGGCAATCGTAGCACTTAAAATCCGTTCCATATTCAGATAACTATCTGCCGGTGCTGCTTTTCCGATACAAATGGCTTCATCTGCCAGCTGTGTATGCAACGCATCTTTATCTGCTGTCGAATAGACTGCCACAGAAGTGATTCCGAGTTCTCTGCAGGCACGGATGATACGCACCGCAATTTCACCTCTGTTTGCAATTAATATTTTCTGAAACATGTTCTCTCTCCTAACCGATGGCGAATGTCAGCTCTGCAATAACAGCTACTTTCCCGTTTACGGTTGCTTTTGCAGAAGCCACACCGACAGGACCTTTCTGCTTGATCATAGTTGTTTCCAGCATCAGAACATCTCCTGGTACAACTTTGCGTTTG
>OOCX01001892.1_pt1 | contig 12024 bp, 12 predicted proteins | sample 1671231 | NCBI WGS metagenome assembly OOCX01 (sample SAMN06348135, study PRJEB24527) | human gut metagenome | biome: human gut; feature: ankylosing spondylitis patient; material: feces | host: Homo sapiens | place: China | collected 2015-10 | reverse complement strand
GGTTTGTTAGTTTCAATTCTATAAATTAACCTACTGTTTAATTTTCAAAGTTCTTTTTTGTCCTCTCTCTTGGACACTTATTATTATATTACCACTTTTTTATATGGTCAATACTTTTTTTAAATTTTTTCTATTTTTTTTATTTTTTTCTTTATTAACTATACTTATACATTCTTAAACTACACATATTATACTCAAATTGTGAAAAAATATAATAAAAGATGACAACTGTCATTTTCTGAATTATACGACTATGTTATATTGAAGTCAAGTAAAGTCAGACATTGCATGAGGAAAAGCGTGAAAATGTTGACAATACTATCTGGAAGAGATGCCAGGAGGGGTAAAGGATTTTTAGAAAATGCAGAGAATGCACAGGGAAATGAAGGAGGACATAGGAATGGAGAAAAAGAAATATTCAATTAAAGAAGATTTTTCAATGTTAGCGTTACTGATTATTCCAGTCGGAGTAGCAGTTAACTTTGTTGGAGGGCAGTTAGCATCTATTTTGAAGCTTCCAATGTATCTTGACACGATCGGAACAATTTTTGCTGCTATGCTTTGCGGTCCATGGGTTGGGGCAGTGACCGGAGGTTTAACCAATGTTGTCACAGGTATCGCAAATCCAGTAAACTTTGCGTTTATTCCAGTTAATGTAATTGCAGGTTTGGTAACAGGTTTTCTTGCCAGAAAACAGATGTTCAGTGTGTGGTGGAAATGGCTGATTTCTATGTTTGTAATGGCTTGGGTATCCATTATTGTTTCAGCACCAATTGTTGTACTTGTATACGGTGGAGTTACAGGTGGAGGTACATCTATTATCACAGCAGCCGCAATGGCAGCAGGAGCCAACATCTGGGCAGCATTCTTTGATAAGGTGATTGTAATGGCGAAGAAAAAAGTTGTCCGGTCAGGGACACCAAAAGAAATTTTTTGGGATTTTGAGTCTTTGGAGCATGCAATGCTGAAGCAGCCGTATGTCAGCAGAGTATGTAAAGCGTTGAATATTGGTGGTAATGTCATCAGTATCGCAGACGCAGTAGAAGGGATTATGAGTCAATGTTAAAAAAACAGAATAAATACAAAATGGTAGCATTTCTGGCATTTGCATTGTACTTTTTGACCGGGGCGGCCTGCATTGTAGTAGGAAGCAGTTTGTCCCATCTGGTAAAGATGTATGGGATTGCATTAGATAAAGTAGTACTTCTTGGTTCTGCTTATGCGTTAGGACGAGTTCTTACTGTATATTTTACAGGAAGAATGGTGGAAAAGTTTGGACCGATAAAAGTACTGGCAGTCGGAACCGTGCTGATTGGAGCATTCTTAATCGGAATACCCACTGTGCCTGTATATTATGCAGGTTTGGCTTTTGCATTTCTTGGTGGAGCCGGAATGGGAACGCAAGATACAGTGTGCCCGGTATTATTAAGTATGGCATTTCATGATACTTACGCAGGAGCAATGAGTGCAGGACAGGCATTTTTTGGCCTTGGCAATTTCACTACACCGTTCCTCGTTGGAATTATGCTGTCGGGAAAACTACCATTTTATTATTCCTATTATATTCTGATGATTGTGCCTGTGGTTATGCTTTGTTGTATTCCATTTGCAAAAAAAGAAATACAGGGAGCAAAACAGGAAGGAGAAGAGGAACAGGAACAACAAGTAAAACCGCTTCGGACAAAGAAAATGAGCGTAGCATTTGGAGCAATTATTGTTGGAGATATTGCATACTGTGCAGTTGTCAATGGAATTATGACTTATACGTCAAGTTTTGCAGAAAGTCTGGGAATTGCATCTTCAACAGCAGCATTTATGCTGACAGTATATAATGTGGGCTGTTTTGTTGGCTCTATGGCATTTGTTGTAATCTTAAGAAAAGTAAGGGAGCAGACAGTATTGCTGGTCAATAGTGTTGGTGGTGTTGCAGCAATTATTCTGATGCTTTTAGTAGATCAGATTCCGGTATATTTTGCATGCCTTGCAATTGCGGGATTCTTCCTCGGAGTATTGTTCAGCGTCTATGTGACAATTGCGACAAGGATTGATTATAAACATGTCAGTAGAGCGGCATCGCTTATGGGAACAGCCGGTGGCGGCTCTGATATTTTGACACCTGTAATTACAGGTGCAATGGTAGGGTTATGGGGTGTGAGAATTGCGTATGTATATGTCATTATTATGAGTGCGGTCAGTATCCTGGCAGCAATTGTACTTCGCATGAACACATCAGAAGAGGAGGATTTGTAATGGCAATTCAGAGTAAAGAAGTATTAAATGAAGAAGGAAAACAATATCATATTCAATGTAAAAAAGGTGATGTGGGAAAATATGTGTTGGTGCCGGGTGATCCATTCCGTACAGATGCAATTGCACAAATGTTTGATGATCCAGTATTGGTTGCCCATAATCGTGAGCATAAGACATGGACGGGAACATTAAACGGCGAGAAAGTATCTGTTACAAGTACAGGAATGGGAGGACCTTCCGCAGCAATTGCGATAGAGGAACTGATTCATTGTGGTGCTGAAACATTTATCCGTGTAGGTACTTGTGGAAGAATCTGCCCGGAAAGTTATGATGAAAGTCTGGAAGGTGTTATTATTACAGGTGCAGTTAGAGATGAAGGCACGACAGTTCATTATGTACCGATTGAATATCCGGCAATGGCAGACCGTCATGTGACAGATGCTCTTGCAAGAGCCTGTGAAGCAAAAGGTTATAAATTTGCAGAAGGAGTGGCTCAGTCAAAGGATTCTTTCTATGGTCAGCATGATCCGGACAGTATGCCAAACAGCGGAAGACTTCATCAGAGATGGGAAGCATGGGAAAAGAGCGGTGTTATGGCTTCAGAGATGGAGACAGCAGCATTATTTATTGTATCCATGATTCGTGGAGTGAGAGCAGGAGCAATTATGGCTTATGGAAGTATGAATGACCATACAATTGAACTTGCATGTGATGCAATCAAAATTTTAATTGAAGAAGATAAGAAAAAAGCAGGAAAATAAACTCCGTTTATAATAATTAATTATAAGAAGACAGGGAGGAGTTGAATGATGGAAAAAGAAAAAAGAAAATCATTATTGATACAGATTGTGGGTCTGATGATGCAATGGCGATTGCGATGGCGCTCAATGATCCGACCTATGAGATTCAACTGATAACAACGGTATCTGGTAATGTACCGGTACAACAGGCGACAATTAATACACTCACTACAATTGAATATGCAGGAACTTATGAGCCTCCGGTTTATATGGGATGTGAAAAAATGCTGCTGCGTGAATTAGAGTGTGCATATGAGACCCATGGACAAGATGGCATGGGAGATATTGGGCTTGTGCCGAAACGACTGAAAGCTGCAGAAGGAAATGGTGTTATAAAATTAATAGAAGCATTAAGAAACAGTGAACCAGGTGAGATTGATATTGTAGCGCTTGGACCATTGACAAACCTTGCAATTGCAATTCGTCTGGATTATGAAGTTATGAAAAAAGCTGGACGTATTGTGATTATGGGAACCGCAGGACTCGGAGATGGAAATGTAACTCCAGTAGCAGAATTTAATATCTGGCAGGATGCAGAAGCGGCGAAGATTGTTACAGAATCAGGTTTGGACAATATTATTTTTGTAGGCTGGGATGCATGTCTTGGAGACTGCATGTTAAATCCAAAAGAAATCAAGGAGATTCGGGAAAGTGGAAGGTTAGGGAAATTTGCCATTGACTGTAATAAAAATCTCCTAGAAATGAATCGGGAACGGTTTGGAGATGATTATCTGGATATGGCAGATCCATCTGCAATGTCAGCAGCGCTTTATCCTGAGTGTATTGAGAAGTGTGAAAAATATTACTGTGAAGTTGATGTATCAGCCGGACCAAGTTATGGTGCTGTACTGGTAGATGTAAATAATGTTACTGGAAAAGAACCCAATGTATATATATGTAGTAAATTATATGCGGACAAATATAAAGAATATATATACCGTACTTTGAAAGTGAAATAAGTTTTGCCCCGCCATGGATTGGCGGGGTATTTTACAATTTTAAATAGGAAGGATAATTTGACTATGGAAGAATTAAAGGTAAAATTTTTGATGGGACCTCCGGATTGTAATGATCCGCATATTCCAGAATACAGTGAAAATTATTTGAAAGAGCTTGGGAAAGTATTGGGAATGCCGGTAGTCTGTCGGGAAATCGAAGAGGTAAAGAATCAGGCTCTTTCGGTTTACTTTATAGCCTCTGGTGGTGCGGAACCGGGATTTAAAGAAGTATACAAACAAGTAGAAGAACCGTATATTTTATTAACAACACCAGCTTATAATTCACTAGCAGCTGCAATGGAAATTATGGGCTTTTTACAGGAACAAGGATTGGAAGGAGAGATTCTTCATGGTTCTTATGAAGAAATATCCAAAAGATTACATATATTATTGCGGACAGCAAATGCGAAAAAGAAATTAAATGGAATGAGACTGGGATGTTTTGGAGAACCAGGTGGTCTGATTGCAAGTAATGTGGAGTTTCAAATGTTTCAGTCTGCAACTGGTGCAATTATGGAAATGTATGATTTAAATGAATTGATTGATGAATACAGGGATGGTGGATATATAGAGAATAAATATACACAACAGTTATTGGAAAAAGGTTATAATTTAGAAGAAACAGAAAAAGCATTAAATGTGTATGGCGCTTTAAAAAGGTTAATAAAAAAATACGATTTGAATGCTGTGACGGTAAGATGCTTTGATTTATTAAAAGCAGTACATACAACGGGATGCCTGGCGCTTGCAATACTAAATGCTGAGGGAATTCCTGCTGCATGTGAAGGCGATCAAAAAAGTCTGATTAGTATGGTAATTTTAAATGCTTTAACAGGTGGGTCAGGCTTTATGGCCAATCCAAGCTGTATGGATTCTGAAAAGAAAGAAATCATCTTTGCACATTGTACATTGCCGATCGATATGCCGGATGATTATAATCTTACCACTCATTTTGAATCTGGAGTTGGAGTAGCAGTAGCAGGAAATCTTGAATCGCAGGAAATGACAATTTTTAAATGTGATGAAACAATGAAAAGATACTATGCAGGAAGAGCTACTTTGCTAGAAACAATGCATAGGAAAGATTTGTGCAGAACACAGATGAAATTATATTTGGAAGATGGAACAGAATATTTTGCTAAATACCCAATTAGTAATCATCACATTATATGCAAAGGTGACTGGAAAGAAGTTATTGACCAGTTTTTTGAACAAATGTAAATAAGAGCATGATTTGGCAGATTTGGCGCATACTATCTCTACGAAAAGGAGGGCATCAGTATGTATAAATATCTGCCAATTACAGATGTATACGCAAGAGAAATATTAGATTCCCGTGGGAATCCAACAATAGAAGTGGAAGTGCTGGCAGGAGATGAATTCTGCGGACGGGCAAGTGTACCGTCGGGCGCTTCCACAGGTCAGTTTGAAGCATTGGAATTACGTGACGGGGAAAAAAGATACGCCGGGCTTGGTGTGGAACGGGCGGTAGATCATGTGAATGCAAAGATTGCACCTGGTATTATCGGAATGAACGTATTTGACCAGGCAGCTTTAGATACATTTCTTATAGGTTTAGATGGTACAGGGGATAAATCAAACTTGGGAGCCAATGCTATGTTAGGCGTATCCATGGCAACAGCAAGGGCGGCGGCGACTGCGATAGGACTTCCACTCTATTCCTATCTTGGCGGGGCAAATGCAAAGCGTATGCCGGTTCCGATGATGAATATTATGAACGGTGGCAGGCATGCTGACAACACCATTGATATTCAGGAATTTATGATTATGCCGGTAGGAGCGAAAAACTTTAAAGAAGGACTTCGTATGTGTGCAGAAATCTATCATTCTCTGAAAAAATTGTTGAAAAAAGAAGAATTATCCACCGCTGTTGGGGATGAAGGTGGATTTGCCCCGAACCTTCCAGATGCCCAGGCAGCGCTTGCCTATATCGTACGTGCAACGGAAGAAGCCGGATATAAGGCAGGCGAGGAAGTGTCACTGGCACTTGATGTGGCAGCAACAGAACTTTATGATAGAAGCTTTAAGAAATATGTGTTCGAAGGGGAAAGTAAGACAAAAGATTACAAAGTCATTCGGTCATCAGAAGAGCTGATCGATTATTATGAAGGGTTAATTGAACAGTTTCCAATTGTATCGATTGAAGATCCACTGGACGAAGAAGACTGGGATGGATGGGAGCTTCTGACAACAAGATTGGGATTGCACACACAGCTTGTTGGAGATGATCTGTTTGTGACAAACACAAAGAGATTAAAAAAAGGAATCGAAAAAGAAGTTGCCAATGCAATTCTCATAAAAGTGAATCAGATTGGAACACTGACAGAGGCACTGGATACGGTAGAGATGGCGCAGAAAGCCGGTTACAGAACGATTGTATCACACCGTTCCGGGGAAACAGCAGATACCTTGATAGCAGATCTTGCAGTAGCAGTAGGGGCAGGTCAGATCAAGACCGGAGCGCCATGTAGAAGCGAACGGGTAGAGAAATACAACCAGCTTCTACGGATAGAAGAACGGCTTGGAGATGTGGCAGAATATCAGAATCCATTCAAATAAAGTGCTTGCGAAATCAACCTTACTGTGCTAAACTAAATATGGTTTATCTACAGGAGGTGTGTGTAATGGATATTTTAAAAATTGTTCTTATGATTTTATTTGCAATAGATTGTATCGCATTGACAGCCATTGTACTGATGCAGGAAGGTAAGTCTGCAGGACTTGGAGCTATCAGCGGAATTGCTGATACTTATTGGGGTCAGAACAAAGGTCGTTCAATGGAAGGAGCACTTGTAAAGTCTACAAAGTTCCTTGCGATTCTGTTTGTTGTACTGGCAGCAGTGTTGAATTTGAAAGTATTTGCTTAAGAGAAGAGGAAAAGCACTCCTGTATAGGAGTGCTTTTTTTGACAGTGGAGGAGCGATGAGCAATAAGACATTTGAGAAAAGAAAGAAAATTATATATGATTTTATCTGTGATGATATGTATGTGCCAATGAAGTTCAAAGAGATGGCTATGGTCCTGCAGGTGAATAAGGAGCAACGGGATGAGCTTCGTCAGGTGCTGGAATCATTGGAAGAGGAAGGTAAGATCTGTCTCAGTAAGCGTGGGAAGTACTGTAAAGGTGAGGCGAAGCGTCTTCAGGGAACTTACCGTGCGAATCAGAGAGGGTTTGGTTTTGTTATCATTCCTGAGGAGGATCAGGATATTTTTATCGGGGAGGACGATGCCGGCGGAGCGCTGGACGGTGATACGGTAGAAGTGATTATTACGAAGGCTTCTGATCGTGATGGAAAGCGCCGGGAAGGTAAGATTGTAAAGATTGTGGAGCGTGGTCTTACAACAGTTGTCGGTCTTTATCAGAAGAAGGGCAACAAGAGTTATGGCTTTGTCATTCCGGATAACCAGAGAATTCTTCAGGACATTTTTATTCCAGAGGGTAAGTCAAAAGAAGCTGTAGACGGGCATAAAGTTGTAGTTGAACTGACTTCTTACGGTGAGAAAGGCAGAAGTCCGGAAGGAAGGATTGTAGAGATTATCGGTCATGTCAATGATCCGGGAACAGATATTATGTCTATTGTAAAAGGATATGATCTTCCGGTAGAATTCCCGGAGAAGGTGCTGAATCAGGCAGAGCGTGTATCAAAGCCGGTCAGTGAGGCAGACATGCAGGGGAGAAAAGACATCCGTGACTGGCAGATGGTCACCATTGATGGTGAGGATGCGAAGGATCTTGATGATGCCGTGTCTGTTGTGAAAGATGGTGAAAATTATATTCTTGGTGTGCATATTGCTGATGTTACGAACTATGTACAAGAGAATAGTGCGCTGGATCGGGAAGCGCTGAAGCGTGGAACAAGTGTATATCTGGCAGACCGTGTTATTCCGATGCTGCCACATACATTGTCTAACGGAATCTGTTCGTTAAATGCCGGAGAAGACCGTCTGGCGCTTAGCTGTATTATGACAGTAGACCCGAAAGGAATGGTCATTGACCATGAGATTGCAGAGACGGTTATCCATGTGGACCGCCGTATGAGTTATACAAGTGTGGCAAAGATTCTGGAAGACGAGGATCCGGCAGAAATGCAGGAATACGAGGAACTGGTGCCAATGTTCCAGCGTATGCTGGAGCTGTCAAAGATTCTGAGAGCCCGAAGAAAACAGAGAGGTTCCATTGATTTCGATTTTCCGGAAACGAAAATGATTCTTGATGAGAATGGTCATCCAATCGATATTAAACCTTATGACCGCAATGTTGCGACAAAGATTATTGAGGACTTTATGCTTCTGGCAAATGAGACTGTTGCAGAAGATTATTACTGGCAGGAGATGCCTTTTGTATACAGAGTACACGAGGCTCCAGATGATGAAAAGATCCGGGCGCTGGCAACATTTATTAATAATTTTGGATTCTCTATGCATATCGGGGCCAATGAAGTGCGTCCGAAAGAGATTCAGAAATTACTTGGAAAAGTAGAAGGAACACCGCAGGAAGCATTAATCAGCCGACTTGCGCTGCGCTCTATGAAACAAGCCAGATATACGCCGGAGAACTCCGGACATTTTGGATTAGCAGCGAATTATTATACACATTTTACATCACCGATTCGTCGTTACCCGGATCTTCAGATCCATCGGATCATCAAAGATAACCTGCGAGGACGTATGAATGGTGAACGCATGGAACATTATCGCAAGATATTGGAAGAAGTGACGAAGCATGCCAGTGAGACGGAGCGGCGCGCTGACGAGGCGGAACGCGAGACTGTGAAGCTTAAGAAAGTAGAATATATGTCAGACCGTATTGGAAATGTTTACACAGGCGTAATCTCCGGTGTGACGAAATGGGGCATGTATGTGGAACTTCCGAATACGATCGAGGGTCTGATTCATGTTGCCAATATGCGTGATGACCATTATAATTACGATGAAAGCCGTTATGAGATGGTGGGCGAACGCACCGGAAAAGTCTACAAGCTTGGACAGGAAGTTCGTGTAAGAGTTGCTGATACAGACCGGTTGATGCGTACCATTGATTTTGTAATTGCGAAGGAGAGGGACGAAGAAAATGGCGAAGACGAATGGTAAGATGATTGCTAATAACAAAAAGGCATATCATGATTATTTTATACTGGATACTTACGAGGCCGGGATTGTGCTTCATGGAACCGAAGTGAAGTCACTTCGTATGGGAAAATGCAGCATCAAGGAGTCTTTTATCCGCATTGAAAATGGGGAAGTATTTATCTATGGTATGCATATCAGTCCATATGAAAAAGGAAATATCTTTAATAAAGATCCTCTTCGTGTGAAGAAGCTAATGTTGCACAAAGCAGAGATTAATAAATTGATTGGTAAGACAAAAGAAAAAGGAATGGCAATCGTACCATTAAAGGTATATTTTAAGGGAAGCCTTGTAAAAGTGGAGATTGGTCTGGCAAAAGGTAAGAAACTGTATGACAAGAGACAGGATATTGCCAAAAAAGACCAGCAGAGAGAAGCAAGCCGTGACTTTAAAATCCGCAATCTGGGCTAAGATGAAAGAAAATGTGCAGTAAATGTGGATAAGAATTGTAAAAGACGTAGAAAAGGTGGATAATATATGGTACCTGTAAAAAAAGAAGACTTGAGAAAATTAGTGACAGATACAACGGTTGAGATTTATGAGGAGCTGACACCTCAACTGGTGAAGCTGATTCAGGATACGAAGAAGAATACAGAACTGACAGAGGGGCAGAAGCAGGATGAGATTTCTCTTCATATGATGGGATATGTAAAATCCTGTACAAATGAGATCATCATACAGGTTCTGTCAGAGATTCTGTCCTGGCCAGGTATAAATATGTTTTGTCAGAAAAAGAGAAAATATTGATTCGAAAAACAGAATTGTTGTTAGATAATACTGAAATGATAAAAAATATGAAACAACAATTGACAATGTAAAAAAACTGAGCTAAACTAAGTCGCATAAAAGCAAAGGCGCTTTAAGAGAAATCTTGAAGTGCTTTTCTTTTATTATAAGAAATGCCGAACAGGCATATCTTATATCCCTGACAATATATAGTGACACAAGGGTGTGTATTTCTGTGAGTCGACGACAGAGATATGCAAATTTTGACTGGTCGAACTTCGTATTTAACTTAGTATTCTGTGCAACAACAGCAACGATTGTATCAGGAGCTATGGCAGAGAGAACAAAGTTCTTATCTTACTGTATTTACTCCGCAGTTATTTCTGCAGTGGTCTATCCAATTGAAGCACACTGGATTTGGGGCGGAGGCTGGCTTGCAGCACTTGGCTTCCATGATTTTGCAGGTTCCTGTGCAATCCATATGGTCGGTGGTTTAAGTGCATTTATCGGAGCAGTAATAGAAGGTGCACGTATTGGTAAATTTACAAGAGATGAAAATGGAAAAGTAACAAAAGTCCATGCATTTCCTGGACACAACATTGTAATCGGTGCACTTGGCTGCTTTATCCTTTGGTTTGGCTGGTATGGATTTAATGGTGCAGCAGCAAGTACAGGTGCTCAGTTAGCTTCCATTTTCATGGCAACAACAATCGCACCGGCAGTCGCAACTGTTGTATGTATGATCTTTACATGGGTTAAATATGGAAAACCAGATGTATCCATGAGTCTGAATGCTTCACTTGCAGGTTTGGTAGCAATTACAGCTCCTTGTGATGTAGTAGATGCAACAGGTTCTATTATTATCGGAGTCGTTGCAGGACTTCTGGTTGTATTCGGTGTATGGTTCTGTGACAATGTGGTACATGTAGATGACCCGGTCGGAGCAGTCGCAGTTCACTGTTGCAATGGTATCTGGGGAACAATCGCAGTTGGTTTATTTGCTACAACAAATGCACCAGAGTGTACAATTAACGGATTATTCTATGGCGGCGGCTTCCATCAGTTAGGTTTACAGCTTTTAGGTGTTATTACAGTTCTTGCATGGACAGCAGTTACCATGACAATCGTGTTCAAAGTGATTGACAAGACGGTTGGACTTCGAGTTTCTGAGGAAGAAGAGATTGTTGGTCTGGATATTAAAGAACATGGCCTTGCATCTGCATACGCAGGATTCAGCCTTATGGATATTACAGAAGGAAGTATGAGTGTCAATGAAAATACAGAGCTTGGTGTAGATGATTATGATCGTGCAACAGAAGCTCAGAAGGCAGCATCTGTAAAAGTTGCAGGTCCTGTTGATCCGGATGCAGGTATGCATAAAGTTGTCATTATTGCAAAACTGTCTAGATATGATAAGTTGAAAAATGCACTCAACAGTCTTGGAGTTACTGGAATGACAGTGACACAGGTCATGGGTTGTGGAATTCAGAAAGGTGCCGGTGAGAAATACCGTGGAGTTGAGATGGATGTAACCGTACTTCCAAAGGTTAAAGTAGAAGTTATCGTAGGAAGCATTCCGGTAGACAAAGTGATTGAGACTGTGAAGAGAACTCTTTATACCGGACATGTCGGAGACGGAAAGATATTCGTTTACAATGTACAGAAGGTTGTCAAGGTTCGTACCGGCGAAGAAGATTATGATGCATTGAAAGATGTAGAGTAATAGTGCATAATCGAATTGTTAGAATATTGTGTAAAATAACGAAAAAATATATAGATATTTAAAAAAAGTTATAGAGATGTTATGGTGTATATAGTATTTTTATTAAACGTTTAATGTACGGATTTTATTGAGACACAAGCGAATTAATCGACAGAATAAAAATATTCTGTCGATTTTTTTAGAAATTTTATTAAACGTTTAATATCATTGCAGGAGGTGAAAGAAAGTAGTAAGGAAAACATGAAAAAGAAAGGAAAGTGAATAATGTCTAGAGGGAAAAAATTGAAAAGAAAAGTGACATCGCTTGCGTTGACAACGGCGATGGCGGTTTCAATGCTTGGTGTTTTACCGGAGTCGACGGTCGAAGCAGCTGCATCA
>OOCX01001891.1_pt1 | contig 12029 bp, 10 predicted proteins | sample 1671231 | NCBI WGS metagenome assembly OOCX01 (sample SAMN06348135, study PRJEB24527) | human gut metagenome | biome: human gut; feature: ankylosing spondylitis patient; material: feces | host: Homo sapiens | place: China | collected 2015-10 | reverse complement strand
GAAGAACGGAACAAGATCGTCTGCGATGGCAACCCCACCATAGGCACCGGATACGATACCGATAAGGGTGATACCGATTTGGATAGTGGACAAGAACTTTTCCGGTTCTTCCAATTGTTTCAGTACTCCACGTGCAGATTTATTGCCTTTTCCGGCGAGAGTTTCAAGACGTGCTTTGCTGGAAGATACCAGCGCAATTTCGTACATGGCAAAGATGCCGTTCAGGATAAGTAGAAATAGAATAATGATAAATTCCATGTTTGGATTACAAATTGTTTGTGTACAAAGATAATGTTTTTTGGATATTTATTATTAATATTGCCGTTCCTTAAGAAGATTAAACAAAATAGCATGAAAAACAAACTTTATCTGTTCGTATTCTTATTGCAAGTGCTGGCTTTAAGTGTACATGCCGCACGTGTAGACACTGTGTTTGTAAAAAGTCCTTCGATGAACAGGGAGGTAAAGGTGGTTTATATTCTTCCGGATAAGGCTGTTGCCGGAAATCCGCAAGCTTGTCCGGTAATCTATCTGTTGCATGGTTATGGAGGTAACGCACGTACGTGGATTGGTGTCAAACCGGAGCTGCCTCGGATTGCTGATGAAAAAGGCGTAATATTTGCATGTCCCGATGGTAAGAACAGTTGGTATTGGGACAGTCCCCGGAATTCCGCTTATCGTTATGAAACTTTCATCTCTTCGGAACTGGTGAAGTATACGGATGAGCATTATGCTACGATTCCCAAGAAGAGTGCGCGTGCCATCAGCGGTTTGAGCATGGGTGGACACGGTGCGTTGTGGAATGCCATCCGCCACAGCGACATATTCGGTGCGGCGGGAAGTATGAGTGGCGGAGTGGATATCCGTCCGTTTCCTGATAATTGGGAAATGAAGAAGCAGTTGGGCGAGCTTGCCGCCAATGAAGCGGTATGGGATAGTCATACGGTAATCAATCAGGTTGATAAACTGAAGAACGGTGATTTGGCTTTGATTGTCGATTGCGGTGAAAGCGATTTCTTCCTTGATGTGAACAAGAACCTGCACAAAAGGTTGCTGGAGTGCAAGATAGACCACGATTTTATAACACGTCCCGGCGGTCATACCGGTACGTATTGGAATAATTCCATAGATTATCACATTCTGTTTTTCTGCAAATTCTTTAGCAGATGATTACTCAATCACATAGCTTACGGTACGGGTATAATCCGTGCCGTAACTGTTTATGACCTCTTTGCAGGAAGTCATGAGATTGCGTTTGTCAAAAGAGAAGATATAATTGGTGACCTCTTTATTTCCATCGGGGATAATCCGGTCTATTAAAATAGGAAACGGCTCTCCCAGGAATTTCCCGTATAGAGCGGCTGTATGTAGCGAAAGCGGATATAATTCGGCAAGAAACAGGCAAGGAACTCCTGACTGATTATTTATTCCGTCATTTGCCGGGGTGGTAGCCGTATATGCCTGCTCGTAAGTATCTGTCTTTTGTAGGATGCGCAATGCCTGATAGTTGCCGTAGTCTATGTCGATGGATGCGTATACGCCGTCATTGATGCTTTCGGTTATGTTTTTCAGGTAATATTTACCTTCCGGAGCGGTGAAATACGAGAAAGTATAGGTGCGGACCGTACCGTTTTCCTGTCGTGTACATGAGGTGGCGTATCCTTTGTCGTCCAGGGTATAGACTGACACATTGCCGAAATTATCCGTTACTACAGCCTGATGTTCACTATAAGTTACTGATGCTGCGTTTTCAATGCACATCGGTTCGCCCTGAACCGAATAACTTTGTACGATAGTGCATCCGGTCAATTGTCCCTGACTGTATGAGTAGGTTTGAGTGGTGGTTACTGTAGGTACTCCCGCTTCATAGGCACTTTTTTCCGATAATTGAATTTTGGAAAAGGGTACGGCAGAGCGGTTTCCGTTGATGGTAGAGTCATTATTGTCTTCACAAGCTGTCATTACTGTGAGTACAACCGACAATGCAAAGACTATTTTTCTCATTATTTCCGTTGTTTAATTCATTGTTTCTGCTATTTGACAATCAACCCCTTGCGCAGGTTCTTTTGAGTGGTGAAACTCCGGACTATGGCAGTGCCTGTTTTTGGGGTCGGCAACTCGACAATTCCAGCTATGACTTGCAGGGCTGTATGGAGCAAAATTTCGTCAGGCTCGCCTAAAGGCAGATAGTATTGCAGGTAGGATGTTTCGTTGATAGCAATATCCGGCTTAAAGCCTGCACTATAGTCCGCTTCTCCGTTGGAGTTGAATACTTCGCATACGACCGGACGTACCGCCCAGGGGTATTTGGGATTGATGAAAGTTTCCGTAGCCACGTATTCTCCTTTGGTTGTCTGTCCGATGAGCACTACCTTCATATAGGGTTTCAGGCAGTTAATAAGCATTTCCGCTGCACCGGCAGTGGTTCCGCTTGTGATGATATAAACGGTGGGCAGATTCAGATTGACTCCGCCTTGCAAAAGTTGGGAGTCCAATATCAGGTCACGGTTTTGGGCGCTTTGCTTATCATTATATTGCAAGAAAGCAAAAGGACTTTCCAATTTATCGGCAGGTACAAGGATATCTGCGAGAAGTTGCACGCATTCCATTTCTCCACCGGAATTATAGCGGAAGTCGAGTACGAGATTATTAATGCCGCGTTGCTTGCATTCTTGGGAGAAAGCACGTAACTCATTGTTGTACTTCTCACTCTGTTCCGCAGTGCCGGCAGTGAAAGAGTTGTATGCCAGATAGGCTATCTTGTAATCAGTGCCTTCCAGTTGTATAAAATTTGTGGCATAGATGGCGCTCTCCGTTACCGGACGGACTGCCGGGAGTGCAACATTTCCTGTTTCCTGTATGATTCCTACCTCTTTATCTTCTTCTTCGTTTTCTCCGTTTTCCGTATCCCCCTCTGTGTCGCCGTTGTTCTCCTCTTTTACTATCACATACTTTCCGATGCGCAATGTTCGTGCACCGCCATCTATAAGCCTTTCTTCCGTCTTTTTGGTGATGGAGTCGCCGTCGACAAGCATTATCCAGTTGCCGCGTTCTAGTCCGGCATCCTCGGCGGGAGAGTTGTTTGCCACGTATGATACGAGGGCAGTATAGGTTGTGTCGCTGGTAGCCACTTTATATAATGTGTAGTCAAAACCATAACTTGGCAGCGGCGTATCCATTATTGAATCGACGGTGGAAAAACTTTTATCGTTTTTTGATAAGATACTCTTTAAGAAAGCGTCCGGAGCCTGAAAATAGTTCAGACTGTTGGCAGCCGGAATATCCTCGTACCATAAGTAGACTTCCCGCATCAGGCTGTCCATCCACAGGTCGCGTCCTGTCAGCGGATAGTATTCTTTCCAGCGGTCTTCTCCGCAGGAAAACAGGCTTGTCAGTGCAAGGAGTCCCAGTAAGGGAAAATATAACAGCTTCCTTATCTTCATCAGTCTCTATATCATTTGGTTTTCGTCCGCAAAAATAGCGAATACTTCTTGTATCTACCACAAATATGGTATAAAATTCCCTATTGTATGTCATAGCTTGCTTGGTTTTATCCCTCTATCTTTGCAACATCCGAGTATAAATCGGGGAGGATTGGAAACAGGCTTTTATCCTCTCATAAATACAACTGACAATGGACACAAAGAATTTACATTTTGAGACACTGCAACTTCATGCAGGACAAGAACAGCCCGACCCCGCTACAGATGCGCGTGCCGTACCTATTTATCAGACTACTTCGTATGTATTCCGCAACTCGGCACATGCAGCCGCCCGCTTTGCGTTGCAAGAGCCGGGGAACATCTACGGCAGACTGACGAATCCCACACAAGGAGTATTCGAGCAACGTGTTGCCGCCCTTGAAGGCGGTGTTGCAGGGCTGGCGGTTGCTTCCGGTGCAGCGGCTGTGACCTATGCTTTCGAGAATATTACGCGTGCAGGTGACCACATCGTAGCCGCCAAAACCATTTATGGCGGAACATACAATCTGCTGGCGCATACATTACCGGCTTACGGTGTCACGACCACCTTTGTTGATCCGAGCGATTTATCCAACTTCGAGAAAGCTGTTCAGGAGAATACAAAGGCCGTATTTATCGAGACATTGGGAAATCCTAACTCCAATGTTATTGATATTGATGCTGTTGCCGAAATCGCTCATCGTCATAAAATCCCTTTGATTATCGACAATACCTTCGGTACTCCTTATCTGATTCGCCCTATCGAACATGGCGCTGATATTGTGATACATTCCGCCACAAAATTCATTGGCGGGCATGGCACTTCTTTAGGCGGTGTTATTGTAGATGGCGGCAAGTTCGATTGGGTGGCTTCCGGTAAATTTCCGCAACTGACCGAACCCGATCCGAGCTATCATGGCGTGCGCTTTACCGATGCGGCAGGTGCGGCTGCATATGCTGTCCGTATCCGTGCCGTTTTGTTGCGTGATACCGGAGCTGCCATCAGTCCTTTCAATGCCTTTATTCTTTTGCAGGGTTTGGAAACACTCTCTTTGCGTGTGGAACGCCATGTGGAGAATGCGCTGAGAGTGGTGGAGTTTTTGAAGAATCATCCTAAAGTGGCGGCCGTGAACCACCCGTCTTTACCAAATCATCCGGACCATGCGTTATACCGGAAGTATTTCCCGAAAGGAGCAGGTTCCATCTTTACCTTTGAGGTAAAGGGTGGAGAGAAGGAAGCTCAGACATTTATTGACAACTTGCAGATATTCTCATTATTGGCAAATGTGGCAGATGTAAAGTCGCTTGTCATACATCCCGCTACTACCACCCATTCGCAATTGAATGAACAGGAATTGGCAGAGCAGGGCATCAAGCCGGGAACGGTACGCCTTTCAGTAGGGACGGAGCATATAGATGACTTGTTGGATGATTTGTCCCAAGCGTTGGAGAAAATTTAAGTCCGGAACAAAAGAGCATTTCGTCCGATGAAACCATTTGTTCGTCGGATGAAATGTTAGATACATTATTAATATGAATATTGCCGTTTTATTATCCGGGGGTGTTGACAGTTCGGTTGTCGTACATCTCCTTTGTGAGCAAGGTCACCGTCCCTCTCTGTTTTATATAAAGATAGGAAAGGATGATGCCGAGTATATGGACTGTTCGGCAGAGGAAGACCTGGAGATGGCTTCTGCCGTAGCGCGCCGTTACGGTCTTTCGCTGGAAGTCGTCGATTTACATCGGGAGTACTGGGATAATGTAGCCGCTTATGCTATTGAAAAAGTTAGCCGCGGGTTCACTCCGAATCCGGATGTGATGTGCAACAAGCTGATTAAATTCGGTTGCTTTGAACAGCAGGTCGGCAGGCACTTCGACTTTACGGCAACCGGACATTATGCTACTACCGTTCTGCAGAATGGAAAGACTTGGCTGGGAACAGCCCTCGACCCGGTAAAAGACCAGACGGATTTTCTTGCGCAGATAGACTACCTGCAAGTGTCCAAACTGATGTTCCCGTTGGGCGGACTGATGAAACAGGAAGTGCGCGATATTGCTTTGAAAGCTCAGTTGCCCAGTGCCCGAAGACGAGACAGTCAAGGAATCTGTTTCTTGGGACGGATTAATTATAATGACTTTGTCCGTCGTTTCCTCGGAGAAAAGGAAGGCCGGATTGTTGAGTTGGAAACGGGAAAGATACTGGGTACGCATCGTGGTTATTGGTTTCATACTATCGGTCAGCGTAAAGGCTTGGGCTTGAGTGGCGGACCTTGGTTTGTGGTTCGTAAAGATACGGACGAGAATGTAATTTATGTGTCGCACGGATATGATACGGAACTGCAATACGGACATGAGTTCTGTATGCAGGATTTTCATTTTATTACGGAAAATCCGTGGGAAGGCATTAAAGATGAGATTCCGGTTACGTTCAAGATACGTCATACTCCCGGATTTATCGGTGGCAGGCTGTGGCAGGACGAAAGAGGCTATCGTATTGTTTCAGATGAGAAGTTGCAGGGTATAGCTCCCGGCCAATTTGGCGTTGTATATGATGAGGCTGCCAAGCTTTGTATCGGAAGCGGGGAAATCAGATATAGTATTCCACCAAATCCACAATGCCCGCTTTCATAGCATATTTCGTAGCTTCGTGGGCATTGTTCACATTCAGTTTTCTGAAGATGTTTTTCCGGTGGCTGTTCACGGTATGGAAACTGAGGTTTCTTTCGGCTGCTATTTCTTTGGTCGTTTTTCCTAATGCAATCTCTTTCAGAATACTTCTTTCGGCAGGCGTCAGCAGAGCGTTTTGCAGAGCGGGGTGGGGAGCAGCCGACTGGTTATTTCCCGAGAGTAATAAGTTGCTGACGTGATTACATATAAAGCGTTCCTTACGTGAAGCGCATTGCAGTGCTGTGAGTATCTCTTCTTTGGAATTATCCTTCAGCACTACTCCGAACGCCATGCTGCTGAACAATACTTGTCGCAGAAAGCCGACGCTCAACTCATCGGAAAACAGTAACCAGTCCGCTGTTTTGAAGCGTTCGTGCAATACAATCAGTTCATCGGCGCCGGTAAAGTCAAACAGTGTATAGTCCAATATAACCACCGCTTCGGGATGTAACCGTAGCTGTTGTATAAGCTCCGCTTTATTGTCGGCTTCCAGCAGCAAGGCGGTGTCTTTCTGTTTGCTCAACAGAAACATCATGCCTGCTTTGGTTATATCTTGATTGTCCGCGATGATAAATTCTCTCATGATGAATATAATATATAAAACTCCGCTGCAAATGTACACTTTTTAAGCGATTTGCAGCGGAGTTGGGAATATATATATTGTAATAGGCCTACCAGGAACGTCCCTTAAAGATATTCGATTGGTTCAACGGCAGCAGGCTGCCACTTAAAGTCATAGTATTGGAGTTGAAGTTCGGGCTGATGGTAACGGTTGCATTATTGCCGCCGTTGGTCAGCGTAAGGAATATCTGTGCGGAGATGCCGATACCCTGGATGCTGAAATTACAGTTGATGTTGCCGCGTTTGTCGGTAGACATTTTCATGTCCGATACCGTTCCGTCCACTGTTACACCGCCGATACCGTTAGGACCGGGATAAACCGTGTTGAAAGCCACCTGTACCGTACCGCGTGCCTGATTTACCAATACGAAGTTTGTGTTGGAAGTGACGAAAGCCGTCTGCCCGTTGCGGAACATAACCTGGTTGGCTTCCAATACAAACTTCTGTGCTTTCAGCGCTGCTACGGCATCATCGTAGGAAACAGCGTCGGCTGCCTGCTGTTCCGCTTTCAGGCGTGCGCGCTCTGCGTCTCTTTGGGCTTTGCGGTCTGCACGGCGTTGTGCGTTACTCTCTTGTGCATACACGGTGGTTGTCACCATGCTCGTCAATACTAATGCTGCTAATGCAATAAACTTTTTCATACTTAATTTTTGTTTAGGTTTAAATTATATTGTTCGTTATAAGTTTATTGCAAGAACAATGCCCATCCGCGATTGTTCACTCTCTTTTTTAATTTTATGAGATTTAAGGAGCTGGCGGCGGGGCTATGAAGTTATTTCCTTTTCACTATCTTATATCCGATTGCCGCAACGAGTATGCTCATCAGCGGACTGATGAGGTTGAAGAAACAATAAGGGAGATAGGTCAGTGTGGGTACGCTCAGAATGGTGGCCTGAGTCATTCCGCACGTGTTCCACGGGATGAGGGCTGAGGTTACGGTAACGGCGTCTTCCGTGGTGCGGCTCAGCAGGCGGCTTTCGTATCCTTTCTTCTCGTAGATGTTGCTGAACATGTTTCCGGTAAGGATGATGCTGATGTATTGGTCGGCTGTGGCAAGATTGAGAAATATTCCCGAACCGACGGTGGATGCTACCACACTGACCGTATTCTTCATGAACCGGACGAATACGGAAGTGATGCTTCCCAGCATGCCGCTTGCCGTCATTGCTCCACCGAAACACATGGCGCAGATAATGAGCCATATCGTGTTCATCATTCCCGCCATGCCCCGTGTGGCAATCAGCTCTGTCAGCATGGCACTGTCACTTTGCAGGCTGGTACTGCCGTACAGGCTCATCATTGTTCCTTCAAACAAATCATTGTTTCCGGAAATCTCATGCAGCAGTTCGGGCTGGAATATAATGGCGAAAGTTGCAGCCAGCAGCGTGGATAGAAACAGGGTGATGATAGAGGGTACTTTACGTGCAATCAATATCCCCGTAACCACCGGAACAATCAGCAGCCACGGCGTAATGTGGAATCTGGCATTCAGCGATGCGGTAAACTCGGCTATCTGCTCCGTACCGCTGGTTTCGCAGGCAAATCCCATTACCGTAAAGATAACCAGCGTAATGACGAGCGACGGAATGGTGGTAATCATCATGTAGCGGATATGGCGGAACAGCGGAGTGTCCGTGACGGATGCGGCAAGTACCGTTGTATCCGACAGCGGCGATACTTTATCGCCGAAATACGCTCCCGAAATAATGGCACCTGCAATCCAGCCCTCTTCAAACCCTTGCGCCTTGCCTATTCCCAGGAGGGCGATGCCGATAGTGGCGATGGTGGTCCACGAACTTCCCGTCATGATGGACACCAATGCGCAGATAACGCAGGTGGAGGTGAGGAAGAAGTCCGGATGTATAATCTGCATTCCGTAGTATATGAGAGTAGGGACTACTCCGCTAATCATCCATACGCCGCTCAGCGCACCGATAATCAGCAGTATGATAATGGCGGAAGTCACTCCCGCCACATTGTTGGTAATGGCTATTTCGTAATCTCTCCAGGGAATCCGGTAGAAAGCTACGCCTATAAAGACACAAACGGCTGTGGTGGTGAGCAGGGATATCTGGCTTCCGCCGCTCAAAGCGTCACTGCCGAAAGTGCGGATGGTGGCAAACAGCATTCCTATTAAGAGGACGATAGGGAGAAAGGATACAAGAGGAGAAGGAATTTTCTTTGTTGTACTCATGCGATAATCTTACTGTAAATATGACGTGACAAAAATACAACAAAACTGCCTAATACCTTTCTATTTTCCTTTCCTGCCAATAAATATTATCAATTCTTTGCGTTTACTTGGAATTTTGATAGTATATTTGACTTCCCATTGATGCTTTTGAATATATAAGACTTATGAAAAAGAAATCCCTTTCCACCGATAAGAAAGTCGTTACTTTCGGTGAAGTTATGCTACGGCTTACTACGCCCGGTTTCCGCCGCTTTTCGCAGACTAATGAATTTATTGCTACATATGGTGGCAGTGAGGCTAATGTGGCAGTGTCTTTGGCGCACTTCGGCATTCCTACGGAATTTGTTACCCGTCTGCCCGATAATGCCGTGTCGCGTGCATGTATCAATTCGCTTCGTGCCAGTGGGCTGGGGACGGACGGCATTGTATTTGGCGGTAAACGTTTGGGATTGTATTATCTGGAATGCGGCGCAGCTTTCCGAAACTCCAATGTGGTGTACGACCGCGAGGGGTCTTCTTTCGCCACGCTTCGTCCGGGTATGATCGATTGGGAAACCATTTTTGCCGATGCAGGCTGGTTTCATTGGTCGGGCATTGCTGCCGCCCTTTCGCAAGAGGGAGCCGACGCTTGCCGGGAAGCGCTTGAAATAGCCGACCGTATGGGGCTTACCATCTCGTGTGATTTGAATTTCCGCAAGAAACTTTGGAACTACGGTTGTACTGCTGCCGAAGTGATGCAGCCGTTGGTGCAGTACAGCGATGTCATTTTCGGCGCAGAACCTGAGTATCAGGAGATTCTCGGCATACAGCCCGTAGGATTTAGAGCTGTTGATACCGCCGATGTTTCTTTTGAGTCTGATTTGCCATCTTTCGAGAAGTTCGGACAAGAGGTGGAGCGACTTGTCCCACGTTGTCAAAAAGTGTTTCTGGAATTGCGTAATTCCATAACATCCAATCATAACGTGCTTGCTGCCGTTCTTTATTCCGATGGCACTTTGAAGCATACAGGCATTTATGATATTGAACATGAAACAGACCGTGTAGGCGCTGGTGATGCTTTTGTGGGTGGTATGATATACGGTCTGATCACTTATCCGGATGATGACCGGAAGGCATTGGATTTTGCTCTTGCCGCTTCCGCATTAAAAAATACCGTTTATGGAGACTTCAATCTGGTGACGGTGGATGAGGTGGAAAGCCTGATGAATGGAAATACATCGGGACGGGTATCGAGATAAGAAGAGGAAATATCGACAGACAATAGCCCCTTTCGCTGTTCCGTATGAGGGTGTCAAAATACATTTAATGATTTCTTTTAGGTACGGAATTACACGGATTTCACGAAAAAAGAATAAAGAAAATCTGTGTTTTCCGTGTAATTTGTGTTTCCGTGAATTCTGTGTAATTCCGTGCCTAAAAAATCGTAAGCGAATTTTAGTTTTGACATACCCTCTTAAAAGTGAAAGGGGCTTTGGAGTGTGTTTTTCAATAGCTGTTTATACTTCTGCCGCAGTTTCCGTTGCTTCCGGCTGTGCTTCTGCCGTCAGGTTGCGGTAAATGACAGCGGTACATCCAAGTGCTGCCACAGTGTATACAATGGCGATGATGAAGAGAAGGAGCATTGCAAATCCGCCGCTTGCTATGTTGAAGATAATCATCATAAGGACATAGAAAGCCAATCCCAACAGGAATGATACGCCGAAGATAGTCCATTTGTAACCGTAAGTGGCTTTGTTGCTTCGAATCATGGCTTCGCCCGGAGCCACGCCTTTATCGAGTAAGATGTAGATTGCGAGCGACCAGCCTATGGATATGATGATCCCCGGTATAATCATGAAAAACAAGGCGGGAATAATGGCAAGGTACATCAAACCTATCAAGGTGAAATATTCCCCCATGTACTTACGGTATTTCCCGTCGAAGATGAATAAGGGGGAAATAACCTTTCCTTTACTCAATTCAATGGGAATGGTGTTCATAGCGATGGTTGTGCCTACATTCAGGTAAGGAATCCAAATGGTGAGCAGCCAGAGAACAGTAGCTCCCAACATGGATACTGCATTTTTAATGCCTAAGCCGATACCTTCGGAAAGAACCCCTGTCACTGTGATTTTCTTGTGTGTTTCCATAATTAGATGATTTTAGATAAATGTTTATTAATTAAATCTGTATTCGACAAATGTATAATAATTATGGAGAAAATCAAAGCAATTTGAAATTTCTTTTTGTGTTTTCCATGAAAAAATATCAAGGGAACGGGGCATGCTGTTGCTCTTTATGGCAGATGGTAATCAGAAGAGACAGCAGGGTCAGCACCGTGCCTATGCCTGCTACTCCTGCCCAGCCCCAGGCCTGCCAGCAACTGCCGGCGAGGAAGGTCCCCAATGAACCGCCGGTGAAATAGGTTGTCATGAAAATAGTGTTTACCCGGTTGGATGCCGAAGGGCATATATCGAAAATGCTCGTTTGGTTACTGAGCTGGATGCACTGCATGCCGATATCTATCAGTAGCACGCCGGCGATGATGCCGGCATAGGTGTTGCCGCAGAAATAGAGCGATGCCCATGCCAGTAGAATCAGACCGCAGCCGATAAAGTTAAAGTTGCGTATTCCTACTTTTTTCACATATTTCCCTACGAGGGATGCGGTAGATGCACCTGCTATTCCGCACAGTCCCAAAATGCCGATAACATCACTGTCGGCATAGAACGGGGTTTGTCCCATTTTGAATGCGAGGCATGACCACATCGCGAGGAAAGAGCCGAATGCAATGCCAGCGCGTATGGAGTAGATGCGCAAAGACGGATAGTCTTTGATAAGGGAGAACAGGGATTTCATCAAATCGCCGTACTTTCCCTGGAATGTAGGCTGTATGTCCGGTAGTATTTTCAGCACGGCAATGGCGCACAGCATCATCATACCTGCCGCAATGAAGTACATTTCGCGCCAACCCAGCACTTCGCCGACAAACCCGCTGATGACGCGCGAGGCGAGTATGCCGGTGAGCAGACCGGATATGACGATGCCTACGTTGAGATCGGAAGAGCGTCGTGTAGGGAAAGAGTGTAGATCTCGGTGGTCGCCGT
>OOCX01001886.1_pt1 | contig 12060 bp, 9 predicted proteins | sample 1671231 | NCBI WGS metagenome assembly OOCX01 (sample SAMN06348135, study PRJEB24527) | human gut metagenome | biome: human gut; feature: ankylosing spondylitis patient; material: feces | host: Homo sapiens | place: China | collected 2015-10 | reverse complement strand
GCCCCTGTGCGCTGGTCATCAGCATCCCCCTGAGCTTCTTCGCCGGATTGGGCGGTGCCAGCCGGGCCGGCGTGCTGGTGAAGGGCTCCAACTATCTGGAAACCCTCTCCAAAACCCGTGTGGTGGTCTTTGACAAGACCGGCACCCTGACCCAGGGCGTCTTTGACGTCACCGACGTTCACCACAACACCATGCCCCAGAAGAAGGTTCTGGAGTACGCCGCTCTGGCGGAGTGCGCCTCCTCCCATCCCATCAGCAAGAGCCTCCAGCGGGCCTACGGCGGCGAGATCGACCGCCACCGTGTCACGGACGTGCAGGAGATCAGCGGCAACGGCATCACCGCCAAGGTGGACGGCACCGACGTAGCCGTGGGCAACAGCAAGCTCATGGACCGGCTGGGCATTGCGTGGCACGACTGCCATAGCGTCGGCACCATCATCCATCTGGCCATCGGCGGTCAGTACGCCGGCCACATCGTCATCTCCGACGTGGTGAAGCCCCACGCCAAGGAGGCCATTGCCGCCCTGAAGCAGGCGGGCGTGGAAAAGACCGTCATGCTCACCGGCGATATCCGGCGGGTGGCCGACCACGTGGCCGGAGAACTGTGCGTGGACGAGGTACACAGCGAGCTGCTGCCTGCGGACAAGGTAGCGCAGGTGGAGCGCCTGCTGAGCAACGCCGACGGCAAGCTGGCCTTCGTTGGCGATGGCATCAACGATGCTCCGGTGCTGTCCCGTGCCGATATCGGCATCGCCATGGGTGCCATGGGCTCCGATGCCGCCATTGAGGCGGCGGACGTGGTGCTGATGGACGACGACCCCCTGAAGATCTCCAAGGCCATCCGCATCTCCCGCAAGTGTCTGCGGATCGTGTACGAGAACATCGTGTTTGCGCTGGGTGTCAAGGGCCTGTGTCTGGTACTGGGTGCTGTGGGCATCGCCAATATGTGGGCAGCCATCTTTGCCGACGTGGGCGTCATGGTCATCGCCGTGCTCAACGCCATTCGTGCCCTACAGGTGAAGAATTTATGACAGCAAAAGGGACGTCCGGTTATCCGGACGTCCCTTTTACTTATGTGAAAGGCTTCAGTGCGCCTTCTGGAACGAATGGACCCAGTCGGCCTTCAGATAATACAGCAGAAACACCACGCAGCTGAGACACCACGTAATGGGGTATGCCCAGAAGATGGTGATAATATCCGGCCACACCTTCAGCGCCAGCGTGATATACGTCACACGGATGACGCACCAGCACACCAGCATGGTGTACATGGGCATCTTGGCCCGGCCCGCTCCCCGCATCACGGCGGAGATGCTGTGGGCGAAGGCCAGCGCAAAGTAGAACAGCGCCTCCGTCCGGGTCTGCCGTACGCCGATGGCGATGACCGCCGGGTCATCGTTGAACAGGGCGATGGCATAGGGGGCCACCAGCAGTAGTGTCAATCCGATAAGCTCCGCCAGCAGCATGGAGCAGGTGAAGCCCACCCGTGCGCCCCTCTTGGCCCGGTCATACTGCCCTGCGCCCAGATTCTGCCCCGTGAAGGTGGTCAGCGCCATGGCAAAGGAGGTGATGGGCAGGAACACAAAGCCCTCCACCTTGGCGTAGGAGCCGCAGCCCGCCATGGCATCGGAGCCGAAGGTGTTGATGTTGGACTGCACCACCACGTTGGCGATGGCGATGATGGAGTTCTGCACACCGGAGGGGATGCCCTGCGCCGTGATCTGCTTGAGCATCGGCAGCTCGAAGCGGATGCGCTTGGGAACCAGCCGATAGGGGCCGTCCGCCTGCATCAGCTTCCGGAAGCACAGCACAGCGCTGACCATCTGGCTCACCACCGTGGCGATGGCGGCGCCGTTGACACCCCATTTCAGCGCTCCCACGAAGATCAGATCCAACGTCACATTGGTGATGGAGGAGATGATGAGGTAGCGCAGGGGACTGCGGCTGTCGCCTACCGCCTGCAAAATGCCCATACAGGCGTTGTAGACGATCATAAAGAGGCTGCCCATGAAGTACAATCGGAAATATTGGATGGACTGGGGCAGCACGTCCTCCGGCGTCCGCATCCACACCAGGATCTGGGGGGTCAGGAAGATGCCCACCAGCGTCAGCAAAACGCCGCAGATCATGGCGAAGGCCAGATCGGTATGCACCGCCGCCTCCAGCCGATCATAGCACTTGGCGCCGAAATAGCGGCTGATGATAACGCCGGCCCCCACAAACAGGCCCATAAAAAAACCCGTCATCATAAAGATGAGGTTCCCGCTGCTGGACACCGCCGCCAGAGCGTCCTTGCCCACAAATTTTCCTACAATGATGCTGTCCGCCGTGTTATACAGCTGCTGACAGAGATTGCCTAAAAACAGCGGCAGGGCAAAATACGCCAGTTGCTTCCAAATGACGCCCTGCGTCATGTCCATGCTCTGGTTTTTGCTCTTCAATTCGGCACCCCTCTCCTTTGGATAAAATTTCTTTACAGTCCGTTTATTATACCGCCGCTTTTTCAAAAGGTCAAGAGACAGCAACACATCCCCGCACATTGTATACAACCGACGCACAGTGCCGCTTTTCCTCAGTTTTCGCCGCTTTGCCGGATTTGGAAGCCTTTTTTCTCCTCTTTTCCGGCATATCCCCGCATTGACAAATTTCCCTTACGCCGTATAATAATTATAATCAGTACATGAATCACTCCCACGGAACAAAAAGGAGCTATTGTATGAACGAGATCTATGTAGTCGGGCATCGGAACCCCGACACGGATTCTATCGTGGCTGCCATGTCCTATGCCGCTCTGCGGAATGCTCTGGGCGACCGGGACTACGTGGCAGCCTATCTGGGCCACGTCAGCGACGAGACCCAGCGTCTGCTGGATCGCTTCGGTCTCCAGCCACCCCAGCTGATCCAAAATGTCCGCACACAGGTGGCGGATCTGGATTATGATACGCCGCCTGCCCTGAACGCCACCGTCACCATGGACCGAGCATGGCACATCATGCGGGAACAGCGGATATCCGCCATCCCCGTGGTCAACGAGGACGGCACCCTGTATGGGACCCTCTCCGCCGGTGACATCGCCACCTACAGCATGAACACCATCAGTGAGCCACGCGTGGAGGCACTGCCCCTGTTCAATCTTCTGAGCGTCATCGAGGGCCGCGTCCTCAACGACACCGGTGATCTGGTGGACTCTGTTACCGGCGACGTGGTCATTGCCCTGCCCCAGAGCTGCGAGAATCTGCTGTGGAACGGTCGGGAGCATATCGTCTTGTGCGGCGACCAGCCGGACATGATTCGCCGGGCGCTGGAGACCAATGTAGGCTGCCTGATCCTGTGCCAGACGGAGGTAGATCAAACGCTGCTGGCAGACGCTCAAAATACCTGCATCATTTCCAGCCCCTACGATGCCAGCCGGGTGGCCCGTCTTATCTATCAGGCCATCCCCATCTCCCGCCCCTGCCACACTGACGACATCGTCTGCTTCCATCTGTCGGACTATATTGACGACGTGCGGGAGGTGGTGCTGAAGAGCCGCTACCGCTGCTACCCGGTGCTGGACCAGAACGAGAAGGTCGTCGGCACCCTGTCCCGGTATCACCTGCTGCGCCCCCGGCGCAAGCGTGTGGTGCTGGTGGACCACAATGAGCGGGCGCAGGCCGTACAGGGTCTGGATCAGGCGGAGATTCTGGAGATCATCGACCACCACCGTCTGGCGGATATCCAGACCACCCAGCCCATCCGGGTCCGCAATGAGCCGGTGGGCAGCACCAATACCATCATCACCGGAATGTATCAGGAGCACGGCGTCATGCCCTCCCCGGCTATGGCAGGCCTGATGGCAGCAGCCATTCTATCCGATACTGTCATGTTCAAATCCCCCACCTGCACCAAGCGGGATGTGGCCATGGCCGAGCGCATGGCCCGCATTGCCAACGTCTCCCTCAACGAGCTGGGCAAGCTTCTCTTCGATGGCAGCTTTGACGGTAAATCCGCCGAGGAGCTGCTGCACAGCGACTTCAAGGAGTTCCACATTGCTGAGCAGAATCTGGGTGTGGGGCAGATTACCTGTCTGGATTCCGAGGATATGCTCCAGCGCCGGGAGGAATTTCTGGAGGCCATGCGCCACGATCAGGAGGATCACCACTACGACATGGTGATCCTGATGCTGACGGACGTGCTGATGGAGGGTACGCAGCTGCTGTATGTGGGCAGCGATGACGTCATCCGCAACGCCTTCTCCGCCGAGCCCAAGGACAACAGCCTGTTCCTGCCCAAGGTCATGAGCCGGAAAAAGCAGATCATCCCCATGCTCACCGCCCTCTGGGGCTGATATCCCCGCGCTTCACACAAGGACAGGCTCCCGCCTGTCCTTGTTTTTCTCTCCATATCGTGCTATACTGACACAAATCACCCACGGAGGTATCGCCTATGCACATCACCGTATATCTGGGCGCCAGCTGCGGCACCGACCCCCATCTGGCGCAGGCCGTCCGGGAACTGGGCGCATGGATCGGTGCCGCAGGCCACACACTGGTCTACGGCGGCTCCAAAACCGGACTCATGGGCCTGCTGGCCCAGAGCGCACTGGAGCAGGGCGGCAGCGTCATCGGCGTGGAGCCGGAGTGCTTCATGGCACAGGACCTGCAATACGACGGTCTGACCCAACTCATCGTCACCCGAAGCATGGCGGAGCGCAAGGCCAAAATGATTCAGCTGGGGGACGCCTTCATCGCCTTCCCCGGCGGCACCGGCACACTGGAGGAGATCACGGAGGTCATGTCGCAGGTATCGCTGGGCCAGCTGTCCGCCCCCTGCATCCTCTATGATCTGGACGGCTACTACTGCCACCTGAAGGCCCTTCTGGACCATATCACCCCCTCTGTTCCAAAGCCTTCGACTTTGGAACAAAAAAGAGCCTGCCAAACTGGCAGGCTCTTTTTGATGACCAACTTACTCGGTAACGAAGGGCAGCAGAGCGATCTGACGGGCACGCTTAATGGCCTCGGTCAGCTGACGCTGATGCATAGCGCAGGTACCGGTGGTACGGCGGGGCAGGATCTTGGAGCGCTCGCTGATGAAGCGGCGCAGCTTGGCGGCATCCTTATAATCGATATGCTCGCACTTATCCACGCAGAACTGGCAAACCTTACGGCGCTTACGGCCGTTGCCACGGGGCGCTCTATTTTCACGTTCCATAGCCATGGAAAATTCCTCCTTATAAAGATTTCATGTGCCTTGGCACATCAGAACGGCAGATCGCCGTCCTCCTCGTCGATCTCGGCAAAATCGGACGGGCCGCCCACCGGGGCGGAATACCCTCCGGCGGGAGCACCGTAGGCAGGAGCCTGAGAATAACCGCCGTTATTCCCACCGGCACCGCCGGGTCTGCTGTCACCGAAATAGACATTGTCGGCAACCACCTCCGCACTTCTGCGGTTGTTGCCCTCCTTGTCTTTCCAGTCACGGATCTGGAGCCGCCCCTCCACCACGGCCATGCGGCCCTTGGTGAAATACTTGGAGACGAACTCCGCCGTGCTGCGCCAAGCCACCACATCGATGAAATCGGTCTCCTTTTCGCCGCTCTGGGACTTATAGTCCCGGTCCACGGCCAAAGAGAAGCTGGTGACCGCCGTACCGCTCTGAGTACGCCGCAGCTCCGGGTCCCTGGTCAGGCGACCCATGATGAAAATCTTGTTCAGCATTGTGCTTCCCCCTTACTCGTCCTTGCAGACGATCATGGAACGCATCACGCCCTCGGTAATGCCCAGGATACGATCCAGCTCCTTGGGGAATTCCGGTGCGCTGGTGAAGCTCATCAGCACATAGTAGCCTTCGGTCTTGTAATCGATGGCGTAAGCAAGACGACGCTTGCCCCACTCATCCACGACCACGTCGGAGCAGCCGTGCTGCTCAGCCAGAGCCTGGAACTTTGCCACATTGGCGGCAATAGCCTCCTCACCCTGTGCCGGGTCGAGAATGTAAACGACCTCATAGTTGGCGGAAATCTTAGCCATACTTTTTGCACCTCCTTTTGGACTTATGGCCCTCACGCTGCGGTGAGAGCAAGGATTTGCCCGCACACGCAGGCCTAATTATTATACCGGATATCCGCCAAAAGTCAAGAAGTTTTTGGGAATATTCCGTGGAAAATTCCCTCTTTTTTGCCCTTCCCGGCAGAAAGGGCTTGAAATTACCGGAGGAATCCTTTAGAATAAGGTGTCAAATCAACCCTTCGGTGCATAAAACGCCGGGAAAGGAGTCCCTATGGAGCATATCACCAGCCGTCACAACCCCCTCATGGGCCATATTCGCAAGCTGGTCGGCTCCGCCGCCTACCGGCGGGCGACGGGGGAATTTCCCTGCGACAGCCCCAAGCTGCTGCAGGAGGCCCTGCTGTGGCAGGCGGAAATCCCCGCCGTGGTGACCATCTCCCCCCTGCCCCGGCTGCCGGAGCATATCCGACAGGTACAGGTGCCGGAGGACGTCATGGCCTCCATCTCCCCGGTAAAGACCCCTCAGGGGGTGCTTTTCACCTGCCGCCTGCCCCAGCTTCCCCTGCCCCAGACTCTCACCGGCCGGCGGTATGTGCTGCTGGACGGGGTGCAGGACCCCGGCAACGTAGGCACCATCCTGCGGACGCTGGACGCCTTCGACGCCGACGGCCTGCTGCTCACCGGCGGCTGCGCCGACCCCTACGGCTGGAAGGCGGTGCGCTCGTCCATGGGGGCCGTGTTCCGCCGCCCCATCTATTCCGGCACACCGGAGGAACTGGCGGCCCTGCTGCACCGCAGCGGCCTTCCCCTGTACGGGGCCGCCCTGCGGGAGGACACCGTGGACGCCCGGCAGGCGGACTACACCCGCTGCGTGCTGGCCATCGGCAGTGAGGGCCGTGGCCTGAGCCGGGAGGTGCTGGACCTGTGCGATCAAACCATCCGTATTCCCATGTCGGACCGCTGCGAATCCCTGAATGCGGCCATTGCCGCAGCGGTGCTGCTGTGGGAAAGCTGGCGATAAGGAGGGATCTCACATGGCTGCTCTGAAATACTGGGTATGGCTCACCACCCTGCCGGGGCTGACCAACCGCAGCAAGCTTCTGCTTCTGGAGCATTTCCCCTCGCCGGAGGACATATACTACGCCCAGCCGGAGGATCTCCCTCCGGTGGAGGGGCTGTCCTCCTCTCAGGCGGCGCTGCTGTCGGACAAGTCCACAGACCGGGCCGAGGACGTGCTGGCCCGCTGCGCCAAGGGGGATATCTTCCTGCTGACCATGCAGGACGCCCTCTACCCGGACCGGCTGCGGAACATCTATGACCCGCCGGTGCTGCTGTACGGACGGGGCCGGATGCCCCTGTTCGACGAGGAGGCCGCCGTCTCCGTGGTGGGTACCCGGACGTGTACCCCCTATGGCATCTCCGCCGCCGAGGAGCTGGGCTACCAGCTGGCGAAGGAGGGTGCCGTGGTGGTGTCGGGCCTTGCCAGGGGCATCGACGGTGCCTCCCACCGGGGTGCTCTGCGGGCTGGCGGCTTTACGGCGGCCGTGCTGGGCGGCGGCGTGGACGTGGTCTATCCGGCGGAGAACCGGCGGCTCTACGAGGATATCGCCGCCACCGGCGTGCTGCTGAGCGAGTACCCGCCGGGAACGGAGCCTATGGGCAGCCACTTCCCCGTCCGCAACCGCATCCTCAGCGGCCTGAGTCTGGCGGTGCTGGTGGTGGAGGCCCCGGAGCGCAGCGGCGCTCTCATCACCGCCAATACGGCGCTGGAGCAGGGACGGGACGTGTTCGCCGTCCCCGGCCCCATCGACGCCCCCAACAGCCGGGGCAGCAACCGCCTCATCCGGGACGGCGCAGGACTTGTGACCTGCGGCTGGGACATTCTGGAGGGGTACCGGAGCCGGTTCCCCCACCGGCTGCGCCCCTCGCCGGAGAATCTTCCTCCGGTGCCGGAGCAGGACGGTCTCCCCACTCAAAGGGCGGAGGAATCGTCCCCGGCGAAGCCGGAGAAGAAGGAAACTCCCCCCGCCCTGCCGGTACTGGACCTGACGGCGGATACGGCGGGTCTGACGGACGATCAGATCCGCATCCTACAGGTGCTGACCACCGATGCCCCTCTGCTCACCGATGACGTGGCGGAGCGGGCCGACCTGCCCATTCGGCGGGTGCTGTCAGCCCTGACGGTATTAGAGATCGACGGATATGCCACGCAGCACGGAGCACGGCGCTTCGTCCGCACGGTGGAGATCCGGTTGTAAAAAGGAAGGATAAGAACATGGCAAAAAAAGCAGCCCGAAATCTGGTGATCGTGGAGTCCCCTGCCAAGGCCAAGACCATCGGCAAGTATCTGGGACCGGATTACGAGGTCAGGGCCAGTATGGGACATCTGCGGGGTAAGGAGGAGCTTATCAATGAGCTGAAAAAACTCTCCAAGGCCAGCGACACCGTATATCTGGCCACCGACCCGGACCGTGAGGGTGAGGCCATCAGCTGGCACCTGAAGAACCTGCTGGACCTCAGCGACGAAAAAGCCAAGCGAGTCACCTTCAACGAGATCACCCGCAAGGTGGTCACCGAGAGCATCCACCACCCCCGTGAGATCGATCAGGATCTGGTGGACGCCCAGCAGGCCCGGCGTATTCTGGACCGCATCGTGGGCTATGAGCTGTCCCCCCTGCTGTGGAAAAAGATCCGGCGGGGCCTGTCGGCAGGCCGGGTGCAGTCGGTGGCCATGCGTCTGGTGGCAGACCGGGAGAAGGAGATCAAGGACTTCGTCCCCCAGGAGTACTGGACGCTGGACGCCCTGCTGAAAAACGACGGCGGCGTCCCCTTCCGGGCCAGATATTACGGCAAGGACGGCAAGAAATATGAGCCCGTCTCTCAGGAGGAGATCAGCGCCATTCAGGCGGAGGTGCAGGATCTGCCCTTCGCCGTCAAGAGCGTGAAGCGCACGGATAAGCAGCGCTCCCCCGCCCCGCCCTTCACCACCTCCACCATGCAGCAGGATGCCTCCCGGAAGCTGAACATGACTCCCCGGCGCACCATGGCCATTGCCCAGCAGCTGTATGAGGGCGTGGACATCACCGGCGAGGGTACCGTGGGCCTCATCACCTATATGCGTACCGACTCCCTGCGGATCTCCGACGAGGCGCAGGCAGCGGCCCGCAGCTTCGTCACCGGGCGCTACGGCGCAGGCTACTGTCCCGCCGCCCCCCGGCAGTATAAGACCAAGGCCGGGGCGCAGGACGCCCACGAGGCCATCCGCCCCAGCAATGTGAACTGGACGCCGGAGGATCTGAAAAAGAGCCTGACCAACGAGCAGTACCGGCTCTACAAGCTGGTGTGGAGCCGCTTTGTGGCCTGCCAGATGGCCAATGCCGTGTATGACAGTGTCTCCGTGGAGATCGACGCCGCGGGACACAGCTTCCGTACCAGCTCCAGCAGCCTGAAGTTCGCCGGCTATACCGCCGTATACGAGGAGAGCCGGGATGACGAGAAGGAGGAAAAGGCCCCCGCCCTGCCCCCGCTGGCACAGGGCGAGGTGGTGACGCTGACGGGCTTTGACCCGGCCCAGCACTTCACCCAGCCCCCCGCCCGGTTCACCGATGCCTCCCTCATCCGGGCCATGGAGGAAAACGGCATCGGCCGCCCCTCCACCTATGCGCCCACGGTGTCCACCATTCTGGACCGGGAGTACGTCATCAAGGACGGCAAGTACCTGAAAATGACGCCGCTGGGCGACGTGGTCAACGGCCTTATGTGCGACCGCTTCAAGGACATCGTGGACGTGAAGTTCACCGCCCACATGGAGGAGGAGCTGGATGAGGTGGAGTCCGGAAAGCTGCCGTGGAAGCAGCTGCTGCGCCAGTTCTACGGTGGCTTCGAGTCCAATCTCCATCAGGTGGAGAAGGACATGGAGGGTGTTTATCTGAAGGTCCCCGACGAGGTCACCGAGGAGAAGTGTGACCTCTGCGGCAGGAACATGGTCATCAAGTCCGGCCGGTTCGGCCGGTTCCTGGCCTGCCCCGGCTACCCGGAGTGCAAGTTCACCAAGCCTCTGGTGGTGGAGATGCCGGGCCGCTGCCCTGTGTGCGGCGGCCGGCTCATGAAGCGCACCGGCATCAGCAAGAAATCCGGCAAGCAGTATAACTATTACTGCTGCGAAAAGTTCCCCACCTGCTCCTTCGTTACCTTCGACGTACCTGTGAAGGACGACTGCCCTGTCTGCGGCCACACCATGTTCAAAAAATCCGGCCGGGGGTTCAAGCGTCCCTTCTGCATCAACCCGGCGTGCGAAAATTTCCTGCCGGAGGATCAGCGAGGCTATCCCAAGCGGACTGCTGCGTCCGATGGGACGGAAAGCGGGACAAATGGTACCGCAGCGGACGGTCAGCCGACGTCCGAAACTGTCCAAACGGAGGCATCTGACAAGCCCGCAGCCAAGAAAACCACCACAGCTAAGAAAACTGCGGCAAAGAAAAGCACCGCTAAGAAAACCGGCACGGCCAAAACCGCCGCCAAAAAATCCACGGCCAAGGCGGCGAGCAAAAAGCCTGCCTCTGCCGTGGCGAAGGCCGCTGCGGAACAGCCCTCTACGGAGGAGGCTGCCGAAGCATCCACGGCAGTGGAGAAGGCCGCAGCCAAAAAAGCGTCGGCCTCCAGAAAGGCGGCGGCCGAGAGGGCTACCACCAAGAAAGCCACGACTACCAAGAAAGCAACGACGGCCAAGAAAACCACTACGGTCAAAAAGGCCGCTACTAAGAAAGCTACCACGTCTGCCGCCAAGAAGGCTGACGCTGAAACGGAGGAATAAATGGAGCCTGTAACTGTGATCGGCGCCGGTCTGGCCGGCTCCGAATGTGCTTGGCAGCTGGCCCGGCGGGGCATTCCCGTGACCCTGCGGGAGATGAAGCCAGAGAAGATGACCCCCGCCCATGTGACCCCATGGTTTGCCGAGCTTTGCTGCTCCAACTCCCTGCGGGGAGCGGGGCTGGAGAATGCCGTGGGCCTGCTGAAGGAGGAGCTGCGGCGACTGGACAGCCTGATCCTCCGCTGCGCCGACGCCACCGCCGTCCCCGCCGGAGGCGCTCTGGCAGTGGACCGGGAGGGCTTTGCCCGGATGGTGACGGAGGAGCTCCGGAACCACCCGCTTATCACCGTGGTCCCCGGCGAGGTAACGGAGCTGCCGGAGGGTGAGGTGGTGGTGGCCTCCGGGCCGCTGACCTCCGACGCTCTGGCGAACCGCCTGCTGGCTCTGCTGGGAGACGGACAGCAAACCACCCTGAACTTCTTCGACGCTGCCGCTCCGCTGGTGAGCTTTGACAGCGTGGATATGGACAGCGCCTATTTCGCCTCCCGCTACGATAAGGGTACCCCGGACTACATCAACTGCCCCCTGTCCAAGGAGGAGTATCTGTCCTTCTGGCAGGAGCTGACCACCGCCCAGGGGGCGGAGGTCCACGGCTTCGAGGATGGGCAGGTCTTTGAGGGCTGTATGCCGGTGGAGGTCATGGCCCGCCGGGGTGAGGACACCCTGCGCTTCGGGCCGCTGAAGCCCCGTGGCCTGCCGGACCCCAAGACCGGGAAGGAGCCTTACGCCGTGGTACAGCTGCGGCGGGACAACGCCGACGGCTCCATTTACAATCTGGTGGGCTTCCAGACCCACCTGCGGTGGCCGGAGCAGAAGCGGGTATTCACCATGATCCCCGCTCTGAAGGACGCTCAGTTCCTGCGCTACGGCGTCATGCACCGCAACACCTATCTGGACTCCCCCCGGCTGTTGGATCGGTATTACCGGCTGAAGTCCCAATCCCGTATCGCTTTTGCCGGACAGATGACCGGCGTAGAGGGCTATGTGGAGTCCTGCGCCAGCGGCTTTCTGGTGGGAGTGGAGACGGCCCGCCGCCTGGGGCGGGGTCGGCTGTCCCTGCTGATGGAGACCATCTGTGCCACCGGCATCCGGGTCAGCGAGCTGATCTCCCTGGACCTGAAGGACCTGAATCTCTCCGCGGGCTTCATCCGGTGTGCCAGCCGGGGCAAGGAGCGGATCATCCCCCTGTACCGCACGGCC
>OOCX01001878.1_pt1 | contig 12104 bp, 10 predicted proteins | sample 1671231 | NCBI WGS metagenome assembly OOCX01 (sample SAMN06348135, study PRJEB24527) | human gut metagenome | biome: human gut; feature: ankylosing spondylitis patient; material: feces | host: Homo sapiens | place: China | collected 2015-10 | reverse complement strand
TGCGACGCCGACCGCAACGCCGACCGCGACTCCGACCGCAACGCCGACCGCGACTCCGACCGCAACGCCGACTACGACCCCGACCGCGACTCCGACCGCAACGCCGAGCTCAACACCGGCATCTACGATGAAACCGGCACATTCGTTGATTCTTGACTGGATTAAACAGTGGTTCCATCCGTCTCCCAAGCCAACTCCTACTCCGACTGCATTGCCTACCCCGACAAGTGCGCCGACAGAGGAGCCGAAACCAACGGTAGAACCTTCCAGTACGCCCAGTGCAACAGTGAAACCGATGAAACCGAACCATCATTGGTGGTGGTTCTGGCCGTTCTGGTAATCACTTGGTAGATACATAATAGCACAAAACCGCCCTGACGTTTTTGGCGTCAGGGCGGTTATTTTATGGTATTACGCTTTTTCCTCTGCCCCAAAATCATACCCCATATCGCGGTACAGAGCATAGGCTTTGCGCAGGAAATCTTCGGTCACGCAAAAGTATTCGGCAGCGTCGGCAAGGGTGTCGCCGCGGCGCAGGCGGGCGGCAAGTTCGGGGTAGGGAATGTGCTTGAGCACGGCGGCTTTGTCGGCCCGGTATTCGGCCTGCGCTTTGAGCTGGTAGGGCGAATACGGCAGATAGAACGCGCCGCTGGCAAAGTGCCCGTCCTCGTGGATCAGGGCGGTGCGCACCTCGGCGGAAGAATCAAACCGCGCGGTGTTGATGCCCACAATGCGCCCGTTCTGCAAAGAAAGGCAGCGCATGCTGCGCAGCGGGCATTCCGCCACGGTAATGCCTTCCCGGTCCATCTCGTCCAGTGTGGCTGCAAGGGTATATTTGAACATTCGTGCCCCTCCCGCAAGCGCAGGCCCGGCCAAAGGCGGCTTACTGCTTGCCCTGGTTGATCTCCGCACGCAGGCGGATCAGGGTGGCAATATCGGCCTTGTCCTCTTCGGTCAGGTAGCGCTTCAAGTTCTCATAAGCGGCAATGGGCTCATCGCGGATCAGGTCTGAAACGGCATCCGTCTGGTCCGGCTCGGTTTCCAGCGGTTCATCCCCGGCAAGCTGGGCGATGGTAACGCCAAAATACTCGGCAATGGGCCGTGCGTGTTTCAGCGTCAGCTGTTTGGTGCGGCCGGATGCCAGCTCCGACAGGGTGCTGCGCGGGATTTTCAGCGCGCGGCACATTTTGGTTACGTCAGTGCCGTCGCGGCGGCACAGCTCCTGGATGATATCATACATTCTGCTCATGGCGGGAGCCTCACTTTACCTGCACTGCGCGGGGCAGAACCACGCAGTGATTAAATTCTGTTCCTGTATTCAGGATACCCCCGCCGCAAGGGAATGTCAAGCCTGCTGCTTACATTTTTGCCTTGGGTGTACCTGAAAAGGCGAAAATAAACGGTTTTTCGCAAGTGCAGTTTTGTGGCTTGCGCCTGCAAAACAGCCGTGATTTTTTCAGATACACCCGAATACCCTCATTATACCACAAGGCAAGGGTGATAAACCGGACTTTGACGGGCACAAACGGAAAAAATATTGATTTGTGTTCCCAATTATGTTCAGGAAAGGGTATACCCCACACGGTAAATGGTCTGGATCTCCTGTTTCAGCCCCAGTTTGCGGCGCAAATGCTGGATATGTACATCCACCGTGCGGGTAATGCCGATGCAGGGGTAACCCCAGGCGGTATGCAGCAGGTCGCCGCGGCTTACAGCCTGGCCGCGGTGGTCAAACAGCACTTGCAGCAGGGCAAACTCCTGCGGGGTCAGGAGAATATCCTCCCCGTGGCGCGTAACGGCGCGTGCCTGCCAGTCAATATTCAAATCCTTGTAATGCGTTGCGGTATAAGTGCTGTGCATTCCCATACGATAACCTCCTTTGGCGGAAAATTTCAACTTTCTATAATATATAAACGAGGCATGTAACCAAGATGTTACAACTGTAAATGTAAAAGATTTATGTCTTTGAACAATGTTTTCAACTTTTCCACAGTGGAAACGGTGGGAAAATCTGTGAAAAACGTTGAAAACTCAGAGTTGCAAAATTGCGCAGGAATAGATGACGAAATATCGTGTGATTATTTTGCAGAGATAGTGGAAAACTGACCGTAAACAGGAGAAATTATCCGCAAAAAATGTGGTCAATGTTGAAAACTGCCCTGTGGCAGGGTGGGAAATGGGGAACTTTTGCCGGAAATGTTGTGCGCGGGAGGGAGACATGGGACGGTTGACGGGAAAATAAAGGGGGAGGGCGGGGTGACTGACGAGCCTAAATTTCGCCAGTCATACGCCCCATGCCTTAAACATTGCAAATCATGTGTAGGGGACGATGCTTGCTGTCGTCCCGCTGACCCCGCCGGAACTTTGCCTGGTTGCAAGTGAAAACTGGCGCAAGGAACAAGAAAAGAAAAAAGCATGTGCCCCATCCCTCAAAGATGTAAGCACATGCTCTATAATTCTATTCTATCGCCATTAAAGTTTTTCGCCAGGACTTTTTTCAAAAAGGCCGCCAATCTCCCGTAAATAAAACCTCACATCTTCGGGAAGATAATGCGGATGGTGGTGCCGGTGCCGACGGTGGATTCCAGATCAATGCGTGCACCGTGCAGAACAGCGATATGCTTGACAATGGCGAGCCCCAGGCCTGTTCCGCCGGTCGCCTTGGAGCGGGATTTGTCCACTCGGTAAAAGCGCTCAAACACGCGGCTCTGGCTGTCCTGTGGGATGCCGATGCCATTGTCCTCCACGCAGAAATACGGGCAGCCGTCCGCATTGGTGCCGCAGCTCAGCTCCACATGGCCACCCGGCCGGTTGTAGCGGATGGCATTGTCGCACAGGTTGGTTACAAGCTCGGTCAACAGGTCGTGGCTGCCGCGCACCGTAACGGGCTGTACTTTGTATTGCAGCGTAATGTAGGCTTTGCGGGCGTTCACCGTCATGTTGGTGGCAACATCCTTGACCAGCACGCCAAGGTCCACCGGTACAAAATCGGCGGTGGGGCTGTTTTCCTGCTGCTTGCTCATGCCGTCCAGTTCCGAAAGCTGCAAAATATCCGATACCAGCGTGATCATGCGCTGGGCTTCCTTGTGGATACGGTGGCCAAAGGTGGGAATGTCCTCCTGTTTTGCCATGCCGTTTTCAATCAGCTCTGCATAGCCGGAAATGCTTGTCAGCGGGGTTTTCAGCTCGTGGCTGACATTAGCGGTAAACTCCCGGCGGATGGTCTCATTGTCCTCCCGCAGCTTGCGGTCAGACTGTACCGTGTGCGCCAGCGGGATCAGCTCCTCATACGGCACATTGGCCTCGATGCAGTCCAGGTGCTCCGCCATTCGGGTGATGGGCTGCACTAGATGCTTGGTAATGACCTGCGCCAGCACCAGCGCCAGAATGATGATAAGGATGCACCCGGCCACCAGAACGGGCAGCACGCGGTTGTAGCTGCTCCACATGTTGCTGGTTTCGTCCGCCAGCCGCAAAACGCTTCCGTCCGTCAGGCGCACGGCATAATAATGGGTGTCGTACCCAAGGGTTGCACTGCGGCGCACGCTGGCACCAGTGCCCTCTGCCATAGCCTGCTGGATCTCTGGGCGGTTGGCATGGTTGGGCAAGGTGCTGGGATCAGCAGTGGCAGAATCGTACAAAACGGTGCCATCCTGGGCCACAAGGGTCAGACGCAGGCCGTCTGCATACTGGGCCAGCTGCTCTGGCTGTGGGTCGGCAGAATGCTCATACCCCACCGCAATAGCTTCCACCGTGCGGGAAAGGTCGGTGTCAAATTGCTCGGCAAAAGCGTGCTGGAACAGCAGCGCTGCCCCCACCACGCTGAGCAGGAGGGACAAAATACCCACAGCCATCAAAGTGGTGCGCAACAGGTGAGCCATGCTGCGCGGCGCAGTGATGTGGACGGTTTCGGCGGTATCAGGCATCTTCCCCGGCCTCCGTGCCCTTGGCGGACAGTTTGTACCCCACCTTGCGCACGGTGCAGATGGCGTCCCCGGCGTGGCCCAGCTTTTGGCGCAGGGTCCGCACGTGCATGTCAATGGTGCGGCTTTCCAACAGGTCGTCGGTATCCCACACGGCTTTCATGATGCGCTCGCGGGCCAGAACTTCTTCGGGATGCTCCAAAAAGAAATGCAGCAGCGAATATTCCTTAAAGGTCAGCTCCACCGGCTCACCGTCCACCGTAACGGTGCGGGCAACGTCATCCAGCGTGATGTCTCCAAACCGCAGGGTGGTGGTGCTGGCTGGTGCGGTGCTGGCGCGGCGCAGCACCGCCTTGACGCGGCTGATGAACTCCATAATGCCGAACGGCTTGCAGAGGTAATCGTCTGCACCGTGGTCCAGCCCTTTTACCACATCAATCTCGCTGGTTTTGGCTGTGACCATGATGACTGGTACGGTGCGGGTCGCGGCGGTCTCCCGCAGGCGGCCCAAAATCTGGTAGCCGTCCTCATCGGGCAGCATAACGTCCAGAATCACCAGGTCGGGCACGGTCTCCCGCACGGCAGCCCAGAAGGAAGCCCCGTCCTCAAACCCGCGGACGGTGTACTGGTTGGTTTGCAGAGCATACTGCTCCAGCTCACGGATGGATGCGTCATCTTCAACAATATAGATCATAAGATCCTCCAAACAAACAGGCCGAAACCTGCGATGTGCCACAGGTTCCGGCCCATTTTACAGGGGAAAGCCCTGCGATAATTATTTTTTCTGCTCCGGTGCAGCGGCAGTTCCGCTGGGGCCGGGCTCAAAGGTATAGCGGCCGCGGTAGCGCTCATAGCGCTTTTCAAAACTGGGGCTTTCACCGTTTTTGATGTGGTTCAGGTATTCATGGGTATCAAAGCGGTCCTCCGATACTTCAATCATGGCAACGGCAATGTTGGAGCAGTGGTCCGCAATGCGCTCATAGTTGGTCAGCAGATCATCCAGCACAAAACCGTACTCAATGGTGCAGGCGCCGGCCTGCAGGCGGGCAATATGGCGGGTTTTGACTTCGCGCACCAGGCCGTCCACAACCTGCTCCAGCGGCTCGATCTTGCCGGCGGCGTAACAGTCGTTCTTCTGGAACGCATCCACGGTGCGGTTCACGATATCCTGAACGGCGGCCTCCAGAACGGAAAGATCGTCGATCGCTTCGTGGCTGAAGTGGATGGATTTTTCCTGAATTTCCTGCCCGGCCTTGAGCAGGTTGACCGAGTGGTCAGAGATGCGCTCCAGGTCATTGATGGTGTGCAGCAGGGTGTTGATGGTGCGGTTATCCTCGCGGGAAAGTGCCTTGGCACTCAGCTTGACCAGATAGGTACCCAGAACGTCCTCGTAATGGTCCACAGCGTCTTCCTTGCGGTTCACCTCGTCGGCAATGGCTTCATCCCACTTGTGGGTCAGGGACATGGCCTGCAGCAGGGAGGTGCGGCAGATCTCGGCCATATCGCCGCCGGTCAGCATAGCGCGGCCAACGGCAACGGACGGGGTGGAAAGCAGGCGTTCGTCCAGCAGGGAATGCTGCTCGCCCGCCTGATCCTTGCTGTCCGGCACGGTCAGGATGGCCAGCTTTTCCAGCACGCGGTTGAACGGCAGCAGGATGGCGGTGGTCACAATGTTGAATATCGTGTGCACAATGGCAATGCCAAAGGTGTTGGCGGTTTCGTTGTAGAACGAGAATCCCAACAGCGCATGCAGCCCGTAAAAACCGCACAGGAACACCAGCGTGCCGATGAGGTTAAAGTACAGATGAACAAATGCGGTGCGCTTAGCATTTTTGTTGGCACCGGCAGAGGAGATCAGCGCGGTAACGGTGGTGCCGATATTCTGGCCCATGATGATGGGAACCGCCGCCGCATAGGTGACGGCACCGGTGGAGGTGAGGGCCTGCAAAATACCCACCGAAGCGGAGGAAGACTGCAGCACAGCTGTCAGCACGGCACCGGCCAGCACGCCCAGAACCGGGTTTTTGAAGCTCAGAAACAGGTCCATGAACCAGGGCTCATCGGCCAGAGGACTCATGGCGGTGGACATGGTGTTCATACCGGCCATCAGGACGGAAAAGCCCACCATGATCTTGCCCACGCCGCTGCGGCGGTCCTTATCCTTGCCCAGCATATAAAGGAAGATGCCGATAAAGCCAAGGATGGGGGCCCACGCGTTGGGGTTCAGCATCTGGATGGCGAAGGAATCACCCTCCAGGCCTGAAAGCGAGAGCAGCCAGCCGGTAACGGTGGTACCGATGTTGGCGCCCATGATGACGCCGATGGCCTGGTGCAGCTCCATCAGGCCGGAGTTGACAAAGCCGACCGCCATAACGGTGGTGGCACCGCTGGACTGGATCACTGCAGTGATGACCATGCCCAGCAGCAGCCCGCGCACCGGGCTGGCTGTCATTTTGGAAAGGATGCCTTGCAGTTTGCTGCCAGCGGTCTGCTCAAGGGCTTTGCCCATGAGGTCCATGCCGTAAAGGAACATGGCAATACCGCCCATCAGCGTGAACACATTAAAAATGCTCATACAGGGGGTTACACTTCCATTTCTCTTTTGTTATGTTTTCATTGTTGGGTGCAGCCGCACCCGGAGCAAAACCGAATCAAATCGTTTTGCACATGCCCACAATGGCACGATACCGTTACCTATTATAATAGAAAACAGGGCTTTATGAACACCAAAAGCCAGTAAAAGAATTGTAAAGACTGTGTAAAATGTCGAATCAACGCAAGAAAACTGCTAAAATTGGCACATTGTAAAAATTTGGCGTATTGATTTTGGGCAACTTTACACAAACTTTGCAAAAGGAAAGTTTCCGTTACCAAAGCTTTACCCGGATTGTACTGCACTATGGTCGATACTGGGGAAACAGCGCGGTACAATAAATACGCACTCAGGAAGAACGAATAGGAAAACACGAACCCCTGAGCGAATGTGTGAGATAGAATAACAGATACAATTAAGGGAGAAGAAAGTTTATGTTAAAGCGTAATGTTTCCGTTGCAGTTGCTGCTGCTCTGGCTCTCAGCCTGGCCACCTGTGGTTCCAGCCCGGCATCCTCCGCTGCTTCCAGCGAAGCAGTTTCCAGCGAGGCCGTCTCCAGTGAGGCTGCTTCCAGTGAAGCCACTGCTGCACCGGCTGCCGGCGATTTCGATGTCGATCAGGACATCACCGTGATTTCCCGTGAGGATGGCTCCGGCACCCGCGGCGCTTTCATCGAGTTGACCGGTGTGGAAGCCAAGAACGATGCAGGCGAAAAGGTTGACAACACCACCGAGGCGGCTGCCATCCAGAGCTCCACCAACGGCGTTCTGACCGCTGTTTCCAACGATGAGACCGCAATCGGCTACATCAGCCTGGGTTCTCTGAACAATGATGTCAAGGCTGTCACCGTGGAAGGCGTTGCCCCCAGCGCTGACACCGTGAAGGATGGTACTTACACCCTGGCTCGTCCGTTCAACATCGTTACGAACGGCGAAGCTGCCGACCCCGTTGCCGTGGACTTCATTGCTTACTGCATGAGCACCGACGGTCAGGCCCTGGCCACCGAGGAAGGTTACATCGGCGATGTTGGCGCTGATTACACCAGTACCCAGCCCGCAGGCAAGATCGTGGTTGGCGGTTCCTCCTCTGTTTCCCCGCTGATGGAAAAACTGATCGAAGCGTATAAGACCGTGAACCCCAACGCAACCCTGGAACTCCAGACCACCGACTCCACCACCGGCGTTTCCGGCGCACTGGATGGCACCTACACCATCGGTATGGCCAGCCGTGAGCTGAAAGATTCTGAGGTTGAGGGCGGCGCAAAGGCGACTGTCTTGGCAAAGGATGGCATTGCTGTTATCGTCAGCAACGACAACCCCACTGATAACCTGACCGTTGACCAGATCAAAGGCATCTACACCGGCGAGCTGACCACCTGGGCAGACGTTCAGTAATCCCTCTTTCTAAAAAAGACGGCTGTTGCGGCGGCAAAAGGCGGCAACGGCCGTTTTTTGAAAGTCATCGGTATATAGTTCCTGAGCAAAGACAGGAGAGTATGGGAAAATGAAAACAACAACTTCGCACCTGAAAGAGATCGTCATGCAGGGTGTATTTACCGCCTGCGCGTGCATCTCCATTCTGGCCGTGGCGCTGATCTGCATCTTCTTATTTGCAAACGGCCTGCCCACCATTTTTGAGATCGGCCCCCTCAAGTTCCTGCTTGGCACCACCTGGAAACCCGGCAACAACCTGTACGGCATCCTGCCCATGATCCTGGGGAGCATCTATGTCACCGCAGGCGCGATCATTGTGGGGGTGCCCATTGGGCTGCTGACGGCCATCTATATGTCCCGCTTTGCATCGCCCCGTATCAACAAGGTGCTGTTGCCGGCGGTACAGCTGCTGGCCGGTATCCCCTCGGTCGTGTACGGCTTCTTCGGCATGATCGTTATGGTCCCGGCGGTGCAGGCTATGGTCAAATCGGACTTTTTCAAAACTGTGCTGCACGTGAAAAGCGGCAAGGGCATGAGCCTGTTTACCGCCAGCCTGCTGCTGGGCATCATGATTTTGCCCACCATCATCACGGTCAGCAAAACCAGCCTGGACGCTGTGCCCCAAAGCTATTACGAGGGCAGCCTGGCTCTGGGTGCTACCCATGAGCGCAGCGTATTTTGTGCGGTGCTGCCCGCCGCCAAAAGCGGCGTAATGTCCGCTGTAATCCTGGGTGTTGGCCGCGCCATCGGCGAAACGATGGCCGTTGTGATGGTTGCCGGCAACCAGACCTGGATGCCCAAGGGCTTGTTCCAGGGGCTGCGCACGATGACCTCCAACATCGTCATCGAGATGGGTTACGCTGCAGACCTGCACCGCGAAGCGCTGATCGCAACCGGCGTTGTGTTGTTCGTTTTCATTCTGCTGATCAATCTCTGCTTTAGTTTGGTAAAGGGGGGCGAAAAGAATGGCTGATTTTGCTGCAACCGCCGGTAAAACCGATGATATGACCCACGCAAATGCGAAAATCGTTCCCCCCGCCCGCCACGAAAACCGCATGGCGGCCCGCGCGTATGCCCTTGTCATGCGCTGGCTGGTGCGGCTGGCGGCCCTGATTACCGTGGCGATCCTTGTGTTCCTGATCGGCTATATCCTGGTCAACGGTATTCCCAACCTCAAGCCGTCCCTGTTTGAGTGGACCTATAATTCCGACAACGTATCCCTGATGCCCGCGCTTATCAATACCATTCTGATGACGGCGTTCTCGCTGGCCATTGCCACACCGCTGGGCATTTTTGCTGCGGTCTGGCTGGTGGAATACGCCAAACGCGGCAGCAAGCTGGTCAAGGTGGTGCGCATCACCACCGAAACGCTGCAGGGCATCCCCTCCATCGTATACGGTCTGTTCGGTATGCTGTTCTTTGTCATGCAGCTCAAATGGGGCTACAGCCTGATCGCCGGTGCCTTCACGCTGGCCATCATGGTGCTGCCGGTCATCATGCGCACCACCGAGGAAGCGCTGCTTGCAGTGCCGGATTCTTACCGCGAGGGCAGCTTTGGCCTGGGGGCCGGCAAGCTGCGCACCGTATTCACCATTGTGCTGCCCAGCGCCATGCCGGGCATCCTATCCGGCGTGATTTTGGCAACGGGCCGCATTGTAGGCGAAACCGCGGCCCTGATCTACACGGCCAGCACCGTTGCCGCCGTGCCCGCCAGCGTGTTCAACTCCACACGTACCCTTGCCACCCATATGTATCTGCTTTCCAACGAGGGCCTGCATATCAATGAAACCTACGGCACTGCCGTGGTGCTGTTGATCCTGGTGCTGCTCATCAACAGCCTGTCCAGCTTTATTGCCGGCCGCCTTGCCAAAAAGTAATGCCGAAAGGAACTGCATGATGAATAAATTCGAAGTTAAAAACATGGACCTGTATTACGGCAGCTTCCATGCACTGAAAAATATCAATATTGCCATCCCCGAAAAAGAGATCACGGCGTTCATCGGTCCTTCCGGCTGCGGCAAGTCTACTTTTCTGAAGAGCCTGAACCGCATGAACGACCTGGTGGAAGGCTGCCGCATTTCCGGCGATATCCTGCTGGACGGTGTGGATATCTATAAGGATAAGATGGATGTCAATGTGCTGCGCAAGCGGGTTGGCATGGTGTTCCAGAAGCCCAACCCCTTCCCGATGAGCATTTACGATAACATCGCCTACGGTCCCCGCACCCACGGTGTGCGCAGTAAGGCGCAGCTGGATGAAATTGTGGAAAAAAGCCTGCGCGGCGCTGCCATCTGGGACGAAGTGAAGGACCGCCTGAACAAAAGCGCGCTGGGCATGTCCGGCGGCCAGCAGCAGCGTTTGTGCATTGCCCGCGCCCTGGCGGTGGAGCCGGAAGTTCTGCTGATGGACGAACCGACCTCTGCCCTGGACCCCATCTCCACCTCCAAGGTGGAAGAGCTGGCTCTGGAATTAAAGGACCGCTACACCATCGTAATCGTGACCCATAACATGCAGCAGGCCGCCCGTATTTCAGATAAGACGGCGTTCTTCCTGCTGGGTGAGCTGGTGGAAATGGGCGATACGGAACGCCTGTTCTCCACCCCTGAGGACAAGCGCACGGAAGATTATATTTCCGGCCGTTTTGGTTGATCGGAGGAGCAATACCATGCCTAGTGTGCGTAAATCTTATGATGAAGAGCTTTTGCAGCTGGATACCTTGCTGGCCCGCATGGGTCACGAAGCCGGTGCCGCCATTGAAAGCGCACTGACTGCCCTGCGCAATGATGATATTGAACTGGCCCGCAGCGTGGTTGCGCGGGACAGCCAGATCGACGCAAGCGAACACGAGATCGAACACCGCTGCCTGCAGCTGCTGCTGCGCCAGCAGCCGGTGGCTTCGGATCTGCGCAAGGTCAGTACAGCCCTGAAAATGGTAACGGATGTGGAGCGCATCGGCGACCAGGCCAGCGATATTGCGGAGCTGGTGCTGCACCTGCACGCCAAATCCACCGATGCCGTGGGCGTGCTGGAAGATATCCTGAAAATGGGCGATGATGTGCTGAAGATGGTCAAACGCTCCATTGCCGCCTATGTGCAGGTGGACCTTGCCGCCGCCGCGGAAGTGATCGCCCATGATGATGTCATCGACACCGCGTTCAGGCGCATCAGCAGCGAAATTGCCCAGTACATTGCCGCCCACCCCACCGAAGCAGAGACCGCGCTGGATCTGTTTATGGTGACCAAATATCTGGAACGCCTTGGTGACCACGCCGTGAACGTGGCCGAATGGGTCGAATTCTTAAAGACCGGCGTTCACAAATCCCGCAAGATCGTGTGATCTTGCCCGGCGGCGTGTGAGGCCGCTCCAAGGTGAACCTGAAGCCAACTGCTTGGATTTTGAATTTTCAGGTACACCCAATAACATTGCCATTCTCTTTTTTATGTTTTCCTATACCGCACCAAAGGGCCAGCACTGCACGCTGGCCCTTTGGTGTTTTTATGTGTAGACTGCTGGGAATGAAACCTGGCAGAAAAGTGGAAGAAGCAATGCAGAGTGTGTTATACTGGAAAGGATAAGTCGAAAACGGCTGCACAATATGAGCACTGCGATAAGATTTTGAAAGAAAAGACCGCACACTTCGGCATCCATGTTACCCGCGAAGACATCATTCACAGCTTTGACAATGCTAAGGGCACGAATGGCAGCATGCAGTTTCTTCCGCCAGCCTGCCGCTGGTCCTGGTTGTGCTAGTCATTTCGTTCTTTGCCTGATTGGTACATTTATTGAAAAATTCTATTTTATAACCCAAAAGCCCAAAGCGGCACGGTTCACTTAACCGGCAGCTTTGGGCTTTTGCTGTTTTATCAGAGAAAAAATTACGCGCTTACATCTTCAAACTGGCTGTTGTACAAATCGGCGTAGAACCCGCCAGCGGCCAACAGGTCGTCGTGGGTGCCCTGCTCCACAATGTCACCATCCCGCATGACTAAAATCAGGTCGGCGTCCTTGATGGTGGAAAGCCGGTGGGCAATCACAAAGCTGGTGCGGCCGCGCATCAGGTTGTCCATGGCGGTCTGGATGCGCTGCTCGGTGCGGGTGTCCACACTGCTGGTGGCTTCGTCCAAAATCAAAATTTTGTTGTCTGCCAGAATGGC
>OOCX01001872.1_pt1 | contig 12145 bp, 10 predicted proteins | sample 1671231 | NCBI WGS metagenome assembly OOCX01 (sample SAMN06348135, study PRJEB24527) | human gut metagenome | biome: human gut; feature: ankylosing spondylitis patient; material: feces | host: Homo sapiens | place: China | collected 2015-10 | reverse complement strand
CTGCTTGCGACCGGCATTGCCCAGCGCGGCACGTTTCCCGGGGAAACAGATTATCTCGGCCGCGGCGTGAGCTACTGCGCCACCTGCGACGGCATGCTCTACCGCGGCAAGCGCGCGGCGGTCATTGGCCTGGCGGCCGACGCTCCGGCAGAGGCGGATTTCCTGCGGGAGATCGGCTGTGACGTGCATTATTATGATGGGAAAAAGCACCGCTTTGAGATCCGCGGCGCCGAGCGCGCCGATACGCTCGTGGTCGACGGCGCAGCGGAGCCGGCGGACGTCATTTTCGTCCTGCGCGCGGGCTTTGCGGCTGACACGCTCCTGCCCGGTCTTGCCACGGAAAAGGGCCACATCGTCGTGGATGAAGCTTATGCTGCGAGCATTCCCGGCGTTTTCGCGGCCGGGGACTGTACCGGCGCGCCCTATCAGATCCCAGCGGCAGTCGGTGAGGGCAACTGCGCGGCGCTTTCGGTTGTGCGCTGGCTCAGAAACGCTTGACAAACGGCACGGCAGGGCCTATAATTTTCCCATCCATTTGCGAAGAAGGGGAGGAGTAGTCTCCCGGCGGACGTCAGAGAGAAGGCGGTTGGTGCAAGCCTTTCGGATGCCGGAGATGAAGGTCGCCCCGGAGCAGCCGGCCTGAACGGAGTAGGGCGGCCGGGTTCTCCCGTTACAGAGACAAGAGTGTCACGCTTCTGCGTGGAATTCAGGTGGTACCGCGGTTTCGATCGCCCTGAAACAGTTCGTTTCGGGGCGATTTTTTTGCGCCCCGGCAATCTTAAAGGAGGAGGAGCCATGAAAGAGCTTCCGAAAGTCTACGACCCCAAACAGGTCGAGAGCAAGATTTATGACATGTGGATGCGCGGCGGCTACTTTGCCGGCAAAGCCGATCCGGACAAAAAGCCGTTTTCCATCGTCATGCCGCCCCCGAACGTCACCGGCCAGCTGCACATGGGCCACGCGCTTGACGCGACGCTGCAGGACATCCTCACGCGCTACAAGCGCATGCAGGGCTATGCTGCCCTGTGGGTGCCCGGCACGGACCATGCCGGCATTGCCACGCAGATCAAGGTCGAGGAGATGCTGCGCAAGGAAGAGGGACTGACCCGCTACGATCTCGGCCGCGAGGAGTTTCTCAAGCGCGTCTGGGCGTGGAAAAAGCAGTACGGCAACCGCATCGTCGAGCAGCAGAAGTCGCTCGGCGTGTCCTGCGACTGGGACCGCAGCCGCTTCACCATGGACGAGGGCTGCTCGAAGGCCGTGCGTGAGACGTTTTGCGAGCTGTATGAAAAGGGCCTGATCTACAAGGGCAACCGCATCATCAACTGGTGCCCGCACTGCCGCACCGCCCTGTCTGACGCCGAGGTCGAATACAAGGACATGCCTGGCGCGTTCTGGTATATCCGCTACCCGCTCAAGGACAGCGACGACTATCTCACCATTGCCACCACCCGTCCGGAGACCATGCTCGGCGACACCGGCATCGCGGTCAACCCGGCGGACGAGCGCTACCAGCACCTCGTCGGCAAGACGGCCATCCTGCCGCTCGTGGGCCGTGAGCTGCCCATCGTGGCCGATGATTACGTCGAGCTCGATTTCGGCACCGGCTGCGTCAAGATGACGCCCTGCCACGACCCGAACGACTACGAGGTCGGCCTGCGGCACAACCTCGAGCAGATCCTCATTTTCGACGAGGACGCCCGCGTCATCAACGGCGGCAAGTACAACGGTCTCGACCGCTATGAGGCGCGTAAGGCCATTGTGGCCGATCTCGAGGAGCAGGGCTACCTCATCAAGACCGAGCCCTATAATCATAACGTCGGCACGTGCTACCGCTGCGGCACGGTCGTCGAGCCGATGACGAGCCCGCAGTGGTTCGTCAAGATGAAGCCGCTGGCCGAGCCCGCCATCGAGGCCGTGCGTGACGGACGCATCAAGTTCGTGCCCGAGCGCTTCAGCAAGACCTATTATAACTGGATGGAGAATGTGCACGACTGGTGCATCTCCCGCCAGCTCTGGTGGGGCCACCAGATCCCGGCGTGGTACTGCGACGACTGCGGTCATGTCACCGTCTCGCGCACCGACGCCTGCGAGTGCGAGGCCTGCCACAGCAAGAACATCCACCGCGACCCCGACGTGCTTGACACCTGGTTCAGCTCCGCGCTCTGGCCGTTTTCCACGCTCGGCTGGCCGGATAAGGATTCCGAGGACCTGAAGTTCTGGTACCCCACGAGCGTCATGGTCACGGGCTACGACATCATCTTCTTCTGGGTCGCGCGCATGATCTTCTCCGGCCTCGAGCAGATGAAGGACATCCCGTTTCCGACGGTGTTCATCCACGGCCTGGTCCGCGATGATAAGGGCCGCAAGATGTCCAAGTCCCTCGGCAACGGCATCGACCCGCTCGAGATGGCCGACACCTACGGCGCCGACGCTCTGCGCTTCAACCTCATCACGGGCAACAGCCCCGGAAACGACATGCGCTTCTATGTTGAGAAGTGCGGCGCCATGCGCAACTTTGCCAACAAGCTCTGGAACGCGTCGCGCTTTGTGATGATGAACCTCACCATTGACAAAAACGAGCTGCCCGAGACGCTGGAGCTCGAGGATAAGTGGGTGCTCTCGAAGCTCAACACGCTCTCGAAGGAAGTGTGCGAGAATCTCGACAAGTACGAGATCGGTATCGCCGCGGCGAAGATCTACGACTTCATCTGGGACACGTACTGCGACTGGTATATCGAGCTGACCAAGACCCGCCTGAACGGCACGGACGAGGCCGCCAAGCTCACAGCGCAGAATGTGCTGTGCTATGTGCTGGTGACGCTTTTGAAGCTGCTGCACCCCTTCATGCCCTTCATCACGGAGGAGATCTATCAGGCGCTTCCCAAGTGTGACGGTGCCTCTGACATTCTGATGATGGCCCAGTGGCCGGAGTATACCGAGGCGCTGAATTTCCCGACGGAGGAAAACGCCATGGAGGCCGTCATGGACCTGATCCGGGCTATTCGCGCCCGTCGGGCCGAGATGAACGTGCCCCCCTCCAAGAAGGCGGAGCTGCGAATCGTCACCGGCCAGCCGGAGGCGTACCGGCAGGGCCTCCATTTTATCCAGCGCCTTGCCTATGCCAGCGAGGTGGCGTTCCCGGAGTCCGCGCCGGCGGATGTCACCGGCCTTGTCAGCATCGTCACACACGATGCCACGGCCTATCTGCCCCTCAGTGAGCTGGTGGACCTTGCGGCGGAGCGGGAGCGCATTGCCAAGGAGCTTGAAAAGGCGAAAAACGGCCTGCGTATCACAGAGGGCAAGCTCTCCAACGAGAAGTTTGTGGCCCACGCCCCCGAAAACGTGGTAAACGCGGAGCGGGAGAAGGTCACTAAGTACAAGGAGCTCATTGCCAAGCTGGAGGAATCTGCCAAGGCCATGGCATAATTCCAGAAAAAGCAATCAAATCCCCCGGCGCTTTTGGCGTCCGGGGGATTTTTCTGCCCTTGACGGATGAATGTCCGGGGTATAAAATCAAACCAAATCAAAAAGGGAGGTGCCGGAATGGAATATCAGGCGGCAGTTATCACCGTCAGCGACGGGTGCAGCGCCGGGACACGGACGGACACCAGCGGCCCTGCGGTGCGGGCCATGCTGGAGGGGGCCGGGTATCGGGTTCTCCACACGGCTGTTGTGCCGGACGATAAGCTGACCATCAGCCGGGAGCTGTGCCGCTGCGCCGATGAGCTGGGATGCGATTTGGTGCTTACCACCGGCGGCACCGGCCTTTCGTCCCGGGATGTGACCCCGGAGGCCACCCGGGCGGTGGTGCACCGGGAAATTCCGGCCATCCCGCAGACCATGCTGTATGCAAGCCTTGCCATCACGCCCCGGGCCATGCTGTCCCGGGCCGCGGCGGGGACGCGGGGGAGCTGCCTCATCATCAATCTGCCGGGGTCGGAAAAGGCAGCAAGGGAAAATTTAGCGGCGGTGCTGGACACGCTGGGCCACGCGCTGGAGATGCTGCGCGGCGGCGGACACTGAGCCGCGCCAAATACGAAAAGAGGAAAATGCAATGCGAATCGTAGTCAAGGTCGGCACCTCCACGCTGGCCCACCCCACGGGGCGGCAGAACATTCAGCGGATGGAGCGGCTGTGCAAGGTTTTAAGCGATCTGAAAAACGCGGGCCATGAGGTGATTTTAGTTTCCTCCGGCCATGGGTTTCGGCAAGCTGAACCTCCGGGAGCGGCCCCACGATATGCCAACCAAGCAGGCGTCAGCGGCGGTGGGACAGTGCGAGCTGATGTATGTGTATGACAAGCTGTTCACCGAATACAATCATACGGTGGCCCAGTTGCTCATCACCGCGCCGGACATCGCCGAGGGCGGTGTCCGCAAGGAAAATTTCCATAATACACTGGAACGGCTGCTGGATTTGGGGGCGCTGCCGGTCATCAATGAAAACGATACCATCTCCACGGATGAAATCGTCATCGGGGACAACGATACCCTCTCCGCCACGGTGGCGGCCACTGTCCGGGCGGAGCTGCTGATTCTGCTGTCGGACATTGACGGACTGTATGACAGCGACCCCCATAAAAACCCGGACGCCAAGCTCATTTCCGTGGTGCCGGAGCTGACGGAGGATATTCTGCGCCTTGGCGGCGGGGCCGGCTCCGCGCTGGGGACCGGCGGCATGGCCACCAAGCTCCACGCGGCGCAGATTGCCACGGCGGCGGGCTGTGAAATGGTCATCGCCAACGGGCAGGCCCCGGAGATGCTGTACGATATTGCGGCGGGTAAGCCGGTAGGCACCCGCTTTTTGACAGGGAGGGCAAATACATGACAACGCTGGAGCTGATTGAAAAAACAAAGGCGGCGTGGGGAAGCCTCCGGGATACGGACACAGACGCCCGGAACCGAATCCTCACCGAAATGGCGGCGTGCCTTGAGGCGGACAGCGCTGCGATCTTAGAGCAGAATCGGGCGGACATGGCGGACGCCCGGGGACATATTTCCGATGTGATGCTGGACCGTCTGCGGCTGGACGAGGGCCGCATTGCCGCCATGGCGGCGGGCATCCGGGCGGCAGGCGCGCTGCCGGACCATGTGGGGCGCATCCTGTCGGAATTTCACCATGCCAACGGCATGACCATTTACAAAAAGCAGGTGCCGCTGGGGCTGGTGGCCATTATTTACGAGAGCCGCCCCAACGTGACCAGCGACGCCGCCGCCCTTGCCATCAAGAGCGGCAATGCCTGCATCCTGCGCTGCGGCAAAGAGGCCTGGCGCAGCGCCAATGCCATCGTGAAAGCGCTGCGGCAGGGTCTTGTGGAGAACGGCCTGCCGGAAGCCGCTGTCAGCCTGATCGAGGACACCTCCCACGCCTCGGCCAACGCCCTGATGACCGCCGTGGGCTATGTGGATCTGCTGATCCCCCGCGGCGGGGCCGGGCTGATCCGCGCCTGCGTGGAAAACGCCAAGGTCCCCTGCATCCAGACCGGCACCGGCATCTGCCACATTTTTGTGGATGACACCGCCGACCAGGATAAGGCACTGGACATCATTGAGAACGCCAAGGCCAGCCGCCCCAGCGTGTGCAATGCCGAGGAGGTATGTCTGGTGCATTCGGCCATTGCGGCAGAGTTTCTGCCCGAGCTGGCTCAGCGCCTCGGCCCGGACCGCACGGCAAAGGGCCTGCATCCGGTGGAACTGCGGCTGGACGAGCGCGCCGCGGCCATCATCCCCGGCACCCCGGCAGGCCCGCAGGACTTTGACACCGAGTTTCTGGATTACATTCTGGCCGTCAAGGTCGTGGACAGCGTGGACGAGGCCATTGCCCACATCGCTGCTCACTCCACCGGCCACAGCGAAGCCATCCTGACCCGGACACAGGCCCACGCCGACCGGTTCACCGCAGCTGTGGACAGTGCCGCCGTGTATGTAAACTGTTCCACCCGCTTCACCGATGGCGGAGAGTTCGGGCTGGGCTGCGAGATGGGCATCTCCACCCAGAAGCTGCACGCCCGCGGCCCGATGGGGCTGGAAGAGCTTTGCAGCTACAAGTACATCATCCACGGAGATGGGCAGATCCGCTGAGTTCCCCACCTCCCCAGTGTGAAAATAATTTTCTCGTGCAGGCCGACGTCCGATGTCCCGGCCTGCATTTTTGTTTTATCGGCATGGAGCGTTTTTTCTTCAGTAACAATTTTTGAAGATTGTTTTCACTTTTGATGGTTTTTCCGTGTTTTGGGGCAAACTATTGTATCCAAGTTTTTTCTGTTTCTCACAAATAAAAAGTGCTACTTTCTCCGTTTTTTCTTGCAAAATCTTCAAAAAAACTCTTGACACCCCTGTTTTTGCGCGGTAAAACTATATTGGAAATTTTGATAACGATTTCAGCGTGTTTCATCATTTCGTCTCAAAACTGTCCGCCACCCACAACACTATACTGAGAACAAAGGAGAGAACACTATGACGATTGCCATTCTTGCACACGATTCCCGCAAGGAACTTGCGCTTCAGTTCTGCACTGCCTACAGCGCGATCCTTTCCAAAAATGTAGTCATTGCCACCGGTACTACCGGACGGATGCTGGCGCAGACCACCGGTCTGCCTGTGCATTGTTACCTCTCCGGCAAGCTGGGCGGCGTACAGCAGATCACTTCCCGCGTTGCCTGCGACGAAGTGGATCTGGTGCTGTTTTTCCGCGATCCGCTCAAGGTGGATGCTTCCAGCCTGAACGAGCAGAACCTGCTGCGCCTGTGCGATATGCACGGCGTGCCCATTGCCACCAACATTGCCACCGCCGAGGTGCTGCTGCGCGGTCTGGATCAGGGCGATCTGGACTACCGCGAGGGCATGCACCCGCCGGTTGTGGAGCCCGTGCCCGTACTGGAACACCGCGCCGTGTGCTGAGACAGACTTTGTGTATAGAGGGAAACAGCGCCGCAGAAATGTTCTGCGGCGCTGTTGTTTTGTTTACTCCTGTTTGCCTTCCGGGCGGAACACATAGCCCTTGCCCCACACATTGCACAGGTACACCGGCTTTGCGGGGTCCGGCTCAATCTTGCTGCGCAGGTTGTGGATGTGCACCTGCACGGTGCGCACATCGCCCAGACTGTCCTTGCCCCAGATCTTCTGGTAGAGCTCATTGGCCGTAAAAAAGGTGTTGGGGTTGCGCACGAACAGGCTGAGGATGCGGTATTCCATATCGGCCAGATGGATGTCCTCGCCACGGCAGTGCACACTGCGGTTGTCGGCATCCAGCCGGAAAGCCGGGCAGGTGTAGCCCCGGAGACTGGGCTCGGCGGCATCCATCTGCACCCGGCGCACGTTGGCCAGAATGCGGGCCACCAGCACCTTGTTGTCGTAGGGCTTGGTGAGGAAATCGTCACCGCCCAATTCCAGCGCATGCACGATGGTGTCCACATCGTCCAGGCAGGAGGTAAAGATGATGGGGCAGTGATGCCCGCTGCGTAGGGTCTGACACAGCTGCATGCCGTTGGTGTCCGGCAGCAGGATGTCCAGCAGGATCACGTCAAAGGGGTCTTTTGCGTGGGCCAGTGCTTCCTCGCCGGAGGCTGCACACACCACCTCAAACCGCTTCTGACTTTCCAGAAAGATCCGGGTCATTTCCCGGATCATTGCATCATCCTCCACCAACAGGACACGAATCATGCCGCCGCTCTCCCTTTTTTGCCAAAATTCTGGTATACTGAAACCACCTTACAGTTCAGTATACCCTATTTACGATACCCTGACAACCGCTTTTAGCGAGATTCCTGCTTGTATTTCTGAGGAAGGTGTGTTTATGCGGCACAAAACATCCGGCTATTTTCTGCTCTCGGCCCTGCTGGTGAGCCTGATCCTGGGGCTGTGCATCCTGCTCAACCTGCGCTGCCCGCAGGCGGTCAGCGACGATGCTCTGACCCAGGAGCAGCTGACCCGGGGCGTCACCCTGACCGGCTGGCAGCAGACCGGCCCTAGGCACTGGCGTTTTGCCTTTGAAGCGCCTGCCGACGTCCCGGAACTGGTGCTCTGCCTTTCCACCCGGTCGCTGGACGCCGTGCCGGAAGGGCTGGAGCCCACCGACCAGCGTGGTGAGGCTTTCTGGGTGCGGCCGGTGCCCGGCCGGACGTCCGAGATCACTGTGACCAGCACCACGGTCCCACAGATGTGGTTGATGCTGCCCGACGCCCTGTGGCACTGGCGCGAACTGCGCAGCAGCCTGCAGCTGATGGCGCTTGTGGCTTTTGCCAGCATGGGTGCGGGCATTCTGGCGCTGTTCTGCTTCAAGCCCAAGCATGAACTGGGAGTTTTCCTGCTGTATCTGGGCGTCATGTTCGGTTGGGGGTTGGCTGTGCTGTTCCCGGCCGGGCAGACCGGCGCACTGCTCGGGTTCCTGATGGGGCTGTACTTTCCCTTTGCGGTGCTCACCCCCATCTGGCTGTGCTGTTCCCTGCTCCATGTGGCACTTCCCCGGCGCGGCAGCCGGCACTTTGCACTCTCGGTGCTGGCCACTTTGCTGTTTCTGATGCTGGGCACATCCACCCAGACGGTACTGCGCAGCGTCACATTGCAGGCCGGTATGGCGATGGTGCTGGTGGTGCTGGCCCAGGCACTGGCGAAAAAAGAGCGCCCGGCCTGGTATCTGCTGGCAGGCTACATCCTGACCTTTGGCCTGCGTCTGACGATCGTACTGCCATCCTTCCGGTTCTGGTTTTACCGGGAAAGTTTCCCCTTCTACATGGTGCGCTGTGCCCGGCTGTACGACATTCCCTTTACGCTGGGGTGTCTGGTGTTTGTCAGCCGCCGCTACGCACTGCAATTTGACCGCACCGAGCAGCTGGCGCAGGAGCTGGAAGCCCGGGTGACACAGCGCACCCAGGCCCTGCAGAACGAGACGGACGCCCGCAAGAGCATGATGCTGAACATCTTCCACGACCTGCGCAGCCCGCTGTTCGTCATCGGCAGCGGGCTGGACACGCTGGCCGCCGCGCCGGACGCCCTGCCTGCCCTGCTGCCGGTGCTGCAGGAGCGGGTGGGCTTTGTGCGCAGGCTGACCGAGGACCTGTTTCTGGCGGCTAAGCTGGAGCAGAAGCAGGTCCTGCTCAACGAGGACCGCGCCCGGCTGGAAGCCCTGACTGCAGCGGTGTGCAGCGCCTGTCAGGCCGAAGCCGCCCACAAAGGAGTGGAGCTGCGGACCGATACCGGCACTCCCCTGCCCGTGTGGGGCGACGCTGTGCGGCTGGAGCAGATCTTGCAGAACCTTGTGACCAACGCCATCCACTACACCCCCTCCGGCGGACGGGTCACCGTGGTGTGTGCTGCCGAGAACGGGCAGGCCTGCGTAAAGGTCACGGACACCGGCTGCGGCATCGCGCCGGAGGATCAGCCCGCCGTGTTTGACCGCTACTTCCACACCACCGCCGACACCAAGCACGATTCCACCGGCCTCGGTCTGACCATTGCGCAGGAGCTGGCGCACCTGCACCGGGGCGAGATCCTGCTGCAGAGTGAGCCGGGCAAGGGCAGCTGTTTTACCCTCTGCCTGCCGCTGTTGGACGCTGAATGACACCAAAAGCCCTGTGGCTTCCCGTTTTGAGAAGCCACAGGGCTTTTCTGTTACAGCGCTCAGGCAAGCAGAGCGGACAATTTTGACGTTATTTTTTCAATGACCCAATCAGTCCTTGAAATAAGCCTTCTGGATGGCCAGCAGCACACCGGCGCGGCTGGCGGCAAAGTTCAGGCCGCCCTGCAGGTAGCAGGTGTAGGGCTCACGCAGCGGGCCGTCGCAGGACAGCTCGATGGTGCTGCCCTGGGTAAAGCTGCCGCTTGCCATGACCACCTCATCGGTGTAGCCCGGTTCCGGGCTGGGTTCCGGGGCCGCATAGCTGTCCACCGGGCTGGCAGCCTGGATGCCCTGACAGAAACCGATCAGGGCATCGGCGGTGCCGGCATCAAAACAGGTCACGATGTCGTTGTGGTCATCACAGTAGCGCGGCACCGGGTTCTTGCCCAGCAGCTCCAGCATGCACTGCGCATAAATGGCGGTCTTGATGGCCTCACACACCACGCCGGGGGCATAGTAGAAGCCCAGATACATGTCGCGGGGCGTTTCCAGTGTGCAGCCCAGTTCCTTGCCCAGGCCGGGCGCGTTCAGGCGGTAGGCGCACAGCTCCACCAGATCCTTCCGGCCGGCAATGTAGCCGCCGGTGGGCGCAATTCCGCCGCCGGGGTTCTTGATGAGACTGCCCACCACAAGGTCGGCACCCACCTGGCAGGGCTCCTGCGTCTGGGTGAACTCGCCGTAGCAGTTGTCCACAAAGATGATGATATCCGGGTTGGCGGCACGGGCGGTGTCGGCAACCTTTTTGATGGTGTCCAGATCAAAGGCGTTGCGCTGCAGATAGCCGCGGCTGCGCTGGATATGGCACACCTTGGCCCCCGGGGCCTTTTGAGCGATCAGGTCGTAGTCCGGGGTGAAGTCAGCCTTGAGGGGAGCTTCGTCATATTTGATGCCGTAGTCCATCAGGGTACCGGTGCCCTTGCCCTTGCCGTCCAGACCGATGACGCCCTCCAGCGTATCGTAGGGGCGGCCGGTGGCGGCCAGCAGGGTATCGCCGGTGCGCAGCAGACCAAACAGGGCGACCGTCAGGGTGTGGGTGCCGCTCATGAACTGAGAGCGCACGAGGGCAGCCTCGGCCCCCATGCAGCGGGCGAAGACCTCCTCCAGCTTATTACGGCTGTCGTCCCAGACGCCGTAGCCGCTGGAACCCCAGAAGTGCCGGGCCTCGACACCGCAATCGGTGAAGGCACGCAGCATTTTCAGCTGGTTGTAGTCGCGGATCTCCTCCACATGGCAGAAAGGTTCACGACAAAGTTTCAAAGCTTTTCGGTCCAGTTCCAGCACGTCGGGGCGTAAATTGTAGAATTGTTCGATCATTTTGTATTCCAATCTGTAGTATATTGTTGAATCATACCATTTTGTACAAACCCAAGCCGCTGGTAAAATCCGCGGAGGTGGGGCAGGCAGAGGAAACAGACGTCCTTCTCCGCCGCCAGTTCGTTGGCCAGGCTGGCAATCAGCCAGCCTGCCAATCCCCTGCCCCGCCATTCCGGCGCGGTGACACCGGCGGCCATGTAGGCTTCGCGGGTGCTCTGCTCATAGCAGCCTACCGTGCAGACGGGCTTGCCATTGTACAGCAGGGCGCGGCAGGTGCCATAGCCATGGGCCAGGGCCGTGCAGGCGGTGGAGTAGAATTCGTCGGCCTCGGCATCGCTCTCGGCAAAGACCAGGCGGCTGATGGGCAGCATCGAAGGGGCAGTATCCAGCGTAAGGCCCCACTTTCCCACCGGAGGCTTTGGCAGGGGCAGTGCACGGCCCTGGGGCAGCGTCCACAGGGTCAGCGGTTTGCCGGACTGCCATGTGTTGGCGTAGGCCGCAGGCAGCGGGTGTTCGCACCGCAGGCAGTCGACGTGCAGGAATCGCAGGAAGCCCTGCAGTTCCTCACGTGTGTCCTCGTCGTCGGGCAGGCCACCGCACAGAGCGCCGCTGCCGCCGCGCAATTCCAGCACCGCCGTGCCGGGCAGCAGGTAGAACATCCACCCGCTGGCCGGGTGCGCACCGAACAATGCCAGATGGGTGCCCAGTACGCTCTCAAAATACGGCTTGCCGGCAATGCGCCAGCGGTACTCGGCCTGCTGCTGCGGTGTGGTAATGGCTTGGATCATGGGTGGTCCTTTTCTGTTCCTTTTCTTATAAGAAAAGGAACCAAAAGAATTTTAATAGAAAAAGCATAGAAACGGGCGGATATAGAATCCGCCCCTATGTGGGGTGGAGTTCTATCGTGCATAGAGCGGCATTTTTATGCTAATTTTGTTTGAAAATTCTTTGCGCAACTTTCTTTCAAGAAAGCTGCATCACAATGTTTTTATAATCCCGCCCACGGACCTCAAAGTTGGGGTAGAGGTCGAAAGAGGCGGACGCCGGGGACAGGCTGACGACGTCGCCGGGCTGGGCGGCACTACGGGCCAGCTCAACGGCATGCTGCATGTTGTCGGCGTGCAGGATAGTCAGCTTGCTTTCGTCAAAATCTGGATGCTCGCGCACGGCCTTCTCGATGCGGGGGCCGGTAGCACCCATCAGCACGAGGTTCT
>OOCX01001870.1_pt1 | contig 12147 bp, 8 predicted proteins | sample 1671231 | NCBI WGS metagenome assembly OOCX01 (sample SAMN06348135, study PRJEB24527) | human gut metagenome | biome: human gut; feature: ankylosing spondylitis patient; material: feces | host: Homo sapiens | place: China | collected 2015-10 | reverse complement strand
TTAGATAATTTAACTGATTTAAATGAATTAAATAAAAAGCAGATAAGTGGATTTATTGTGAAAAGAAAGCAGAATACAGCTCATTTAAATAAGTTGTTTGAAACTTTGGTATGTTTTTGTGAAGAACACAATATACCTGTTTTGGAACTTCCACAGGATATCAGTTACTGGTTGGTTATTAAGTATGTACTATCTCAAATATGTAGTAATATCGTAGTTGCAAAATTTATTTATTCTAAATTAACTCGAGATGAAATCAGTCAGTATTTTGCTGGAAGAGCTATTAGAGAGAAAGCAATAGAGAAATTGATTTGTGGTCTGGAAACTATGCTTGGAAATCCTGTTGCTTTGTATGACGCACAATTTCATAATATGTATTCAAGTACATCAGAACCAATTGAATTAAAAATTTTAAAGGATAGCCCAAAATATGTGCCTAATATCATTACGCAGCTTGAATATATACGTCAAAAAAGAAATAATGTTGAATATATAAAAGAAATCGACATTTTCGGTCAGAGTAAGTATTATTTGCTAATATCAGAGATAAACGAACCATTAATGGAATTAGATTTTATAACATTAGAGGGGGCAGTTTCAGCTTTATTATATTTTTTAATTCAAAATGAAACGGTAAAGAGTATTGAAAAGAAATATCATAGAGATTTAGAATATCGAATGCTAAATGGATCGCTGTCAGAATCAGAGAAAGAGGATGTTGCAAATCTGCTTGATCTTAATGCAACAGATGAATATCGGGTTATCACATTTTATTTGAAATCTGGAAACAATAAAGAAAATTTCAGTGCTGAACAAAGAAAAGAGACAAAGATTGTAGAAAAAGCAGTTTTAAAATTTCTACCTAAAGAGTATATTTTTTGTAATACAAATCGAATCATATATATTCACAAGGAAAATAAAAAGAAGGAAAACGGGAATTTCGAAGAAAGCTGGAAAAATTTCAAAAAGAAACGCAAGATCAATTGACAGATAGAAAAGAACAATTTGAATTCCTGATTGGGATAGGAAAAAGTGTTAAAGGTTATCATGATTTGAAAGATTCTTTTGAAGATTCTAAAACTGCAATAGAATACATTGATGTCATTAGAAAGATAACAGGTGATATACAGAAGTCAGTAGTGGATTGTTCAAAATTAGGATTCTTTCATGTTTTTACAAATATTAAGGATGAAAAGCAATTAAGAACATATATACCAGATACAGTCCATGAGATTCATCAGTATGATGTTCAGAAAAATGGAGAACTGATTGATACGCTGGAATGCTATTTGAATCATAAACAAAGTATTCGAAAAACTTCAGAGTTAATGTGCGTGCATGCTCGAACAGTTTCATACCGTTTGCAGAAAATAGTAGAATTGACAGGAATGGATTTTGACAATGTGGCTGAGATATTAGCTGTTCGAAACGGAATTATAATATTAAAAATATTGGAATTGTTATAAAAGATAACGAATCACATGGTTAGTGTGGTTCGTTTTTCTTTTTGGAAAAATTCATATAATGGAACACTTCTTGCAAAATACACACACCATATTTGCAAATTTTGTGCATTATAAAAAATAGAAAGAACGATATACTATTATATGTGAAAATAGTATTAAGGAATATTTTTTTGACATAAACTAGTACCTTTAAGGGTTGAGTTACGTAAGAGGTGGAGTTATGGAGCAGGAAAAACCAATGGTTTGCACAGATAAGGACTTTGACAGGTTTTATGTAGCATTAAAATTAAATCTAAAAACAAATAGGTATGAATGCATTTACTCACATAATCAAGAGGTCTTTGAAATAGCAAGGAAGACAGAAGATTATGATACGTTTATTCAGATATATATAGAGAGATTTATTCATGATGCTGATAAATCAAAGCTACGAGATTTCCTGTTAAGCGATAAGTTAACAGAAAATCTGGTTCATGGCTATGCAGAGCAGGATATCGTATACCGCAGAATAGAGAGTGAAAAATCTTATATAAAGATGAGGGCTAAGAAATATGTGGATATAAAAGATAATATAGCAATGATTACATTACATAATGTAAAAAGAACCTACAGATCCGTAATGGAAATGAAACGAGAACTCCAGAAGAACGAGCGCGATAAGACCAAGCAATATTGGAATATGGTGTCATTATTGTCTACAGTTCTGGATCATAATAATTTATCAGAAGCGGAAAACCAGGACAATATTATTTTCTTTACAAAGCAGATGTATCTCCAACTGCAGAAAAATTATCCGGAATATGGAATTACAGACGAAGAAGTAGAAGCTGTATCACATTTGGCGCCAATTCATGATATTGGAAAAATCAGGGTGCCTGTTGAAAATCGGTATTGATGATAAGATTTTAAATAAAAATGGAAAATTAACGAAAGAAGAGTTCGAGGTCATGAAAACACATACGTTGATTGGTGCATCTATTCTGGAAAATCTGGAAGAATATCAGAAAGAACCACTGATTCAGACGGCTTATGAGATTTGCAGATGGCATCATGAACGATATGACGGAGCTGGGTATCCGGATGGTTTGCATGGAGAAGAAATTCCTCTTTGTGCACAGGTTGTGGGACTGGCTGATGCATATGATGCCTTAATCAGTCCTCGCCCCTATAAAAGTAAACTGACTCATGGAGAAGCATTGCAAATGATCCTGAACGGGGAATGTGGCTCGTTCTCCCAACCGCTGCTTCATTGTTTTCTGGAAGCGGCAATGCAGAAGGAATGGATAAAAAAGGCAGATAGCTAAGAAAATGAAAATATGTTTTTAGGAGGAATTTGTGTGAAGAGGAAAAAGAGATGGCTAAGATGGATAGCCTGGACACTTTTATTGGTTTTGTGCATGAATAGCGCAGGAACGACAGTTTTGGCAGTTTCAGTGGAAGAAGAGAATATTCCAAATATAAATAGTACTCAAGAGGGTGAACTGCACACAGAAGAATCTATTCCTGAGGAAAGTACATCATTGTCGGAAGAGACGTCGAAAGAAGAAAATACTTCGCCATCAGAAGAGACTCCTGGAGAGGAAATCACCCCGCCATTAGAAGAGATTCCGGAGGAAGAAATTACTCCATCCCCGGGAGAGTTTTCAGAAGAAGAAAAAGCCGTTGAGGAGCAGATTGCACAAGAGGAATCACCAAGGCTTCAGGAGATTTCCGAAGGATTTGATATTGATTTCTATGTTATTATTGATGGAAACAAGGTAAAGCTTCAGCATAATGACATTACCGGCATTGCAACATGGAAAGACGGAAGAACTACCTACTATGGTGTTTCCATTGAGGACCTGCTCCTGATATATGAAGAATTTGGATTTGTAAAAAACAGCGATGGTCAGAATCCAGATGCAAAAAATAAGTTTGTATCTGCATACCGGGGAAAAAGCAGGATAGAATACGGAAAAGTTTATACAGACACAGAATCCGGAAAGACATATGTTTCTTACAATGATGGACAGAATAAACAAGGGGAAGCGATAGATGTTTACTACCTTCCAAATGGAAAAGGCCTTGCATTAAATTTAAAAGATTCTGTAAAAAAGGACAACTCGTTTTATTCCGTAGAGGTAAAGGGAGAAGGGCAGGATCGGATTCGTTATGCATTAACAGGAACTGTAGTGGAAGAAGTTGTGTCTGACTTTAATCCACAATTGCCGGATCAGACAGACCAGATCGAATGGACCTGTATGGGAACAGATGATAAGGTAATAGATGGTGTACGGGAATCAGGGAACCGGACAAGGTTCTCAATCGGAAAGATCACACAGTCTTATGTGCTCCAGAGAGCGGACCAGACAGCCTTTGATATTCAGTTTTATATATATGCAGACAATGAGGTTCGAAAGCTGCCGGCTGATTCACTGAAAAAAGTGTATAAATGGAACCGTCAGGGCAGATGCTATTTATCTGTCAGTGATCTTGCTGAGATTTATAAAGAGTTCGGCTTGAATGCAGAGGAAACACAGTCCGGAAATTATTTTCCATATACAGTCCGTGGTGAGAAGACATTAGCACAGGCGACAGTGGTAACTTATAAAGGACAGCAATATGTATCCTACACCCTGGACAATCAGGACACAACGGTACCGACAGATGTTTACTATATGCCAAAAGGAGCATCTGATGGCGAAAAAATTCCGGATAATGATTCAGACCAGATTAAGCAGAATGAGAACAGTTTCTATTCGGTTACAGTGATCAATCCGGATGGAAATCGAACTGTGAGTTACTATAAGAAAGATTCTGCGGTCACAATTTCCGTTGATCCTGGAGATACGAAGGAAAGCGACTGGCTTTGTGCCAGTGAGGATGAAAATAAAACAATTGCTCCGGTGAAACAGGGCGATAAACTAACCTTTTCTATTGGAAAGATAGAGCAACCATATACGGTTGCATGCAACACTTTTGCACCAGCAACCTTGAACATTAAATTCTATACTTTTGTAAATAATGAGAGATATAATGTTCTAAACGAAGAAATTCCTGTTATAAAAGATACTACAACAAAGCCGGGAACAGTTTATTATTATATTTCTAATGATGAGTTAAAAAAGCATTTTGAAAAATTTCATTACGATGGTTCTATTCAAAATGGAGCAAAAGAGCGTTTTTATTATTCCAAGAGAGATTACGATACAATCCATAATGCAGGGAAATACACGATAGAAGGTCATGAATGTATTTATATAGGAAAGTCCGGAGAGCCGATGGATGTGTATTACCTGCCAGACGGACAGAATATTGCCACAATGAGTGCAAAGACCTTACTAGAACACGACGATGATAGATATGACGGTTTTTACAGTGTGACAGTACAGGATGAAGATGGACAGGTTTACAGCCAAACAGCTTTGCGTGATCTTCCGGCAATTGATTTTGTTGCAAGAAAGTCAACACTTACAAGAACAGTTAGTACAAAGCCGCGTGTAGAAGAACAAACGCAGGATATAAACTGGGAATGCAGAAAGGAAGATGGTACTCTTTCAGCGGTTACATGGAGTAAAAATGAAGCAGAGCATACCATGAGCTTTACTATTCAGCCAGATGATGCAGTACGTCCATATGTGATTGTTCCTGATAATACAGAAAAGCCGGCTGCGGTAAAAGAAGCAAATATCAGTTTTTATGTATTTATCGATGGACATTATAAGCTGATAAAGAACCTCAATGCTGAGCAACATTACATAATCAAAGCAAACAGTGGCCGAGCCAGTCGTTATTATTTGCGAGCTAAACCAGATGATACGATTTCTAAAATTTACAGTGAGTTTGGTTTCACTCCGAGCAAGCTGGAGCCCGGCGCAGATCAGAAAGAGAAGATTCTGTTTGGTTATGCGACAGACAGCCGTGTGTTTGTACAGCACCCTTATAAGGACAACGATGGTACATGGTATATTCCTGTCCTGAAAAACGGGAAAGATGTATCTGTCTATTATTTCTCACAGCCAAACCCACTGAATCCAGACAGAATCGAAAATTATTTTGATCGTTTGACAGGACTTTCTTCTCAGGTTGGGCTGGCAGGAAGACATTTCAGTGTAGAGGAAAGTTTTCATCTGATTGAAGTGTTGGATCCACTGAATCTGACCAAAAGAGAAGCAATTAAGAGACAGTATGTAGGCCATGGGGAAGCATATACTTTGGAAGTACCAAAGAGGGCAAGTTTAGAAGGTGAGTATTATGGCAAGGAGATTGTCTGGAGTTGTACATCTAATGACAGGGACGAAAATGAGGTTCTTCCAGAACCGTCCGGAAATGATAAGGTAAAATTTGAAATTCCGAAGGTTAACTCATCTTATGAGGTGATCGCAGACAAACCGCTGGAGTCTGGGGCAGTCAGGGTTATCTATAATACAACTCGTTATATGAAGAAACTTCCTAAGGAAGCTAAGTTGACCCCTCAGGTTGAGAATAAGACAAGACATACAGATGATTATGAGAATGAAATAGAAGCTGGAAAACATAACGTTAAGTCACCATATCCGCTAGTTTATGATCATGAAGATAATGACAGCAAAGAGTTGGAACAGTATGAATTCGATCATTGGGATTACAGAAACAAAGACGGAAAGTGGCAGGAATGCGGTGCAGGGGATTCTATTTCTGATCTTATAAATAATAGTGCAAGACAGCCAATCACCCTCTATGCAGCGTGGCGTAAGGTTAGTAACCAAAATCGAAAACAGGTACAGTTTTATATCTGTAAGTCAGCGATGCCGGAAGATGGTTCGGTAGCATTACCAACCACGAATGTAGACGATTATACAAGTGCGGTTGCCGTGGCAAACTGTAATGTGAAGGCAAGTATATTGCATGATGTTCCAGTTCTTGGAAATAAGAATCCATCTACGTGGGAACAGTATGCGGATGGAAATAAGAGAGTGCAAGAACTTTTGCAGGGAACTAAACCAGATGAGGGATATATTGGAAATGGAGACTATATCTACAAGATAGATAGAATTCCTTCCGATGAAGAGGTATTCCAGACAATTCGTGAAAGCGGACGTATGATTCGTATCGGAGACAGGGAGATTCCGCCATCGAAATTAGATACCGAATTCTTCACCATTTATTGGTATTCTTTCAAAAGTGAAATGTCCGATGGGTGGCATATTGACGGACGTATTGTAGCAAAAAATGGTTACCTGACAGTAAAGAAAGATTTTGTCGGAATGCCGGAAGCAATAGAGAAAGTCAAGAAAGATTATTATATCCAGGTAGATATGGATGAAAAGCTTTTAGATGGAAAACCTCAGCCACCTGCATTTCATGAGCATATGAAACTTGTGCTTCCTTCAGAAGATAGCCAGAAACCGGATGCAGAAGCTCCGCAAGCGGAGGATGCTCCAATAGAAGTTGTAGGTACATGGACAGATGATACACATACAAGCTGTACGTGGATCGTTAAGGCGGACTCATTCTGGAAATACACATTAAAAGAGTACAACTATAAGCCAAAAGATTCGAATGTGAAATTTTCAGGTTGGTACAATGTCCGCAATTCTCATGAACAAGGAGATAATGTAAATTCATGGGAAGCATATCCAGAAAGTGGAATTCAATTCACAGGACGTGGAATTGGACGCGGTGGTGAGACTCTTACTATTGAATTGGAGAACCGTTATCAGAAAGAGGGAATACTCACACTGAACAAATTTGATGAGTCTACCGGACATGGAATGGAGAAGATCAATTTTGCTGTCAGTAAGAACGGTGTTGAGGAGGAAACGGTAACAACTGATAAATACGGAATCGCACAACTTCACATTCCGTTACAAGATGAAAACAAACAGAACAGAACAGCAACTGAGACGTATTTGTTGCGAGAGACAAACTTACCGACGGGATATGTAGACACAGGAGATATACAGATCACCGTTGAGATTGCCAATGGAGCATTCAAAATCATTGATGCAAAATTGGTGGATAGGGAGGCTAACGAAAATCAGGAGGCTGTTAAGGCACCAGTTGATGGTAAGATAGACGGAAAATCTGTTCTGTTTCAGCGAGGAGATACCAGCCTTAATATCCGAAATTTTGCTAAAACAGGCACTCTGCATATCAAAAAGACATGGGAAAATCCAAATGATGCACTGACGGAAAAACAGGTGAAAATCAGATTGTATCAGAATGGAATTTCTACAGGACAGGAATTCCTGCTGAATGAAGAGAACGGATGGGAACACACAGTCGACAATGTTCCACTATTCCAGGACAGAAATCCGGTGGAATATAAGGTGGAAGAAATTGAGATAGGAAAGACACATTATTCTTCGGAATACGGGGATGGTTTCCTATATTATGAAGTTATTTATCCAGAGATTCAGTATTTCGATTCAAATGGACAACAAATATTCCCGAAGGATGAGAATGAGTTCAAGGATGTTTCCAAGATGGAACTGGAAGTGCAGAATCTGCATTTCAATCTTGCTGAACGAAGTTTCTTAAAGACGGATGATCTTCCAAGAAACCGACTTGCTGGTGCAGGTTTTCTGTTCTACAAAGTACCGTATGATGATGTTACGAAAAAATATGCGGATGATACAGGATATACAGTAGATTATGACAATACACAGAGCAAGGACGATATCGTTCTGAAAAAGGATGGTCAGAAGTGTAATCCTGATTTTGACTTGCAACTGACTGATGAGAATGGAATGCTTCAGTTATCGGAGGAGATACCAGATGGCAGATACTGGATGGTAGAATCTGTTACTCCGAACAAAAAGAACAAAGCAGATAAAACCAAAACACAGTATCAGGATAACTTTAATTTATATATGGTCGATGTAGAATCCGATATTTTATTCCTATATGAGAAATCACCGACGACAAATACCTGGAGAGCTGTTTCGGACAGACATATCGTCAATCATCCGCAAAAAGGCGGGGTGACGGTTGAGATTACAAAGGAAGTCACTGGTCCACTTGGAAACCGCAAGAAGCCATTTGATATGGAAATTCTCTATTGGGAAGATGGTCAAAAGCTGCGTAGTAAGACACTTAGAACATCCTTGAAACATGGAGATAAAGTTACATTACAAAATGTAGATATATCTTCGGATATCATAATAACAGAAACTGTTGATACATCAAAATACGCTGTTTCGATTTCTAAAAAAGAAGAGAATGATAAGTATTCAAATCCAGTTCAGGCAACATCGAATGAAAATACGGCTGTCATGAAACAGCGGATTGAGGCTGCACGAGGAGATGTGATTGAGTTAAAAATCACAAACGAAAACACACAATCAATACCGGAAACAGGGGTTCGTCTGGGAACAAGCAGGCATGTATGGCTATTACTCGCTATAAGTATCGTTATGGTTCTGTTTTTCTGGAGAAGACGGAAAATGGAATAGACACTGCTATGGAACAAAACTTGCAAAAATACATCCGCCTTTTTACATGTTTGTTGCATTGGAATAAAAAAATAAACCACTATAATAAAGGGTACAAACTAGTACCGTGGATGTCTGAGTTGACCTAAAACAAATAAATCCCCTAGAAGGGTTATGGGCATCCATTTTTATGGAAGGATAGGATGAAGAACGAAACTGAACGGTCAAATAAAAACAACAATATAATACAGGAAACATCTGTAGCACAGGATATTGTTCAGTTGTTATTGAAGATTGCATTTATTATCTTAGCAGTATTTCTTATTTTTACATTTCTCTATGGAATTGTAAGAATAAATGATGTCTCCATGAAACCGGCAATCAAAGACGGTGATCTGGTCATGTATTACCGATTGGATAAAAGGTTTATCTCCGGTGATGTTGCAGTGTTTGAAGCTGATGGCAGAACCACGACCGGACGTGTTGTGGCAGTAGCAGGAGACACCGTTGACATTACAAAAAGCGGACTGAAGATAAATGGTGCAGAACAGATATCTCAGGACATTTACTTTGATACCACCCAATTCAAAGATGGAGTGGATTTCCCGGTCACAGTCGGGAGCGGCCAAGTATTTATACTTGGAGATAACAGACCACAGGCATCGGACAGCCGAATCTATGGTTGTATTGATATAAAAGATGTCAAGGGAAAAGTCATTGCGATTATTCGGAGCAGGGGAATTTAATTACCTGCTCTGTTAATCAAATAAAAAACAAAAGAATTCACAAGGGAGGAACTAAAATGAGCATGAAAAAATTCACTAAGAAAATGCTCGCTATTGTCGCAGCAGGTGCTATGACAATGGGACTGGCAATGCCGGTATTTGCAGAAGGGGCAAGCACACCGACAAAGGAAGCGTATATTACAAAGGTTTTTAACACTGAAGTAGAAAAGAACGTTAACTTTACATTTAAAGCAGAACAGCAGAAAAACGGAGGAGATGTTGATAACTTAGTAGAGACTAAAGCAGATGTAACAATTGACGATGCTAAATTTACAACAAGTGATAAAACAGGTACTTTAACTAGAAGATGGGCTGTAACATTTCCTGAATATAGTGAAGCTGGTAAGTATAGTTACAAAGTAACAGAAATAGGAAACTCATTGGGTCTTGACGATACGGGTGAGAAAGAAAAAATGCTCATGTCCAAAGCAGAGTATCTTATGGATGTATATGTTTCCAATACAACAGCTGGAGGCTATGAGATTTCCAATATCATTGTTAACAAAATTAAGAATGACCAGGGTACCGCTGAAACAAGTCCTGTAAAAGTAGATATTGGTAATGGAGAAGATAACGGATTTAAATTCGAAAACACTTATGTTCAGGAAGCTGGTACAGGTACAGATCCATCAAATCCGGGTACTGATCCTGATGCAGATTATGACAACCTTGGTTCCTTAAATGTATCTAAAAAGGTTGAAAAGAACGTGACGACAGGTAATACAACTCAACCTGCAACAAATGACACATTTAGCTTCACAGCAGAGTTTACTTTCCCAGCAGGAACAAACGAGAATACCCTCGGTGGTGTAAATGCAAATGGTAAAAAAATTACTCTTGAAAAGGGCACTACTCACAAATTTACACTGGAAGCTGGTAAGAATATGAAGTTCACAAAGCTTCCAGTAGGAACAAAGATTACCGTAACTGAGGCTGCAAAAGCAAACTACAAAGGAAGTGCTGCTGTTGTAATTAATAATGAAAACAAAACAGCTGTTGCTGCAACAAAATTTAATGATGAGATTAAAGTATGGGATGACAAAGCTGCAACTGGTTATAAACTTGGACAGAAAAAGAACACTGTTGACGTAACCAACAGATTCAACAACGTACCAACAACCGGTATTATCATGAACACTCTTCCATACGTTCTGATGGTTGCTCTTTGTGCTGTAGCACTGTTTGGATTCGTTGCTTTCAAACGCAAAAAAGTACAGAAATAATTACATAAAATCATAAAAGTAACAACAAAGGGAATGCGTGCGGCGATACTCCGTCGCATTCCCTTTTGCAATAAGAAAGGAAACTTCAGGAATATTTCATATGAAAAAAGCAGCAAAGTTTTTAGTCAAAATAGTCGATCATATGGTGAATTTTATAGCGTTATTGCTGATTCTTATGGTAATGTTCCTGTCATGCTATATGTTATGGGATTCCAATCAGGTATATCAGGCGGCTGATGCGAAGAACTACGAAGCCTATATTCCAACAGAAAAACATACGAAATCTTTTGAAGAATTGCAGAAAATCAATCCGGATATTATTGGCTGGATTCGAATAAATGAAACAAACGTTAATTATCCGCTGCTTCAGGCAGAAGATGATGATACTTATATGAATACGGATGCCGAAGGCAAATATTCTTTAAGTGGTTCCATATTTTTGCACTGTGCAAACAAACCGGATTTTTCCGATTTTAACAATATGATTTATGGACACCATATGGAAAAACACATGATGTTTGGAGATGTGGGGCTATTCGCAGATAAGGAGTATTTTGACGAACATCCATACGGAAATCTTTTTTTTGATGGAAAAGATCATGGAATTGAATTTTATGCATTGATTCAGGCAGATGCTTATAATGAGCGGCTGTTCAGTGTCAGTTCAGAGGAACCGGCAGCAAAACAGGCGTATCTGCAGGAAATATCGGACAATGCTTTACATAAAAGAAACATTGAACTTACTGAAAATGACCATTTGGTTCTTCTGATAACATGTACCTCAGACATGACAAATGGAAGAAATATATTAGTAGGAAGGCTTACGGATCAGGTCTATCCTGAGAAAGAGAAAGCCAAGAATCTGGGAACTGGAATTGATAAATTGAAAGAAAAGATGATTCAGGTGCCGGTTATCTACTGGATACTTTTGCTAATTATCGTTCTATTGCTGATAGATAGAAAATTAAAGAAGAAGGGAAAGAAAAAACATGAAAATTCTTGATTTAAAGAAAACAGCTGTCATATTGGTGACTATGCTCCTTTTTCTGAGCATGCAGATATCAGCGTTTGCATCTGATAACTGTACTGTAGTGAAAATTCCGGTGAGACAGATCTTTGACAGTGAAGTGGAAGGCATTGCAGATGAATTTTCTTATATTATGACAACCGATCAAAGCGACGCACCAATGCCAGCCGGAAGCCGCAATATGCAGTATTCCTGGACAATGGAAAAGAATGCAGCAACAGAGATTATACTGAATGTAAAAACAGCAGGACA
>OOCX01001869.1_pt1 | contig 12167 bp, 10 predicted proteins | sample 1671231 | NCBI WGS metagenome assembly OOCX01 (sample SAMN06348135, study PRJEB24527) | human gut metagenome | biome: human gut; feature: ankylosing spondylitis patient; material: feces | host: Homo sapiens | place: China | collected 2015-10 | reverse complement strand
CACCCAGCTCCATGGCCCAGCGCTTCATCACGCTGGCCACAACGTTTGCCACCTCGATATCCAGGGGTGCGCCCTTGTGCAGGGTGCGCTCCAGGCTCTTGTAAGTAGCGCTCGGCAGACGCTCCTTCATTACATGCTCGTTAAAGACCTTGCTGCCGTAGATTTCCATAACATTTGCTGCCATAAATCCTACTCCTTACTTGATCTTATGTCTGTCCCTTCCGAAACTGTCTCCCGCCGCCGAACTGCGGCCAGGAAACAGCGAAAAGCTTTTTAACAAAAATGGCGCTGCGAGTCAGGAGGTGACCCACAGCGCCGTTGCTGTCTATGGTTTGATTATATCCCGGAACGGCCCAAAAGGCAATTGACAAAACTGACGATTCTGCACAAACACGTTCTCGTTTTTTTGGGAGATATCGTATTTGGTATTACTTTTAGATCACCTGGAACAGGAAGAACTTCAGGTAATTGGTCTCGGGCACGCCCCACAGGATGGGGTGATCTGGGGCCTGCTGGCGCACCTCGATCTGTCGCAGCTGCCGGTGGGCATCCTTTGCGGCGGCGTGCAGCATCTTGATGAACAGCTCCTCGGTGGCAAAGTGAGAGCAGCTGGCTGTGGCCAGATAGCCGCCCCGGGGCAGCAGTTTCATGGCGCGGTAGTTGATCTCCTTATAGCCGCGCATGGCGTTCTCCACCGTGCGGCGGGCCTTGGTAAAGGCCGGCGGATCAAGGATGATAAAGTCGTAGGGATGGCCCTCCTTTTCCAGCCGGGGCAGCAGCTCAAAGGTGTCCTCGCAGAGAAAATCCATGTTGGTCAGATTGTTGCGCTGGGCATTCCGCTGGGCCATGGCAATGGCCTCGGCGCTGATGTCAGCGGCAGTGACCCGGGCAGCCCCGCCCTTGGCGGCGTTCAGCGCAAAGCTGCCGGTGTGGGTAAAGCAATCCAGCACAGTGTGCCCGGCAGCAATGCGGGCCACAGCCCGGCGGTTGTATTTCTGGTCGAGGAAAAAGCCGGTCTTCTGGCCGTTCTCAAAATCGACGTGGTAGAACACGCCGTTCTCGCAGATCTCAGTCTGGGTGCTGTCGGGGTGCGTCTCGCCGGGCAGGGTAAACCAGCCCTTGTTCTGTGCCAGGCCCTCCTTGGCCCGCAGAGCCTCGTCGTTGCGCTCGTAGATGCCCTCAATGGTCTGGCCGTCAGCGCGCAGGACTTGCACCAGCAGGGGGAAGAGGATGGGCTTGAGCTTTTCCATGCCCACGCTCAGGGTCTGGGTGACAAGGATATTGCTGAACCGGTCCACAGTCAGGCCCGGGAACTGGTCAGCTTCGCCAAAGATGACACGGCAGGCGGTCAGGTCGGCGGGCTCCAGCACGGTCTTGCGGTAGGCCCAGGCGTATTCGACACGGCGCTTCCAGAAAGCGGCATCAAAGGTGTCGTTGGCGTTGCGGGAGATGAGCCGCACCCGGATCTTGCTTTTCAGTGAGAGAAAACCGGTGCCAAGATAGGCACCCTTTGTGCTGACCACATCGACCAGCGTGCCGTTTTCAGGCTCCACCTCCGGGGAACCCAGGATGTCGTTTTCGTACACCCAGGGGTGGCCGCCCACCAGCAGGCCCTCGGCGTGTTTGTTGACGGTGTAAACGGGGTAATTGCGAGAAGATTTCATAGTTGCTCCTGTTATAACTGGCTCGCCCTCTCAGTCTCGCTCCGCTCGCCAGCTCTCCCAAAGGGAGAGCCTTTGGCGATTTTCGATTTAGTCTCATCAAGCTTGAATACAGAGCGGCTCTTGGCTCCCCCTTTGGGGGAGCTGGCAATGCCGTCAGGCATTGACTGAGAGGGTGAGGATGCTAAAATTTCATACTGATATTTATTCTAACATAAAAACGTGCTAGAATAAATACAAAAACACAGAAACGAGGAAAACGTCATGGAGATCGAACGCAAATGGATGGTGAACGGCTGGCCGGAGGGTGAAAACTTCCCGGCTCTGCCGCTCAAGGAAGAGTTTGCCATGCGGCAGGGATATATCAGCGTGCGGCCCACCGTGCGCATCCGGGAGGAGGCGCTCAAGGGCGGCGAGACGGCCTATATCCTCTGCTTCAAGTCCGGAAGCGGGCTTGCACGGGAGGAGATCGAGCGCCCCATCGACAAGAAACTGTTTGATGAACTGGAAACAAAGATCATCGGTAAGCCCCTGATCGGGAAGGTCCGCAGAAGCTACGCATTGCCCGATGGCCTTGTGCTGGAGGTGAACCATGTGGATGAGGGCCAGCCCACTGCGTTCTGGTACGCTGAGGTGGAATACCCCACCGTGGATGCCGCCCACAGCTGGAAGCCGGAAGCCTTTGGCCTTGCAGACTATCTGAACGATGATGTCACCGACCAGCCCGGCCAGAGCATGGGAGCCTACTGGGAACAGACCCGGAAATAAAAATGACCCTCTCCGTCGCGCAGATGCGGCCGCCTAGCCCTTGGGGAAAGACGGCAGTGCAAAGCAATGACAGAGAGGGTCATTATTTTTTACTTCTTGTGGTACATCCGGTCTGCTTCCTCATAGGTGGGTTCGCAGGTCAGATACATGCCCAGCTTCTTCACGGTATCCATATCCACGCTGGACAGGATGACGGTGGAGTGCATATCGCAGCCCTTCAGGTGGGAGAGCTGCTTGAGGGCGGCTGCAGCAGTGGGATTCTGCGCGGCCGAGCTGGACAGGGCGATCAGGATCTCGTCGGTGTGCAGGCGGGGGTTCTTGCTGCCCAGATAGTTGGTTTTGAGGGTCTGGATGGGCTCGATGGCGGCGGCAGAAACGAGGTCAAGCTCCTGGTCGATGCCGGCCAGCTTTTTCAGCGCGTTGAGCAGAGCGGAGGAAGCGGCACCCAGCAGGGGGCCGGTCTTGCCGGTGACAACGGTGCCGTCCGGCAGCTCAATGGCGGCAGCGGGGGCACCGCCGGTCTTTTCAGAGACTGCATGGGCGGCCTGCTCCACCGGGCGGCTGCCCAGGGTCAGCCCGGCCTGATTCATCAGCAGTTCCAGCTTGTAGACCTCGCTCTGGATCTGTGCGCCGTTCTTGAGGTCGCACAGGGCCTTGAAGTAGCGGCGGACGATCTCGTTGCGGGAAGCTTCGCAGCAGGCCGCGTCATCCACAATGCAGTTGCCGGCCATATTCACGCCCATGTCGGTGGGGGAGTGGTAGGGGCTCTTGCCTGCAATCAGCTCAAACATGGCGTTGACCACGGGGAAGATCTCAATGTCGCGGTTGTAGTTGACCGCGGTCTTGCCATAGGCCTCCAGATGGAACGGGTCGATCATGTTCACATCGTTCAGGTCGGCGGTAGCGGCCTCGTATGCCAAGTTGACCGGGTGCTTCAGGGGGATGTTCCAGATGGGGAAAGTCTCAAACTTGGCATAACCGGCCTTCACGCCCCGCTTGTATTCGTGGTACAGCTGGGACAGGCAGGTGGCCATCTTGCCGCTGCCGGGGCCGGGAGCCGTGATAACCACCAGCGGGCGCTGGGTCTCAATGTACTCGTTGCGGCCATAGCCCTCGTCGCTCACGATGCGGGCAACGTCGTTGGGGTAGCCGGGGATCTTATAGTGCCGGAAGGTGCGGATGCCCAGGCTGTTCAGCCGCTTCTCAAAGGCTTCCACCTCGGGGGCAGCGGTGTACATGGTCACGCATACACTGCCCACAAACAGGCCGCGCTCCTGGAATGCGTCGATGAGACGCAGAACGTCCAGATCATAAGTGATGCCATAGTCACCGCGCACCTTGCTGCTGACGATGTCCTCAGCGTTGATGACGATAACGACCTCGGCCTGATCCTTCAGCTGCAGCAGCATCTGCAGCTTGGAATCGGGCTGGAAGCCGGGCAGCACGCGGGAGGCGTGGTAGTCATCGAACAGCTTGCCGCCGAATTCCAGATACAGCTTGTTGTCGAACTGCGCGATCCGCTCCCGGATGTGCTCCGACTGCATCTGCAGGTATTTGTCGTTGTCAAATCCTTTTTTCATTCGTTGCTCCTCTTCCTGATTTCGGTTCCCATATCCTGCCCGGGCAGCGGGTTCCACAGCGGAAGTGTGCCCGGGGAATTACACAATACAAAAATTAGTATATCATATAAGAGGAGCGGGTGCAATAAAAAATCAACAAAAGTCCCGCTCCTTCCAGCAGAGCGCTTCTGCCGGAAAGAGCGGGGCAGGGAGGAACAGTGCGGATTACAGGGTCAGCTGGATGCCGCTGAGGGTCACGGTATCCGGATCGGGCTCCTCATCCTTTGCTTTGGCGCGGGTCTGTTTGGGCAGAGCGTCCTCGTGGACTACTTTGCCGCATTCCAGCTCAGGGATGGCAAAGAAGGCCGCTTCCAGAGCATCAGGCAGCTCTACTTCACCGGTAACATGCAGGAATTCAATCTGAGCCAGCAGGTCTGCGCTCTCTGCGGGGATAACAGCATCACCCAGCACATAGAGACGGGTGCCATACCGGCGCAGGGAAGAGGCAGTCAGCTCCAGGTCGTCCTCCACCACGGCGGTGCCGTCCGGCACGATGATCAGCTCGGTGGAATCCGGGAAGAGCGGGGCCAGAACGGGCGCAAGGCTTGCGCACAGGATGGCCTTTGGAGCGGAAAAGCGGCAGCCCTTGGCGGCCAGTGCGGCAGTGTCGAGCCTGGGGTCAACCGCCAGGAAGCGATGTTCATTCCAGTACAGGCGGCTTTGTGCCCGCAGCAGGAAGGTGTTGTCTAGCTTGATGGAGCTTCCCGGCAGGAGCACTGCATCATCGGGGTAGACCGCCAGCTTTCCGTTCAGGATGCAGCGGGCGGATACCACTGCCGAGAGGCACTGCGGGCAGTAGATCATACCGTTGACCAGAATGCAGGCGTACTTCTGTAAAACCTCCGCAGCATCCGGTGTGATCATCAGCTTGCCGTTGACCACCAGTACCTGCCCGGCGGCGGTCTGGCTGGCAGAGCTCAGCGTGACCTTGCCATTGACCACACCCACCGAGACCTCCTCCGGGACATTTTTGCAGAGCATCGAATCCAGAGAAATGTTGTGCTGGCTCAGGAGCGTCTGCACCCGGGGCGATGTCAGCGCGATCATGCAGTCCAGCTTGATCTGCTCATAGCGGTCAAGAAAATCCTCCTGCACATTGCGCAGGTCCAGGATCATAGCGTCTACGGTCAGGTTCTTTTTCATCATTTATTCCTCCGTAAGTTCAGTTTTGAGGCGATGGCGTATCTGGGCAAGGCGGCTGCGGACCGTGCCGGGCGGGAGACTGAGCAGCTGACCGATCTCGCTGGCATTGTAGCCCGCTGTATAGCGCAGGGTGAACAGCCGCCGCTCTTCCGGGGTGAGCAGAGCCAGCAGACTGGCGGCTTCCACTGTGTCCAGTGCGGAATCCGGTTCAGCACTGTCCTCTTCCGGGAAAAAGGTGCTGAGCAGCTGCTCCTCCTTTGCCGCCCGGCGGAGCTGGTCGCAGTAGAGATTCCGCGCTGTGGTAAACAGCCAGGCCTTGCACTGCCGCTCTGTAAAGCTGTTGATAAGGCTCCGGTTCTGCAGTGCCCGCAGAAAGACTTCCTGGGTCAGATCCTCCGCCCGGGCTTCGTCCCGGCAGAGATTGAAACAGAAGTGTTCCAGCCTGTCCCAGAAAATCTCGTACAGCAGCTCCCACATGGGGCTTCCTCCTTTCATTGCGTCGTTCTGCCTGTAAGACGAAGGAGACCGGGGAAGTGTTGGATAGATTCGGAAAAAAATAAACCCTCAGTCTCGCTGGCGCTCGCCAGCTCCCCTACCAGGGGAGCCTTTGGCATGGCGGTAAACAGCGTGAAACTGAGGGAAACTCCTTGATTTAATGTTTTGCTTCCAGTGCTTCAAGATCTTCTTTGATCTCTTCCACATCTTCTTTCAGGAACATCAGGCAGAAGCTGACGGCCAGCAGCAGGCAGGAGAGCCAGATGGCCTTTGCGCCGCAGAGGTCCAGCGTCAGGCTGCCCAGGCCCGCGCCCAGCGCAAACAGGAGGATGATGCCCCAGTAATAAAGGGATTTTTTCAGGGCGGCAGGATTGCGGTTGAGCACCCAGCTGCAGAGGGAGTCCATGCCGCTGCGCATGTTGCCGATGCACATGGTGCTGGCAAAGGCATAACCGTTCACCTTGCGGAAGGTCTGCACCTGCATCGCACAGGCAAACGAGACCAGCGCATTGGCCATAAGATTCCACTCCTGCGGGAAAAAGCCCACCACGAACAGCATCACGATCTCACACAGCACCACCAGCTGCCGCCAGTGGAGCCGCTGCAGATTCTGCAGCTTCTGGTGCATCAGCTCTGCCGCGAACACGCCCAGCGCAAAGAAGCACAGGGGCACAAGATAATGCAGCACACGCCCCCACTCCCCGGCAAAGGCATGGACAGCCATCAGCACGATGTTGCCGGTCTGGGCGTTGGCAAACACCTTGCCCCGGAACAGATAGGTGTATACGTCCTGCAGGCCGCCGGACAGTGAAAGGAACATTGCCGTGCAGAAGGCTTCCGACATCTGGCCGCGGCGCTTTTTCTTGGAATTCATGCAAATTCCCCCTCTGTTTTTTTACCTCTATACTATAGCGCGGGTTGACGGATTTGTCAAAAACCAAAGACGCTTTTTGGCGGTTTTGACCATGTAAAACGAATATGCCTGCCATGTATTTTGCAATTGCATCCGGGTTGTGCTACAATAAGACCATTCATACAGAAAAAGGAGAATCTCCCCATGCCCAATATCATCGAGATCACGGATTTTCACGCGCCGGAGCTGGACCCCTACGCCCGCCTGACGCAGAACCAGCTGCGCAGTCGGCTGGAACCCGAAAAAGGCATCTTCATTGCCGAGAGCCCCAAGGTGATCTCCCGGGCACTGGATGCAGGCTTTGTGCCGGTTTCCCTGCTGATGGAGCGCAGGCAGATCACCGGCCCAGCGGCGGAGATCCTGACCCGCTGCGGGGATGCACCCATTTATACTGCTGACCGGGAGCTGCTGGCTGCACTGACAGGCTACGAGCTGACCCGGGGTGTGCTCTGCGCCTTTCAACGTCCGAAGCCCCGCACCGTGGAGGAGCTTTGCCGGAACGCCCGGCGGGTGGCCGTGCTGGAGGGCATTGTGGATTCCACCAACGTGGGTGCCATCTTCCGCAGCGCGGCAGCGCTGAACATGGACGCTGTTCTTATCAACCCCTCCTGCTGTGACCCGCTCTGCCGCCGGGCCGTGCGCGTGAGTATGGGCACGGTATTTCAGGTGCCCTGGGCGCAGATCGGTGAAACTCCTGCTGATTGGCCCGAAAAGGGGCTTGCTCAGCTGAATGCCCTGGGCTTCAAGACGGCTGCCATGGCCTTGAGTGACCGTTCGGTCAGCATTGATGACGAAGCCCTTGCCCGGGAGCCGAAGCTTGCCATTGTGCTGGGCACGGAGGGAGACGGCCTTTCCCATACCACCATCGCATCCTGCGATTATACAGTCAAGATCCCCATGTCCCACGGGGTCGATTCCCTGAACGTTGCCGCCGCCAGCGCCGTGGCGTTCTGGCAGCTGGGCAAACAGTAATTCATAAGCCACACAGAAAAAACTCCCGTCCGGAGCGCACCCGGGCGGAAGTTTTGCTATGCCTTAGAAGGATTCAAAGGAGAAATTACTTTTTCATGTAGATGTGGTGGGGCAGACCTGCAATGTACAGCGGAGTCAGCTCAGCCTGGATCAGCGGGCGGGCATACTCGAGGAATTCCTCGGTCATCTGGGTGTGATTCTCGTTCATCCAGCTCAGGGGAACCTTCTTCTCGAGGTTTGCAACTTCACTGATGGGGTGCAGCTCGGTGATGTACTGATAGGGGCTGTTGGAGATGCGCTTCAGGGCGACCATCTGACCGGTGACACCCTCAAAGGCAGCCTTGGCAGCAGCGCCGCCCACCTGGTAAGCCTCGGTGATGTCGGTGCGGCTGGTCAGGTGACCAGCGCAGCGCTGCAGGGTAGACAGCTCGATACAGCGGGTCTTGGTATCCAGATTGCGGGCGACTACATTCGCCAGATAGCGTGCAGTACCAGTCAGTGCCTTGTGGCCGAAAGCGTCCACTGCGTGCACATCATCGGCCAGCTCACAGACGTAACGACCGTCCTCGAGCTTGACACCCTCGGAAACAGCGATCACGATGCTGGGCTTCTTCTCCTGCATGGCGCGGACCTTCTCAATGAAGTGCTCCACGTTGAAGGGGACTTCGGGCAGGCAGATCATATCCACGCCCTCGCAGTCATCGCTCTTGGCCAGAGAAGCAGCAGCGGTCAGCCAGCCGGCGTTGCGGCCCATGATCTCGACCACGGTGACATAATTGGTGCCGTAAACGGTGGCATCGCGGATGATCTCCTTCATCACCACACCGATGTACTTTGCCGCAGAGCCGTAGCCGGGGGTGTGGTCGGTCACCATCAGGTCGTTATCGATGGTCTTGGGAACGCCCATGAAGCGGATGTCGCTCTGGATGCGGTTGCCGTATTCAGCCAGCTTGCCGATGGTATCCATGGAGTCGTTGCCGCCAATGTAGAAGAAGTAGCCAATGTTCAGCTTTTCCAGGATGGCGAACAGCTTCTTGTAAACGGTCTCGTCATCGTGCCAATCGGGCAGCTTATAGCGGCAGCTGCCCAGGAAGCTGGACGGGGTGCGCTTGAGCAGCTCGATATCCAGGTCGTCGGTCAGCACGGTGGAAAGATCCACCACGCGCTCCTCCAGCAGACCGGCAACGCCGTTGCACATGCCGTAAACAATCTCAGCGCCGCGGCTCTTGCAGCTCTCGAATACGCCTGCCAGACTTGCATTGATGACGGAGGTAGGGCCGCCAGACTGACCAACGATTGCATTTTTACCCATGATGATTTCTCCTTTTCTTCTGTTTCGGCTTTTATATTATCGTGCAGGAGCACGAAAACAGACCACGAGGGGGGAGGAAACGCGCAAATGAAACTTACAGGCAGATATGGCGCGGGGTACCGTTGACGTAGACCGGTGTCACTTCGTCCAGGATGAGCGGACGGGCATACTCCTCAAATGCCGCCGTCACCTGCATTCCGTCCGGGGTGATCCAGTCCAGCGGCACCTTTTTCTCCAGGTTTGCCACCTGCTGGACATCCACCGACTCGGTGATGCACTGGTAGGGGTAATCGGAAATGCGCTTGAGCGAGATCATCCGCCCGGTCTCGCCCGCAAAGGCAGCGGAAGCGGCAGCGCCGCCCACGGCGTAGGCCTCGTTCACATCGGTGCGGCTGGCCAGATGGCTGGCGCAGCGTTGCAGGGTCGAGAACTCAATGGCACGGCTCTTGCAGTTCAGATTATCGTGGATGAGGTCAGAAAGATACCGGCTGGTGCCGCTGAGGATGGCCTTGTGGCCAAAGGCATCCAGCTGCCCGGCAGTGGAGACCAGATCGCACAGATAGGTGCCGTCGGCAGTCTTAACACCCTCGCTGGCTGCAATGATGACATTGGGCTTGACCCGCTGCAGCTCGTCCACTCGGGTCAGGAACCTGTCCGGGTCAAAGGGAACTTCGGGCAGCAGAATGAGGTCGGGGCCTTCGCAGTCATCGCCGCCGGCCAGGCAGGCCGCACCGGCCAGCCAGCCCGCGTGGCGGCCCATGATCTCGGCCACCGTCACGCTGCGGATGTTGTAAACGGAGGAGTCACGGATGACCTCCTTCAGGATGGTGGCAATGTACTTGGCGGCAGAGCCGTAGCCGGGGGTGTGGTCGGTCAGGCAAAGGTCGTTGTCGATGGTCTTGGGCACACCGATGAACCGGACGCTGCTGCCCACCTGGGCACCGTAACGGGAGAGTTTTGCAATGGTGTCCATCGAGTCATTGCCGCCGATGTAGAACAGAGCACAGATATCGTACTTGTCAAACAGGGTGAACAGCTTGATGAACGGGGTAGAATCCACATCCGGGTCCGGCAGCTTGTAGCGGCAGCTGCCCAGATAGCTGGACGGGGTGCGCTTGAGCAGCTCAATGCTCATGCGGTCATCCAGCAGAACGTTCAGTTCCAGCATCTCTTCCTTTAAAAGGCCCTCGATGCCGTACTTCATTCCGTAGACTTTATCGGCTCCCAGACTACAGGCAGCTTTGTATACGCCTGCCAGGCTGGAATTGATAACGGCGGTGGGGCCGCCGCTCTGGCCGATGATGACATTTTTTGACATACGTCCTCCTTATCCAAAAGAACAACAGTTCACGTCCTGCAAAGCGCGGCAAGTCCCCCTGTGTCCTCCCAGAGCCCTGCACTGCCCGGGGAAGGAGATTGCGGATGCGCGCCGCAAGTCGTACAAAAAGAATGCAGGATGTGCATCTGATTCAATGAAAACTGTGCAATTCCTGCAACAATACTATTGTAAACTATTTCTCTGTTGTATGCAAGACCTGATTGGTTGCACGGGCAAAAAAATTATGATACAATATTTGGCGTATCCTACAAAAACACAGGGCCGGTCGGAGTGCAGAATGCAAACTCTGCAATTTTTCGGGGATACTGACCGTAATGATAGAGAAAAGAAAACAGGGAAAGGCGGGAAAGAGAATGGGAATCTCACACGAATATCATTCCACCCATGGCCGGAGACGGCGCAGCAAGGCAGGCACCGGCCTGCGGCTGGCGGGGGTCATTGCAGCGATCCTGTTGCTGTCGCTGGCCGTCACGGCCATTCTGGAAAATGGCGAAAAGCAGAGCGAGGCTGTCCAGCAAAGCCCGGCGGCGGGCACAGCGGCCAATATCCTGGCTCCGCTGCCCATGCAGGGAGATACGGGAGCCTCCGCGGCAGACAGCGCCGGCGGTACGGCAGGGGAAGGCAGTGGAGCCGACGATGCGGCGGCTGTCACGCTGGAACAGTTCGGCCCCGCCCGGCAGGCAGCGGGGGCCTACCAGGTCAAGGCGTATGACAGCAGCGTGATCCGTCAGCCCAGCTGTGGGCAGGTGGATCTGAGTTACTTTTCGGATGCGGCCCTGCTGGGCGACAGCCTGACCGTGGGCTTTTCCGATTACAGCATCAACCTGGGCGGGGCGCTCATCTGCGGCTATACCGGTGTGGGCCCCGATGCCATCGTGAACCGCAGCGCGGTCAAGAGCAGCGTGCGCGGCTCAGAGGTGGCAATGGATGTGCTGACAGCGGCCCAGCCGAAAAAGCTCTATATCCTGCTGGGCACCAACACGCTGACCACGCTGGGGGCAGCAGACCGCTTTCTGGCCTACTATGGCCAGATGCTGGATCAGCTCAGGCAGGCCCTGCCCGGCTGCGTCATCTATGTCCAGTCCATCCCGCCGGTGCGGCCCCAGGCCGCTGCGGAAAAGCCCGGTCTTGCGTCCGATGTCCTGCGCTCTGTGAACGAGCAGCTGGCAAAGCTGGCTGCAGACAAGGGCTGTGTCTACCTTGACCTGTGGGAGACCTTTGCCGATGAGAATGGGAATTTGAAAGAGATGCTGGCGGCTCCGGATGGAGTCCACTTCTCGGCCGGAAACGGCTATGGAGCCTGGGTCACCTACCTGCGCAACCACGCAAAGTATTCGGCTTCCAACTCCTGGACTATGGGCAGCGCATACAGCGCTGAATAAAGAGCGAAACACAAAACGGCATCGCAGACCGATTGGTTTGCGATGCCGTTTTTTATGTTGATCGGGAAGGAAAGCAGCTTACTTCAGCTTGCTCTTTGCCTTCATGCGCTGGTCGTGGTTCAGGATCTGCTTGCGGATGCGCAGGTTCTCAGGGGTGACCTCCAGCAGCTCATCCTGTGCCAGGAACTCCAGGCAGCCCTCCAGGCTCAGCTTGCTGACGGGGATCAGGCGCAGAGCGTCATCGGAACCGGAAGCGCGGGTATTGGTCAGGTGCTTGGTCTTGCAGACGTTGACATCCACATCCTCGCCGGAAGCGGTGTAGCCGATGACCATGCCCTCGTAGACCTTTTCGCCAGCGCCCACCAGCAGGGTGCCGCGCTGCTGCGCGTTGTACAGGCCGTAGGTAACGGCTTCGCCGGTCTCAAAGCTGACCAGAGAACCGGTGGAACGGTTGGCAATCATGCCGGCCCAGACATCATAGCCATCAAAGATCTGGTTGAGGATGCCTTCGCCGTGGGTATCGGTCAGGAACTGGTTGCGGTAGCCGAACAGGCCGCGGCTGG
>OOCX01001866.1_pt1 | contig 12181 bp, 9 predicted proteins | sample 1671231 | NCBI WGS metagenome assembly OOCX01 (sample SAMN06348135, study PRJEB24527) | human gut metagenome | biome: human gut; feature: ankylosing spondylitis patient; material: feces | host: Homo sapiens | place: China | collected 2015-10 | reverse complement strand
CCTGACGGTCCTTCGGTCGAGGAGGCCCATCAGGTCATCCGTACCCTTTTCAGTGACCCGCGCGTCTGCTCGGCGGACTTTGTGGAGTACAGCCCCCTGCACGACACCGACGGCAGCGGACTTTCCACCTGTCTGTCGCTGCTTCAGGAAATCCTCGATGCGCTGCCAAAAGAATAAACTTCCCGCAAGCCGCCTTGCTCCCCCCAACGGGGACAGGGCGGCTTTTCTTCTGCAAAAAAAGAGGGGCCTCCCTGGGAGTTCCCTCTTTTTGTATCAAGCGCTTATTCTTCGGTTTTGAGCAGCGGCAGCGGCGCCAGGAAAATGATGTCGTCGCGATTGGCTGCGTCGCCCTCGGCCAGCACCGCCACAGCGGAGTCCAGGCAGATCTTATGCTCCATACCGGTGCCCACGATGGGGGCCTCCGGCCGCAGCAGAGGCACGGCCTGCCGCTGCATATTGGCGCCCATCAGCGCACGGTTGGCGTCGTCGTTGGGCAGGAAAGGGATCATAGCCGTAGCGATGGACACCATCATACGGGGGGAGATGTCCATATAGTCCACGTACTCCGGCTCCACCTGAATGGTCTCGTCCTGATGGCGGCAGGTGATACGGGGCCCGATGAGGCAGCCGTTCTCGTCCACCGGCTCGGCGGCCTGGCAGACGATGTACTGATCCTCCACGTCGGCGGTCATGTAGGTGATCTCGTCGGTGACACGGCCGGAGGGATGCTCCACCCGGCGGAAGGGGGCCTCGATGAAGCCGTACTCATTGACCCGTGCATAGGTGGCCAGATAGGAGATCAGGCCGATGTTGGGGCCTTCAGGCGTCTCGATGGGGCACATACGGCCATAGTGGCTGTAGTGGACGTCGCGGACTTCGAAGCCTGCGCGGTCACGGCTCAGACCGCCGGGGCCCAGAGCAGACAGACGGCGCTTGTGGGTCAGCTCAGCCAGAGGGTTATTCTGATCCATGAACTGAGACAGCGGAGAGGAGCCGAAGAACTCCTTGATGGCTGCCACCACAGGACGGATGTTGATCAGTGCCTGCGGAGTGATGACGCTCTGATCCTGACTCTGCAGGGTCATACGCTCACGGATGACGCGCTCCATACGGGAGAAACCGATGCGGAACTGGTTCTGCAGCAGCTCGCCCACGCTGCGGATACGGCGGTTGCCCAGATGGTCGATATCATCGGTGGTGCCGATGCCGTAGCCCAGACCGTTCAGGTAGTTGATGGAGGACAGGATATCGTCGATGGTGACGGTACGGCCGATGAGCAGGTCGTGATCCTTCTTCAGGCTCTCCATGACCTCCTCGGCGCTGGAGGCGTTATCAAGGATCTTGCGCAGCTCCTTGAGGCAGCAGCGCTCGTTGATGCCGCACTCCTTGACATCCACACCCTTGAATGCGGGGTAGTAGCTGTCGATGATGGCCTGTGCGTCCACGCAGCCGTTGGTGATGACCTTGACCTTGTGGGGCTGATCCTTCATGGGATCATCGATCTTCAGCACGACCAGATTCACGCCGGCAGCATCGATCTGCTCAGCCAGCTTGCGGTCGATCTTCTTGTCGGCCTCGACAAGGATCTCGCCGGTGAAGGGATCCACCACGTTCTCTGCGGCCACATGATCCATGATGCGGCGTGCCAGAGACAGCTTCTTATTCATCTTATAGCGGCCGAAGCGGGACAGGTCGTACCGGCGCGGATCGAAGAACAGCATATCGATCTGGCTGGTAGCGGACTCCACCGTGGGGGGCTCGCCGGGGCGCAGCTTGCGGTAGACCTCCAGCAGGCCCTCGTCCTGGTTCTTGGTGGTATCCTTCTCCAGAGTGGCCAGGATGCGCTCATCCTCGCCGAAGAAGTTCAGGATCTCCTCATCAGAGGAAAGGCCCAGCGCACGGCACAGCACGGTGACGGGCAGCTTACGGTTCTTATCGATACGGACATAGAACACGTTGGCGGCATCGGTCTCGTACTCCAGCCATGCACCGCGGTTGGGGTTCATGGTTGCGCTGTACAGATCGTTGCCTACCTTATCTTTGGCATCTCCGTAGAATACGCCGGGAGAACGGACCAGCTGGCTGACGATAGCACGCTCAGCACCGTTGATCACAAAGGTGCCCGCATCGGTCATCAGCGGGAAGTCGCCCATGAAAATTTCCTGGTCCTTGACCTCGCCGGTCTCCTTGTTCAGCAGACGGGCAGTCACACGCAGGGGGGCAGCGTAGGTCACGTCGCGCTCCTTGCACTCCTTGATGCTGTACTTGGGCTCCTTATCCAGACGGAAGTCCACGAAGCTCAGCGCCAGGTTACCGGTGTAGTCCTCAATGGTGCCGATGTCGTGGAAGACCTCTTTCAGGCCCTCGTCCAGGAACCACTGATAAGAGTTCTTCTGGACCTCGATCAGGTTCGGCATACTGATGACTTCGTCGATGTGGGAGAAGCTCATGCGCTCGGTTTTGCCGAGCTTTACGGGCTTGACTTTCATCATAAAATCAACCACTCCTTACTTTTATACTCTACGGATATTGCGTTATACGGGTCAGATTTGAGCACACACACATAAATCGACCCGTATCCTCCAAGGAAGTTCGTCACTTTTCACAAACTTTTCGGTCAACACCGTCCAGCCGCTTCCAGTGCAGCTCCCTTTTTGGCGCACTAGGCCATTATGTGATACTAATGCAGTATACACCTCAAAAGCCTTGCTGTCAAGCCAATTTTCGCATTTTGGCCCAATATTTTTGTCAAGGCCGCGATTTCATGGCACGCACGGATGCGTGTATGCTTTGCGCATTTTGGCTCTTGATTTTTGAGTTTTGCACGTTCTCACCAAAAACACCCTTGTGCATTTTGTACACCTTGGCTCTTGATGCGTGCTCTCCCCTGCTCATGCAAAAAGCACCGCAGCTGCCTGCGGTGCCCTTATGTGCTCATTCTTCCAGATAATCCCGCAGTCGCTTTGCGCGGCTGGGATGGCGGAGCTTGCGCAGAGCCTTGGCCTCGATCTGCCGGATGCGTTCCCGGGTCACGTTGAATTCCTTTCCCAGCTCTTCCAGGGTGCGGGCCTGCCCGTCCTCCAGCCCGAAGCGCAGGGTCAGCACCCGTTCCTCCCGGGGTGTCAGGCTCTTGAGGACGTTTGCCAGCTCCCGCCGCAGCAGTTCCCGCCCGGCCTCGTCCACCGGAACGCCTGCTTCCTCATCCTGAATAAAATCCTCCAGGTGGGCATCCTCTTCCTCGCCCACCGGTGTTTCCAGGCTGATGGGGTCCTGCGCCAGCTGCAGCAGCTCCCGCACCCGGTCAGGCTCCATGTCCAGCCGGACGGCGATCTCTTCGGCTGTGGGTTCCCTGCCGTTTTTGCGCAAAAGCTCCCCTGTCGTCTTTTTCACCCGGTTGATGCTCTCCACCAGATGCACCGGGATACGGATGACCCGCCCCTGATCGGCAATGGCCCGGGTGATGGACTGCCGGATCCACCATGTCGCGTAGGTCGAGAACCGGAACCCCCGGTCAGGTTCAAACTTCTCCGCCGCCTTCATCAGGCCGAGGTTCCCTTCCTGAATGAGGTCAAGGAAGGGCAGCCCCCGCCCGGCATACCGCTTGGCCACCGAGACCACCAGCCGCAGGTTTGCTTCGCTCAGCTTCCGCCGGGCATCCGCATCCCCGGCCTGCGCGGCCCGGGCAAGCTCCAGCTCCTGTTCCATTGTCAGCAGCGGTACCCGGCCGATCTCCTTCAGATATGCCTTCACCGGGTCATCCAGCGCTACGCCCTCGGCTGAGAGCTCGTGCTCCAGTTCCCCGATCTGTGTTTCATCCAGCATGGGCATATCCGCTTCTTCTTCGGTTACACGGATGCCCCGGGCTTCCAGCGCCGCATACAGCGCATCCAGCCCGGATACATCGTATTCCTGCTCATCCATGGCCCGGCTGATCTGCTCGGGTGTCAGGGTATGGCGGCGGGCCCGGCCTGCCAGGATCTTTACCAGTTCTTCCGTCTGCGACAATTTCCGCATGATTCTTTCTCCTTCCAGCTCCAGCCGGAGGAGAGGAACGGTCAGTCGTCCGCAGGGTCTGTGCCCTGCTTCTTTTCTCGCATCGACTGGAGATACCGTATCAAATCATCATTGGACATTTCGGCCGCCTTGCCTGCCACGGGGGTGCCCCGGGCAATGCGGTCCAGATAGAGCCGGATATCGTCCGGCGTACAGTTCACATCGCTGTATTGTGCCGCAAGGCGGCTCAACTCATTCAGCGCCTCTTCGCTCACAAAGGGGCGCAGAGTGGAAAGGCTGATTTCGATTCCCTGCTCCTGGCACTGCAGAAATGCTTCGTACAGCTCCTTCTGCTGGGGCAGAACGAACTTTTCCGGGCTGAGCTGGGCCCGCACCTGCGGGATATAGCTGGGCTCCCGGAGCATGGCGGCCAGCAGCCGCTGTTCTGCCGAGGCAACCCCCAGCGCCTGAGAGCCGCCCGCACTGTAAGGCACGCTGATCTGGTGCATCTCACCGGACTGCAGCCGTGCCTGATTCTGCGCCCACCGGCGTTTGCTGTTGGAGCGCTTTACTGCATCGGCAAGCTGGGTCATAATGGCATTCTTGGAGATGTTCGTCTCCTCGGCCAGCCGCCCGGCGTAGACCTCCTGCTCGGTGGGGTTGGAGCGCTCCGCCAGCATATTCACGGCTTCTTTGACATATTCCAGCCGCTGGGCATCCTGCTTGAGGTCGTATTTGTTCTTGAGCCGCCCCAGCCGGAAGTCCAGCGCGTTGCCCACACCGTCCAGCAGTGCCTTGAACCGCTCGGAGCCATACTTTTTGATGTACTCATCCGGATCCTTTGCACCCGGGATCTGCAGCACGCCCACCTTGACCGGGCTGTTGCGGAACAGTTCCAGTGAGCGCAGGGTGGCCTTCTGACCGGCCTCATCCGAGTCGTAGCTCAGAATGACTTCCTCCGCGTACTGGCTGATGAGCTTTACCTGATCCGGAGTCAGGGCCGTGCCGCAGGCGCAGACTGCCGTGTCGATTCCCGCCTGATGCATGGAAATAACATCCATGTAACCCTCGCAGAGAACGAACCGCCGGGAAGCGCTCTTCTTGGCGATCTGCAGAGCGAACACGGTATCCGACTTGTGGTAGACCAGTGTCTCGGGGCTGTTGACATACTTGGGTTTGGAATCGTCCAGCACACGCCCGCCAAAGGCAATGATGTTGCCCCGCAGGTCAAAGATGGGGGTCATCACCCGCTTCCAGAACAGGCAGTAGATCCGGCCTGACTGGCTGCGCTTGAACAGGCCGCTGGCATCCAGCTCCTGCTGGTTGTACCCCTTATCGCGCAGATACTGGTACAGCCCCTGCCCGTCATCCGGTGCATAGCCCAGCCCGAACCGGACGATGGTCTTGTCGTCCAGACCGCGCCGCCGCCAGTAGGCCCGGGCCTGCCGGGCTTCCTCGACCGTGGAATTCAGGCAGGCGTGGAAGTACCGCGCGGCTTCCTTGTTCATGGAAAGGATGCGGCTGCGCAGGCGGCCCGTCTTGTCATCCTCCTGCGGCTCCGGCATTCCCGCGCGGGCAGCCAGCATCTTGACCGCCTCGGTGTAGTCGATGCTGTTGATGCGGCGGACGAAGTGGATGACATCGCCGCCCACACCGCAGCCAAAGCAGTAAAAGCTCTGGGTGTCCGGGTAGACGTAGAACGAGGGGGTCTTTTCGCTGTGGAAGGGGCACAGGCCGCCATACAGCCGCCCCTTCCGCTTGAGCTGGACATAGTTGCCCACCACATCCACGATATCGGTGCGGCGTGTCAGTTCCTCAATATATTCGTGTGGGATCATTTTGGTATTCCGATGCTCCTTTTATAACACATGCCACTTGCGGGGCACAAAGACATCCTCAAAGGTACGGATGGCAAATTCATCGCTCATGCCGCTGATATAGTCCGTCACTGCGCGGTCGCGTCCTTCCTGATAGGCCAGCTGCAGGTAGAAGTTGGACATCTGTTCGATGTGGGTCAGGTAATACTCGTACAGCTCGGTGAGCACCTTTTCCACCTTCTGTTCTTCTTTTTTGGCGCTGCGATCCACATAGACGGTGCGGTACATGAAGTCCTTGAGGGCCAGGAAGGCTTCGTTCTCCTCTGCGCCCACCTGCACATCCCCCTCGCTGCTGCGCAGGATGCTGTTGATCATGGTGGTGATGCGCTGCGACTTCGTCTCACCCAGCACGGCGGTGCATTCTCTGGGCAGGGTGGCCGGGTCCAGCACACCGGCACGCACGGCATCCTCAATATCGTGGTTCACAAAAGCGATCTGATCCGCCATGCGGACGATACGTCCCTCCGGGGTGGCCGCCCAGGTGCCCTTGGTATGGGTCACGATGCCGTTGCGCACCTCCCAGGTCAGGTTCAGGCCCCTGCCGTCCTTTTCCAGCTTGTCCACCACACGCAGGCTCTGCATATAATGCCGGAATCCCTCCGGGCAGAGCTTGTCCAGTGCGCTCTCCCCTGCGTGGCCAAAGGGCGTGTGCCCCAGGTCATGGGCCAGGCTGATGGCCTCGGTCAGATCCTCGTTGAGACGCAGGGCGCGGGCAATGGTGCGGGCGATCTGCGCCACCTCCAGCGTGTGGGTGAGCCGGGTGCGGTAGAGGTCGCCCTCCGGCGAGAGGAACACCTGTGTTTTCTGCTTGAGCCGCCGGAACGCCTTGCAGTGGATGATCCGGTCACGGTCCCGCTGGAACACCGGACGGATAGGGTCCTGCTCTTCGGGCTTCACCCGGCCCCGGCTGGCATCGCTGAATGTTGCCCAGGGGGCCAAAGTCAGCCGCTCGATCTCTTCGGTGCGCTGTCGTACATCCATCAGGAACCCTCACTTTCTGTTTTCTCCCCCTCCTCTCGCACGGCGCAGCCGATCCCCATGCCGCGTCTGCGGCAAGTATAGCACACCCGCCCTGTCGAAGGGGGAAAGTTTTTGTCTTGGAACGAATAAAATTTCTCGATCTTGCTGCCGCTCCCCAGCCTCTCCCGCAGGGAAGTCTGTGTCATAACGGCAGGCAGTCAGTTTGCAGGTCAGAACGGAGCGTAGAACGGCTGCGACACACTCACCTGTGCAGCGCCCCGGGTCAACTCCCGGAGCTGCTCCAGCAAGGGCGGCTCCGTACCCTCAGGCATCTGCCAGCGCAGGGTGACACGGTCGGTGAACTGAGGGTCTGCAAGCTTTGCCCCCGCCGCCTGGATGAGCAGCGCCGCCCGCTCGTAGAGTGAGTAATCCACCGTCACTTCCAGCTCCACTACACTGCGCACCGTGACCACCTCGGCGGCTTCCAGCGCGCGGGCGGTGGCGGTGGTATAAGCCCGCACCAGACCGCCGGTGCCCAGCAGCACGCCGCCAAAGTACCGGGTAATGACCACGACAAGGTCGGTCAAACCGCTGTGCTGCAGTACTTCCAGTGCCGGAGTTCCCGCCGTCTTGGCCGGTTCACCGTCATCGGAGTAGCGCTCCCGGTTGCCCTCCCGCAGGCGGTAGGCGTACACATTGTGCCGGGCCGTGCGGTTGGCTGCCCGCACCTGCTCCAAAAAAGCCACCGCCTTTTCCTCGCTGTCCGCAAAGGAGAGCTGTGCAATAAAGCGGCTCTTCTTTTCCTCATATTCGCCGGTGGCCGTGCCCCGGATGGTGCGGTAATCCTCCACGCTGGTTCCTCCTGCCCATTGATTTGATTTATTTAATAAGTATAGCATAAATCCCGGCAAAGAAAAAGCCTGCAGCTGCAAAGCTGAAGCGAACACAACCTGGTGTTCTGTTGATCGTTGCCGTTAGCCTGCGGTAATGACGGAGTTTCGTTGTCTTCCAGAAAAACCTCTTGACAACGGAAACATTTTTGATTATAGTAGAACTAACGAACATTAGTTAGCAAATGGTGATGAACAATGGAAGATACCAAGCAGCGCATTCTGGAAAAATCTCTGGAACTGTTTTCGACCAAAGGATATGATGCCGTCAGCGTGGGTGAAATTGCAAAAGCGGTCGGCATCAAGGCTCCCTCGCTGTACAACCACTTCCCCAGCAAGCAGGCGATTTTTGATGCGATTTTGGAAACAACTTCGGCGCACTACCAGAAAGACACCGCTGAGATCTCGGTCCATGTACAGGATTCCCAAAAGGATATCCCGGTTTTCTCCCACATCTCAGAGGAGCTGCTGGTTGAAAAAGTCCGACAGATCTTCCTTTATTCGCTGCACGATAAAACCATCAGTCAGTTCCGCCGGATGATGACGCTGGAGCAGTTCCGTTCCCCCAAGTTTGCCGAACTGCTTTCCAAACGCTATGTAGATTGGACGATCTCCTACCATGCAGGCATCTTCCGTGCGCTGGTTGCAAACGGCGAACTGCGAAACGAAGACCCGGATACGCTGGCGTGGATGTATGTTTCCCCGATCATCGTCCTGCTGAGCGTCTGCGACCGTCAGCCGGAACGGGAAGCTGAAAGCCTTGAAAAACTGGATGCCCATGTAAAGCTGTTCTTCCGGATCTTTAACATTGTGGGAGGTGAAAAATAAAGGAATTTTTGAGTTTTAGTTGAAGCAGAAAAAAGTCATAAATGCTATCATCAAAGGAGAGCTTTTTGAAACATACTACATTTGCACTGGGACTTGTGGCCTGACCGGGAGGTCTGGCAAATACCACAAGCCACGCCTCCCGAGGACGAACAGACACAGATCTTCAGGAGGATATTACCATGAATCGTGAAAACAAACGCAAGACCTTTGAAAAAGGTTACTATAAGACCCACGCCTGCAACGATACCTTTACCTGCAAGGTTTGCGGACGGGTCTGCACCCCGCAAAATGCAGGGAGCGACCACCGCAACCATTGCCCCAACTGCCTGTCCAGCCTTCATGTGGACGAGGAACCCGGCGACCGTGCCTCCGACTGCGGCGGCATCATGGAGCCGGTGGCCGTCTGGGTCCGCAAGGGCGGCGAATGGGCCATCATCCACCGCTGCAAACGCTGCGGAAAACTCAGCTCCAACCGGGTGGCGGCAGACGACAACCCCATGAAGCTCATGAGCATTGCCATGAAGCCCCTGTGCTCTCCGCCGTTCCCGCTGGACTACATTGAAGAAATGACCGCCTTGATGGGCGGCGATGGACGGATGCGGTAAGTCGCAGCCACAAACAAAAAGGCCGCTGTGTCAGAGAAGCGCTCTGCGGCACAGCGGCTTTTTGCAACTTAGGAGGGATCGCAAGATGGACTATATCAGAGTTACCAGAGAAAACATCGACAAGGAACATATCTGTTGTGCCATGTCCGGCAAACAGAGCCTTGCCAAGAAGGAATGGCTCCAGCAGCGCTTTGAGGAGGGGCTTGTTTTTTACCGCAGCGCAGAGCGCGGCAAATGCTTTATCGAGTACATCCCGGCAGAAAACGCATGGGTGCCCATTGATGCGGCAGGCTGGCTTTATATCAACTGCCTGTGGGTCTCCGGCTCCATGAAGGGGCACGGCTATTCCAGTGAGCTGCTGGAAGAATGCCTTCGGGATGCCAAGGCGCAGGGCAAAAACGGTGTTTGCATTCTGTGTGCAGAGGGGCGCAAACGGGAGTTTCTCGCCGACCCCAAGTTTTTGACTCATAAGGGCTTCAAGGTTTCGGACATCTCCGATTGCGGCATCAACCTCATGTACCTGCCCCTTGCAGAGAGTGCCCAGCCGCCAAAATTCAAGGCCTGCGCCAAGCATCCCAAGGTAGAGGAGGACGGTTTTGTCCTCTACTATACCGACCAGTGCCCTTACACCTATTATTGGGTGCCAAAGGTGCAGGAGGCTGCAAAGGAACATGGAATCCCGTTCAAAGCCATCCACATCACAGAGAAAGAGACGGCACAAAATGTGCCCGCACCGGTCACAACATACGCATTGTTCCGGGATGGGAAGTTTGTGACCCAGAGCATCCAGTCGGACAAGAAATTTTTGAAATTAGCGGCAGAATAATTGAATCAGGTCAGACGCCAGACGCCAGACGCAGTGCAGCCCATAGAATTGGGGTGCGCTGCGTTTTTTGGAGGATTTTATATGGAAGAAATTGTTGTATATGTTCACGGAAAGGGCGGTTCGGCACAAGAGGCCGAGCATTATAAAGCCCTATTCCCTAATTGTGAAGTAATTGGTTTCGACTACCACGCACAATCTCCATGGGAAGCCACGGAGGAATTTTCCGGATTTTTTACGGCAGTGCGGAAACGCTGCGGGAAGCTCACACTGGTAGCAAATAGCATTGGTGCGTTTTTATCTTTGTCCTCGTTGAATGAGAAATTGGTGGATACCGCTTATTTTATTTCTCCAGTAGTTGATATGGAGCAACTGATTTGCAATATGATGCAATGGGCTGACGTCTCCGAAGCAGAACTTGCAGAGAAACTGGAAATTCCCACAACATTTGGAGAAACGCTGTCGTGGAAATATCTCTGCTATGTCCGAGAGCATCCGGTTTCATGGAAAATCCCTACCCGCATTTTGTATGGGGAAAAGGATGCTCTGACCTCCATGGAAACTATAAAAGCCTTTGTGGAAAAGAACAACGCAGAGTTGACCGTTATGCCGGGCGGAGAGCATTGGTTTCATACAAAAGAGCAGATGCAATTTTTAGATAACTGGATAAAGAATAGGAGACCCTGCAATGAAACAGAAAATAAGGACGGCTTCGCTTCTCCTGCTTATGGTTCTGGGAACCGGGCTGGCAGCTTACCCTGCCTACGGCAGGGCCGTGCTGTTCGAATCCCTCTAGGTCCCAAAGCCAGCGTGTGACTTATATGTACGCAAAAGAAAAGCAGCAGCGTTAAAATTACGCTGCTGCTAAAAGTGGACCTAGAGGGATTCGAACCCTTGACCTCTCGGATGCGAACCGAACGCTCTCCCAGCAATATCGCTTTTGTGCACATCTTATGCACTGCGAGAAAAGAAAAATCAACGTATATTCGTCTGTATAAAATGTTCCGCCATCCAAACGACCTTTCTCGCTCGCAAGTATGGTCTCCAAGCCGCGGATTTTCAAGATGATGCAGTTTGGGGCGTAATATGGTTGGCGGACAAGTGAGCTACAGGCCCTTGAGATATAGCTCACATGGGGTTCAGATGTATCGCATCTCAATTTACAATAAAATACGATATAACGCAAAAGCGTAACTTCTACTCTCAATGAATGGAAGATGCGCTTTTGTTTTTACCCACCAACATATTTCAAAAGGAGAATGCCTATGGATAAAGATTTTATGCTGACCTACTACGACAAAATAGTACGTCCAATATGGACGGAGCTGATGAAGACACCTCGCTACCAGCGGGCTGCCTGTGAGCGCGACAAAATTGAACGTGAGTTCCGGAGGCTGCGGGATGAAAAACTGGGGCGGAAATATCTTGAACTGGATGACGCTCTGTTCCGTGTGCCGGACGGCGGCGTTGTGCAGATGACTTTCCCGGATGGGCACCAGCGTTCCGAGGTGGTCGAATATCTCGATGACTATCACATGAAGATTGGGTCCACAGTGCAGCACATCTGTGAATTTGCAGAGCGCATGGCGCGCAGTCATGCCATCGTGGAGCCGGAGCCGCTGACACAGCAGGAGCAGTGGGCGTGGAATCTGGAATATGACTATTACCTCACCGTGCAGGCAGAGGATGGCGCATGGAATTATGCTCTCTATCAGGGCGACTGTTGCCTGTTGGAGCGCGGAAAAATTGACGCGCCCGAACTGATGATCGAAGAAGTGCGGGACGAAATTATGTACACCCACAACCTACGGAACAAGGACTGCATTCCGCTCACGCAAGAGGAGTTTACCCAGAAACTTGCAGACCGAAATGAGATACAGTCATACCGTATGAAGCAATTCCAGCAAAGCGGCCACGACTGTTATCTGGTCATGCAGCTGCATCAGGATGCAGACCCTGCGCTCCGATTTGCCGCCATGCGCTATCTGAATAAGCAGAACATTGCTCCGTCCATTGAAAATTACGAAATCCTGTACCGGGGCAATCTCCCGGAAGGAAAGCGCAGCGTTCCGCAAGCGGAGTTACTGGAACAACTGTACCAGAAATTCAGCTGCGCCCGCCCAACGGATTATCATGGACACAGCCTGTCCGTCAGCGATGTGATCGCACTTAAACGCAATGGCGAGGTGTCTGTGCATTATGTGG
>OOCX01001860.1_pt1 | contig 12208 bp, 18 predicted proteins | sample 1671231 | NCBI WGS metagenome assembly OOCX01 (sample SAMN06348135, study PRJEB24527) | human gut metagenome | biome: human gut; feature: ankylosing spondylitis patient; material: feces | host: Homo sapiens | place: China | collected 2015-10 | reverse complement strand
GGTGTTTTTGCGCCTGTATCAGTTTTTAGTTTGACTGTTTCCTCACTATTTTACCGTCAAACATTCCTTTGAGCCGTTGTGTCTGTTAAGCATCGGCAATCACCGCCGCTCGAATACCACGGCACTTGTCAGGAATTCCTTGAAACCTTTAAGGGTTTGGGATTCTCCCAACAATTTGCCTTTTGTCCCCAAAAGGCGATGCTTGTCCAGATGAAATAGGCTTTAACAGTAGACTAAAAATTAGTCGTTGTCATTTAAAACCACTTCTATCCCTAATAATTCTCGCTTAAGTGTTGGAAGTTTTTGGCAAAATTTTTCCAGTAATCCTATCTCCGTATTGAGATAAAAGCAACAGTTGTAACTACTGTAATTCCCACCATCATCCAATTCCATATATACTTCTATCAAAATATGTCCCAACTTATCTTTGTGTATAAATTCAAATGTTATGCATGCGGTGGAATCATCTCCTTTTTTACCATTTTCCCAAAAAAATTCTTTTGTTTTACCTTTAATAAAATCATTTAAGCCATTAAATAATGTATCAATGCTATCATCTGATATATATATATCATTTGTAGCTACAACATGACTAGACGCACAGGTGATTTTAACCTGATAGCAAAAAATATCCTGCCAAATCTTTTCTATTAAAATATAATCCGTCATTTGCTCCTCCATATTTATTTAAATTTAAAATCATCAAATATTTTTAATGTCTGGTTATAAACATAATGAATATTGATATTGCCTTGTGATGTAGGAACAATTTGCTGCATCTTAACCCACCCTTCAGAAGCTGGCCAACGGGGATCGTTCATAGCTATATCCAGTCGATGACCCGCTGACGGATTTGACTTTACTTGTCCATTGCAAGTTGTTCTCTTAAATTAACCGGTTGTGTTCTACCTGTTGAACCTCGTGATATTGGTTGATTTGTTTTGGGCGAAGTTGAAGAACCCTTTGTAGATACATACGCACTTCCCCCACCTAAAATAGCACCGCCTGCGGTTGCCGCAACAGTTTCCCAATTGCCCTTTGAATTAAACTCTTTTACTGATCTGGATGTAGAAGCAGCCGTTGCTACCGCCATTCCGTAAACTGTTGCTGATCCAATAAATGCTCCGGCGGCTATAGTAGACGCTGTTGTTGCAGCGGCCATTCCGCTTCCAACGGCTGCAACTGCACCTGCTGCTGCCGCAAATCCTCCCGCAGTGACAACTGTTGCTACCGCACATGCCGCAACAATTGCCGCGCCAAGCGCCCAATGCCACCACGCTTCGCCGGTAGGGTCAATTCTGTTCACAGGGTTGTTTCCACAATAGGCAAACAGGTTTAGTCCAATTAAATCACTGCCCGTAGTAAGCTGTCCGTCCGCATTCAAGAACCTGCCGACTTCAGGAGAATAATAGCGTGATTTGAGGTGGTAATAACCCGTCTCGCTATCGTAATAGTAGCTTCTGTACCGCAGAGGGTTTGTTTGAGCCAAGGCGGTGTATTATAAAATAATATACACACTTCAACTGTTTCGCACGGCTTTCAATACCCAGAACCGTTCTCTGTATTATTATCTGCCAACAATTTAACGTCTTGCTCGTAATCGGTGTCAACGGAAATGGTTTCAACCATTTCCAAATCGATTACGGTAACACCGCTGTATTTACCGTATTCATTTACGGTTTCAAGCTCAATTTGGGTGTCGGAAAAGCTTTTCAAAAAACCGGTTACGCTGTTCTCTTCATCCTCCAACGAAACCAAAAGTTTGCTGTTTTCGGCAAATTTCAGCAATGAGAAGAGAATATTTTCTTCATCAGGTTCAAATTGCGGGTGACTTTGATGTTTTAATTTATACAGCGTTCCGATTTTATTTTCATACTCTCCGTCATAATCGACACGATAAACATTGCTTGCATATTCATATACAAATCCGTCGTATTCGCCTCGTGTGTTAATGTGGGCTATCAGCACCTCGTCATCATTACAGGCGGTAATATATCCCGTCAGATGATGGCATGTGTCCTCTTTATCGAGGTATACGTTTGCAACCTTTCGCTTGTCTCGACAAAATTTTATGCTGTTTATAATATCCATATTATTTTACCTCCTTCTTTTCCAAGACGGTTTCATCTTTTTCTTTTCACTTTGACGCCCCGGTCTTGGTCTTGTATGTTTGTCATTAGTTTTTCTCTTTGAACCATTTCTAGTAGTCCTGTGTCCGGCAGACTGTGAACCATTTTTAGTAGTTTTTTTCCCAGATGTTTTATCGTAAACTATTTTTATTGCTAATACAATAGTTACAACAGCCATTCCAACAAGTACTACTTGACCAATAATATTCCATGCATTTGCCCCGGCAAACGCCCATACATATAAACCATAACCTCCTGCTATAGCTATTGCGCTATTTCCATCATAATCAACCATATTTACAGGATTATTAAGGCAATATGCAAATAAATTATTCTCAAGAACATTATTTTGGTCTTCATCAAGTACATCAACACTATCAGCATTTATAAACCTGCACAATTGTGGCTGTGTCTTTTCGGACGGTTACCTGCCGAAACAAAATGCCGTCTACCGCAAGCAGCGCCGCTCGAATACCACGGCACTTTTTAAAGCACTTGAAAGCGTTTGATAAATTAGAATCCGTTTAGCTTAGATATTAGACATATTAAAATACTTATATCTTAATATGTTTATTTTACTATATATGAGCCTAACTCCTTTCTGCAAACAAAAACGTCCACTATGTTGCTTTATATTTTATATATTATTTAAGTATTCCGAGCTGTTATTAATATCGCCTGTCACATTAAAGCATAATTTTTCATTTTCCATATAAGTTGAAATCGTGTATTCGTGCTCCAATCCGGTATAAGTCAAGCTATAATTACTGATGTCTTTAATATAAACTGTAGTTGTGCTTGATATGTTGCCGTTGGCAAAATTAAATTTGTGATTTTCAGAATCCGACACACTATCAGGAGCAACACTGCCGAAAATAGTCAAATAATAATCGTTAGTATCTTTTAGGTGGTAAAAGCTTACACTAACCCCTGAACCTGAACAATAGTAAATACGTTGGTTCTTTTTAGGAAATCCGACTATATATTTTCCGTCCTTTTTCAAAATCACTGCAGACCTAAACCTATTGGGAGAGGATTTCTGCCTGAATGAAACAAATGCCGAATCCTGACCGTATTCTATAAAGTCGATATTTCCCGAATACATATAATCAAATACCTCTTCAACATTATCGTATTTATGTATTTGTTCAATCGGAAAAACAACAGAAAGCTGATATAAAACCGCAACCATAACAAGTACAATAGCAACAATGCGTTTTCTATTTTTAGTACGTTTTGTAAAAAACAATGCAAGCAAAACAGCAATACACGCTATAACAAGTCTTATTATATAAAACATAATGACACCACTTTTTTAATTATTCGGTTGTGGCTGCAATTGAGGATAACCGCTATATTCAGGCACATTTGTTATCCCAACCAATGTGCCTACAGCTACAATTGGCCAAATCATACTTATATTACAGTAAATATAGTCAGTATTTTCAATTTGGTTATCTGCGCTCCAAGATATCACTGTAGTTGAAGCCTCAATACCAACTTGCATTCTCGATAAATCCATTTTAATTCCTTTAGAGCTATAGGAATTGTCAGAAAAATATGTGCTTTTTGAAAATCCTATATTATCGACTCCTAAACTTAAATCATAATATTGGTTTTTAAAGTTTATTTTTACACCACACGAAGAGGCAAAAATGAAATCGCCTCGAACTTTTCCGTAAGTCATAATAGGTTTAGATTTTGAGAAAGGCTTTTTTGAGTGCTTGTACGGTTACCAACAGTCATAGAAGCCGGTATTAAATTAGAAATATCTACAGCTGGTGTGGAATCCTCAACAAAAACACTTGTTTTCTCGTTTCCAAATGTATTACCTACAAAATTCTTAAATGCGTTCCACCTTTTTGAAAACCATTTCTTTACATCTTTCCAAGCATTACCGTTACCGTCTCTCCTATTTACAGGATTGTTGCCACAATATGCAAACATATTTTTGTCTAACAATCCCTGTCCGGTTTGCACGTAACCGTCCGCATTCAAGAACCTGCCAACTTCAGGAGAATAATAGCGTGATTTGAGGTGGTTATAACCCGTCTCGGCTGATTCTGCTATGTACCCCGGAGGGATGCCCCCTCCGGGGCTGTGTCTTTTCGGACGGTTACCTGCTGAAACAAAATGCCGTCTACCGGCAATCACCGCCACTCGAATACCACGGCACTTGTCAGGAATTCCTTGAAACCTTTAAGGGCTTGTGATTATCCCAGTAGAATGTTAAAAATTTGTCGTTAATATTTCAATGAAATACTTATCCACCTCCTGACTTTCGTCAAAATATTCTGATATATGTTCTCTGACTCTTTTCCGTTTCCTTTCAATTTCTTTATCAGAACGGTTATCCAACGCAAATAGTAGTTGTGCAAACATGTTCCCGTTTTTGCTTGCTTTTTCAATTTGAATTTTCCCTTGTTGTTCTATTGCAGTATACTCCACTCCGGAATTGAGAAACAAATCTGGTCTAACTTCCATCATATATCCAAATAGCCATTGGCAGTTCTCATTAGCAGAAAATGCAGAATTGAAATACTTGAAACAATGGCACAACATATCGGTCAATGTGTCATATTCGCCTTTTTTCAAGGAAAGTACCGGTCCATCTAAAGTCAAGGTATACCAAGTGTTAACCGATAGTTTCAAAAACAGCGAAACATTTTTTCTATCTGCTGTCAGCTTTTCGTGCGAATACCAGACACAATCAATCCATTTTCCCTCAAGCTCAAGCTTTCGAGTATATTCATCGCTGTATAAAATCATATTATCACCTTGTTTTCACCCATGCATCAGATATTTCAATTACACCGTCAATAATAGCATATCGGACGACAACATTATTTCTAACTGCTTTGTAAATTAAAGCTCTACCTTGTCTGTTAATCAGCGTCGTTGCACCTTTTTTATAGTAGTGTTAATTAAACCTTTAACATTTTTCCAAGTAGCATTTCTAAAGACTCGTCCTCATGCATGTTTGCTTTGCATAATATGATGTATTGTGTTTCTACTTACAGATGAAAGCGACCTTGAAACAGATTTTATAACTAATCCACTTGAGGTTTTTGCCCCCAGAGCAACACCTACGCCATAGCGTACAAATCCCCCTATTGCACCTCCAATAACTGCACCAACCAAACTACATCCAACAACGTATCTCCAACGCTGTCCTTTTGGAATATTGCTTTTTACAGTCTTGTTATAGCCGTAGCCACCTCCTGCAACGCCACCAATCAATGCGTCGTAGTAATAGTTTGCAACTATATCTCCATTTTTATCGGCTATTGCGACTATATCGTTTTGTACATTCTACATATCAGCACAAATGTTGTTAAATATCTCCGTTAGTTGGCATCGGCGGTTACGTGCTAACTTTGTACTACTTTTAACTTGCCGACGGAATGATATAGGCTTTTGAAGCCGGACTATACGTGTAAATGGATGTTACATACAACCATTTGTTTTGCTGTAAATCATATTCCAAAAGAACAGCATATGCACCGCCTAAATCATCTGTGCATTCACCGAACGCATAGATTTTTCCGTTAATATACTGAATGGCATTGTCAACGAAAAAATCGTTTATGAAGTTACAACCGGTAACACGGATTTTTCTGTCTTTAAAAGAATAAACGGTTGAAACTCCGGTGCTTTCTTGGCTTATGTCATAAAATGAAAACGTCTTTTCCCATTGCGGAGTATGAATCTTTATGGCATTATCGCCGGCATACTCACCGTATATTTCCTGTACGGGAAATTCAAAATCGTCATAACCGTATTCTTTTGCCGAGCCCGATTTTAAATCGTATTCCCAGACAGAAGCATAGTCGTTGAGTACAATTATACCGTCAAAATAATATCCGTTTCGCTTGCTGTATTCTGCTAAATTCATAAAATCGTCATACGCTGCGGCAGGATTTTCAAACACAAAATGAGTCTGAACAATATGCGTCTTTAAATCTACGGAAGATATACACCACTGCTTATTTGTTTTATCCGACTCGGAACATATAAAATAAGCTCTGTTATCGTAAATACAAAGTGTATCATAATAAGTTTTATGCTTCTTTTCACACAAATCAAAAAGCGAAATTACTTTTTTGCCCTTATATATATTGCCGTATGCTTCAACATAAGGAATATCCACGCTTTCGCAAGATATAGCGGTAATTTCCTTGTTAAATGACTTAACGGGATGCGTTGCCGCGTTTGCAATATGCGGAATGGATACATAGAATAATACGGCGAGAACCAAAACACCCAATATAATCAGCAGTGTATAAACTCTTTTCTTGTTCATAATTATTCACTCCCCAAAATTTCCAATACTTTGGTTGGAATATACACATAAGATCTACAATCCCTTGTATATTCAATGTCAGCATCTGCTGTTGATTGGCGTTTAAGATGTAATTCATAGGCAATGTTATGAAATAGCCATTCTGATGACATATTTCCATATTCTCGGTTAAATTTTATTCCTTCAGTCCGAGAAACTATTTTGCAAACCTTTTGACGTGCATATCGGGATTTAACTTTATATGAGTTTTTTATTTCAAAATTATTGTCACTATAAACAACTTTAGTATTTTTGTCATGACTATAACTTTCTAATATCTTGTTAATCTCCTCCGTTGCTTCAACCTGTGTATAACTCTTTTTTATTTCTTTATCGATTCTTTTGTTATTAACCCAATTTTTTATGTGATTAACGACAACTTTTGCAACAACTGTCACTAAAGCTCTAATTGCCCAGTTACCATCTTCATCAGACAAATTAACCGGGTTATTGAAGCAGTAGGCAAATACGTTATATCCGTGTATGGATTTATCTGCGTCCGAGATTACGGAATCCGCATTCATGAACCTGCCGACTCCAGGAGAATAATAGCGTGATTTGAGGTGGTAATAACCCGTCTCGGCTGGATTCTGCTATGTACCGGTAAGCTGCGCCGCTCGAATACCACGGCACTTGTCAGGAGTACTGCCGAAATCTTTAGAAACTTGGAATTATCCCAGCGGTTGCCTTTTGCCCCCAAAAGAAGATGCTTGCTGGTATAATTCATCTGTATTTTTGTAATAACATTTTTGCGGAAAAACATATTGTCGGATCGTCTGAACCAGCAATTATTTTTTCCAACGTAAGAATGGATTGCTCAACTAAGACCTCTGACTTTAAGCAGAAAGAAGCAGCGTTGACTTTTACTCTATCATCTTCGTGATTAAGCAACGCATGTAATGCGTCGTCACCGATGTTTTTCATCATTTCGTCTTGCAACTTGTTAAGTTTTTTATAAGCTGCATTATGTTTTTTTACTTTTAGTTTATTTCCATAGTCGTTTTTAGTACACTGTTGTAGCGATAACTCCACAAACAAATTATAATAATCTTTCATATACACCTTACATAAACATTTTGATAACATTAATTCCAAATTCATATTGCGCGTTAAAGCTTTGTCTGGCAAGCCAATTTCGCACAATCATTCCGTTTATAAAAGGCTGTACACTGGAATAGTAGCCATTTATTGCTCGGTGTGTAGTTTTGCTAATTAACATAACATTATTTGTGTTTTGAATCATCTGTGGGCTAAAACCAGACTTTGAAATTTGACTTTGTTCTACAATATGATGCCATTCATTTCCTGCTCCCGGTGAACTTATTTCATTTTTTAATTGTCTACAGGTGTCAAAACCTTTTTCCCGCCGAAGTTGCTCCCGAATTATAACTTAGGTCACCTGTAATTCCACCTGTTATGGCACCACTAACTGCTCCGGACAATGCACCATTATCCATACCATTCAATGCAGCCTCGCCAGCATCATCCCAACTACCTGTTGATATTCGGTGACTAATTGCACCACCTGCCGCACCGCTCAAACGACTTACTGCCGAAATCTTTAGAAACTTGGAATTATCCCAGCGGTTGCCTTTTGCCCCAAAAGGCGTTGCTTGCGGGCATATGTTATTTGCGATACTGAATCAATATAGATTCCACAAGTATTGCAAGTCGATAGTACACCACTAATTCATCTTTTTCCATTCCTGTTGATTGATTTATCAATTCTGAAAAAGCAGCTTTTTCGGTTTTAGAAATAATTTCACTCGATGGAAGTTCAATGAATTTTGCTCGATGTATCAATTGAGAGCAATACCCCCCTACAGCAGAATCAATAGCAATAAGTTCTGGAAAATTTCTACGAATCGCCATAGGAATCATTGAGTTTATAAACGCTTTCAAAATGTACTCGTGTTGTTTGTTTTTCATTAGATTCACCTATACCAAAACGTTAAAATTTTACCAGTCGATGTAAACATTCCGCCCTGTCCGGTCAAAATTATAGTGGTATTTCATTGATTGATACCCTGATTTAAAGGTGCCACTATTCCACGCTTTCGCTGCTTGTGAGACTTTTACCGCACTACCGGCAGCGCCCTGGTTATTGCGCCAGTAACGGCACCTGACAATGCCCCGTCGCCCATTCCATTCAAGGCTGCCGTGCCGGTTATTTGAATTACGTTACCCCAAGCATCGTAGTAATAGTTTGCAACTACGGTGCCGTTTTTATCGGCTATTGCGACTATATCGTTTTGTAAATTCTTTATGTAGTAATATTCTTCGCCGTTATAGTTGAAACCGAAAGCGTCGCCTTTGTGATACCACAAAGGCAAAACTTGTCAGGAGTGCTCCTTGAAACCTTTCAGGCTTGGAATTATCCCAGCGGTTGCCTTTTGCCCCAAAAAGGTGATGCTTGCTGGTATAAACTCTTTACTCTTTAGGATTGCCTTTACTGTTTGTGCAGAAGCAAACGCAAGTTGCTTTCCCAAACCTCATCCCTACACTTTTTTGCTTTTTTAATGCAAACATTTATTGCATTACAGAGTGAATTTTCATCTGAGTATTTTTGCAACCTATTCAAGATGCAAAAAGCCCCCGGCCAATTCATGTCTTGCAACCATTCTAACATTTCAGGTAAGTGAGGCTTGATTTCTTCGTCGCTTCTTTCCGAAATGATAACAGCACAATTTTCCCATACATTTTTATTATGCTTTGGTGTTAACGGTTGTAAAAATGGAATAATTGTTTCCGTGTTTCTTGCTAAGGATATTCCTTTGGATTGAATTTCAGAGGGCACATGCCAATCGAGCATATCCATAATTTCTGTAATATCTACCATTTAAATAGCCTCCATCCCATTTAACGACAACCGATTTAACCGCTTGTGTCCAAATCGAACCGGAACCTGCATATATCCAATCTTCCATTGTTGCACCTACAGTTAACAGTGCAACGCCCACGGCAGCAACAATATCCCCAAAAAGAAGATGCTTGCTTGTATGGTGTATGCTCATTCGTCCTTACACGTCAGAATGATAGAACGCCATATCCCCCATATGATTCTCGACAGAACGCCATCTAAACCCTGAAGCACAAATCAAAGTACCCGCATAATCATCTAAATCAGATTCTGACACATTACCACAGTCACACCAGTAAAAGTTTCCGTCTTTCATAATCATTGTAGAATCTAATATTTCGCAGGTATAACTTTCATCAACCGGAAAAAGTTTCATGTGTTTTAATCCTTGAAACTCCATCTCTATCATAGAGTCCTTTTCGTATTGTCGTTGAATTACAACTCGCAAAACCCTACGAACATTCAATGGATGCATTGAAAGGTTTTCACTAACATATGCTCCACTTATATAACTTATCTCTTTTATACAACTATCGTGAAAATGGCATACACTCTCCATAAACTTCAATATTTCGTCATTGGTGTGAATTGTCTCCCACATAAATGTTTCCTTTCTCATACTAACCAAATATCAGAATCAAGCCCTCTCCAACACCGGTACCTAACGTTACAAACAAGAAATCGTCAATAACACCGATTCCTGTAACATCATCTGTAGCTAAAACAACAATTCAAATCGCACAAACGACTTGCTGCCGAAAGTGATGGGATTGCCGATTTCGTCATAGGTCACAGCCTGACCGTTAAAGCTTGTTAAAAGGTTAGCGTGTTACGTATCGGCGCAATTGTAGTTAATATACATCTAAAATGTCCCGACACGTAACAAAACCGCAGGACACTATACCGAAACTGTCATTTTATGTTTTTCTGCTTGATTGTTTCCGCATTATACATCGCCAAATAACGTTTTGTCCTGTTTGACTGTGCTAAAAACTTCGCTATTTGTTGTTAGAACAAGCAAGATACATATCAATCACGTAATGCTCAAATTTTTCGTTGTATTTGCTTGCTTCCCACCCAACCGGGATATAATTCAGCCAATAATCATGGCCACGGAAAGGAATTAAATCGTTTCCGGGAAGATTTCCGAGAAACATAAGATTATTTTTCGGAATAGCCTTGTCAGATTCCGAAATCAGTAAAATTCCATTAGGCGATTCTTCAGGGGATAAATCCAAGTCATATGAGGTTGGAAGTATACCAAAGCTTGACAATTTATCTAAAGACGGAACATTGTCGCCAACCCATTTATAAACCTGAACAACAGGAACAATGTGTCCGGGCCACCAAGAATACTCTGATACTTTCCTGAAAACAGTATATTTCTCATAGAAGCCTTTTTCTTTGCTGTAATTGCCGGAAAAACGGTATGCATAAACATCTCCAAGATGCCATTTGCACCGGTAAAGTCTATATTTGCACACCTTTTTTTCAGGGGGTTGAGGGGACTCAAGTTTTTCTTTCAGCGTATCAAGAGTTTTTATCCACGAAGTCAGCTGCCTTTCATCGGACTCTTTCCATCGCTGCAATTCTTTGTCTTGTGAAAGAAAATACAACGCTTTTTCTTTTACCTTTGGTAGCAGTCTTCCGTAATTCCATTGCGTGTCTGCTAAGGCAAACCAAAATAACGGTTCTTCCTCAACATCTCCCATAATATCACGGTTGCTGTTAATCAGTTCTTGTGTTGCCTCATCGTTTGTTTTCCCGCGCTTTAGTTTGTCTATATAATCGCCGCGAATATCGCAAGCAGAATCATTTGAATACAGGCCAGTGCCCCAAGTACCCATTTTATCACCGCCCCATCAAATTTAATAACTCATCTTCTGCAACACCTTCAAAGATGCTAATAACATTATCAATTCTACCTGTAAAACCAGCAACATTTCCCACTGCAATTTCTCTTCTAGCATTGAGTAAATTATCAAGTGTATATGCAGAAATTAAAATCTGCTCCATTGCACGAGCTTCCGTTATAGAAATATTCGGTCTTTACGCTGTTTACGGTTTTGCTTACTCTGGTTAATAAAGGTGTTACGTATCAGCACAAATATAGTTAATATATATCTAAAATATCCCGACACGTAACAAGGTTGAAAAACGTTGTCAAACTATGGCTTTTGCAATACTATTTCAGTACCGTTTACAGTTAAGCTGTATGACGAATCGAAGTTGGGAATATGAGCATAGTAAGTAGTACACGTCTGTCCGAGAGAATCTTCGCCACTTATAAGAGGTTCAAAGTCGCTATTGTACTTATCGGAAATAATCAAGTCTTTGTCGGTTTTATTAAGGATAGTTATAAAATAATCTTTTGTGCCTTTGCTCTGGTAAACATCTAAAAAACAGAAATCATAATTTTGTACAATTATTCTTTTGGCATTGATATTTTTAGTTACTTTCCATCCGTCGGCGGTTTTGGGTATAAATGCATACGTTACCTTGTATTTGTCTTTTTGACTGCCGACAACAAAATCGCAATCGTCTCCTTCAACAACAAGTTTCATGTCAGATTTGCCGTAAACATAATGATAAGCCGAGTCGAGAGATTTAAATGTTATAAAACTGTTTTCAAACGGTATAAACGATAAAACCGTCGGCAATATTCCCGACAAACATAAAAAAACAATATACAGAGTTTTATTATGAGAGTATTTAGATCTTTTTATCAATATGTAAGAACATATTAAAAATACACATCCGATTAGCAGTCTGATAAAGCTATACATTTTTATAATACCTCTCGATTAGTATATATGCGAATTGGTGTTTTTGCGCCTGTATCAGTTTTTAGTTTGACTGTTTCCTCACTATTTTACC